>Ga0209919_1000264_pt1 | contig 26862 bp, 21 predicted proteins | sample SalPon2A_C_D2_MG_FD_185721 | JGI IMG/M metagenome (GOLD analysis project Ga0209919, IMG submission 185721) | Soil microbial communities from South San Francisco under conditions of wetland restoration - Salt Pond MetaG R2A_C_D2_MG (SPAdes)... | ecosystem: Environmental > Terrestrial > Soil >... | reverse complement strand
AAATATTGTTCCCACAGCATCTACCGCAATAATATCATTTACGTCATTACCCCTTATTGCTTCTATAATCCAATTGGATAAATCATAGACCTTCCATTTTCCCATTTTATATTCCATTATTCCACCGCCACATATGTAAACAGGTGAATAATTATTCTTATACCAAACTCCTCTTAATTTTACATTATAAGGATAGCCTAATGTATCAATTGCCTGGCTGCCTGTTATAACTAACAGTCTCTTATCTCCAGATCCTAATATCTCTGATGCTACAGTTAAAATTGATTTGTTTGAATTATCATAATACCCCCAGATATCATTTAGCCTGGTTGTCGTTCCGCTTTCTATCTTCTGCCAACTGCTGCCGTTGTAGTGAACGATTGTTCCATTGGTTCCTACAGCATAAAAATCCTCTGAAGAATATCCCCATATTTTTTTTATGCTTCCATTTAATAAATTTATTAAGCAAGGCAGGTGAGAATATGTATTCCCATCCCATTTCACAAAATCTACACCATCAGTAAAGATAATTTCATCATTAAATACGTAAACAGTTTTCGCTGTTCCATAATAACTTCCAGCAACCGTGCAATCATAATTGTAAAGCTTAAAAGAAAATTTTTCCATTAGCCATTGCTGACCATTCCACTTTGCAAGACAGTATGCGTTTGGATCAGGATTACCATTAGTATCTCTCATATAAATCTCACCAACCGCCCAGATGTTATTCTCATCTATTATTACCACATCGTTTAATTGACAACTGCTTACTGTCGGGTCACCAAATTCATACGTCTGCCAGGTAAAGTTGTGGCTTGTTGTGTTTAGTGTTTTTGCTGTCAGCTGGCTGCTCTCTACTGTTTGACCATCAACTGTAAACCTTGCTTTAAGGTTGTAGTTTGTGTTTGCTGTAAGTGAATCAATATAAATTGTTGTGTCTGTGGAATTTAAAGTAAATGTTTCTTCAATTGAGTTATCTTTTAGTATGTTCAGGTTAACAGGTAAAGTAACCCCGTTTGCTTTAATATTTACCCACGCTTCAGTGCAGGAAGATTCTAAAACTGAAAGAGTAATGGTTCCGTAATCTTTTTCAGGTGGAGGTGGTTCGGTAGTATTGCAGGAAAAATTTATAATCAATAAAATGAATAAAAACAGGCAGGATAAAATATTTTTTATCATCGATAACTCCCCCTAAGTTTTTGTCTAATATAATATTTTTAATACTAAAACAAATCAGTATTAATACGTAGAAAATTATAGATAACATAATGAGAAATCTGCTGATATTTACACAATTTGTTTTCCTGCTACGCATTACTACTTAGTGATAGTACTGGAAATTATAAAAGGGGCATTCAGAACCGGTGCCAAACCTTTTTGTGAATGCCACCCCTTTTTAATCCCCTTCAGTGAGGGGATTTTATTTGGGGAGGTTTAATTTATATCAAGCAGATACTTCTTTTTTAAGTATCTCGTTCTTTTTGTTTTCTATTTCATCCATTAATTCTTTAAATGAATTAGCAAAAAGAACAACACCGTCTTTTGTCAGGTTATCTGTTATTTCTGAAAAGTCTACCCCGAGTTCACCAAGCTTTTTCATTTGAGATGCTGCTTCATCAACATTTTTTGTAATCCTTTCTTCCGGTTTTCCGTGGTCACGGTATGAGTCAATTGTTGCGGGCGGCATTGTATTCACCGTGTTATCTCCGATTAATTCTTCAACATAAAGTATATCGGAATATTCCGGGTTTTTTGTGCTGGTGCTTGCCCATAGAAGTCTCTGCCTTTTTGCGCCTTTTTCTTTTAACTTTTTAAATCTTTCGCTGTTAAAAATTTCTTCACATTTTTGATAAACCATTTTGCCATTGGCTATTGCAATTTTACCCTGCAGGTCTTTATTGTTTTTTTCTGCAAGAGCTTTGTCCACTGCAGTATCAATCCTGCTGATAAAGAAACTTGCAACGGAAGCAATATTGCTAATATCTTTTCCCGCATTTGCCCGGTCTTCCAGTCCGCTTAAATATGCATTAACAACCTGCTCGTAAACAGACTGCGCAAAAATGAGAGTAACATTAATATTCACTCCTTCGGATATCATTTGCCTTATCGCTGGTAGTCCTTCCTGTGTAGCCGGAATTTTTATCATTAAATTTTTCCTTCCGACTAATTTAAAAAGTTTCCTTGCCTCAGCAATTGTTTTCTCTGTGTCATATGCCAGGTCCGGAGAAACTTCAAGACTTACAAAACCATCGTTTCCGTTTGATTTTTCAAAAATAGGACTCAGAACATCTGTTCCTCCCTGAATATCCTGCACAGCAAGATGTTCAAATAGATCCATGGCACTCAAATCTGAATTTTCTGAAAGAAGAGATTTCAACTGTTCATCGTAATCACTGCTTTTTCCTATTGCTTTTTGAAATATCGACGGATTTGACGTAACACCCTTAATTCCGTCTTCATCAACTAATTTTTTTAATCCGCCGGATTTCAATAAACCACGGCTTATATTATCAAGCCAAACACTTTGTCCTAATTTTCCCAATTCCAATAATGGATTAGCCATCGTTAACTCCTGAAATTTTTATTTATCAAATTGTTTTAATTTCTCTAATCTTCTTATAAATCTCTCTTCTTCTATAAACTTAGCATTTAGAAAAGAAAAAACAAGTTCTTTAGCGAGTTCCACACCGATAATTCTTGCTCCCAGGCATAAAATGTTCATTGCATCGTGTTCGACGCCCTGGTGTGCGGAATATGAATCGTGGCAAAGGCATGCTCTTACATCTTTAAATTTATTTGCTGCTATGCAGGCTCCAACTCCGCTGCCGCAAATTATTATCCCCCTTTCAGTATCTCCGGCAGAAACCATTTGTGCAACTTTTTTAGCAAAATCCGGGTAATCATCTTTTGAATCATATTCGTGATTTCCCGCATCAATAAGGTCAAAATTTTCTTTTTTTAATAAATCCACGAGATAAGTTTTTAATTCAAAACCGCCGTGGTCCGCTCCTAAAGCTACTTTCATGAATATATTCCTCTGAATTTTCTCATAATGGCTTTGATTTACATCAAAAATGCATATTTATCTGCATATTTCTTATTACAAAATATAGTGAAAGAATTGGATAAATTGATTATTATGTATTAATAAAATATCCAGATCAATATTTTATTGAGGTGTTATTTTGTCATTACTAAGTTTTATAATCCTTTTAATAATAGCCGGCATTTGCGGTTCAATTGCCCAATCTATAGTTGGATATTCTCACGGAGGGTGTGTGGTATCAATTGTTGTTGGCTTCATAGGTGCACTAATAGGAGAATGGATGGCCGGCAAATTATTGCTGCCGGAATTATTTGTTGTTAATATTGGTGGAACTTCTTTCCCTGTAATCTGGTCTATACTAGGAGCAATTGTCTTTACAGGAATAATTAGCCTGCTATTTAAAAGAAGACGCACCTGACATTCAAAAATTTGCCATACTATTATTACAGATTAATTAATGAGTACAAAATATAATGGAACTAAGCAGGAAAAAGACTCCCTGGATGCTTTTATTAAAGTAGTCCGTGCAAATGAAACTGTTGTATCAAAAATTTCACTTTTTTTATCAAAGCACAAGCTTACAATAAGCCAGTTTGGGATACTTGATGCAATATTACACAACGGGCCATTGAGCCAGACTTCTCTTGGTGAAAAAATTTTAAAGAGTGGCGGAAATATCACTCACGTTGTTGATAATCTTGAGAAAAGAGGTTTGGTTAAGAGGAAAAGAAATGAAAAGGACAGAAGGAATTTTGAGATTAATTTAACAAGCAGAGGCAGCAAATTAATTTCAAAGGTATTACCATTAATAGTAAAACTAATTACCAAAGAGTTTTCAGTCTTCAATAAAAAAGAGCTGGAGCAATTTCAGTTTTTATGTAAGAAATTAGGAATTCAAAACCGATCCTGATTTCCTTTTTTCCATTTTTATTTCTTCATATATCTGGGGCAGAATCTCACCCGCTTTTCCAAGATATGATTTATCTGCAATTCTTGAAATTTCGCTCTCTTCCAGGTTTATCTCTATAATAAATGCACCGCTATCCTTTGCAACAAATATCTGGGATGCCGCAGGATAAACAATTCCCGAGGTACCAACAACAAAAAACACATCACAATTTCTGGCGGCATTTTCTCCGCCGATGAATTGATCCTGAGGCAAATATTCACCAAACCAGACTACATCTGGTCGAATGAGACCACCACATTTGCACCTTGGTGCTGAAGCCTTAAGTATTATTTCATCGTTATACGGTGCTTTACACTTAATACAGTAATTTCTTTCAATATTTCCATGAAGCTCAAAAACTTTCCTGCTGCCTGCCCGCCGATGAAGATTATCAATATTTTGTGTTATCACTGTAACAGAAGAAAACAATGTTTGGAAATCAGAAATTGCTTTATGTGCAGAATTAGATTGTGATTCGTGAACAATTTTTTTTCTGTGTTTGTACCATTCCCACACCATTTCGGGGTTTTTCAGAAAGGCATCAAAATTTGCAAGCTCTTCGGGTTTTAATTTATTCCAAATCCCATCTTTTCCGCGAAAGGTTGGAATACCGCTTTCAGCTGAAACTCCGGCACCGGTAAAAAATACTATAGATTCAGCAATTGAAATTTTATTAAGTGTTACTCTATCCAGCAAACTCATAAGAAATAAAATTTTATGGAAAAGTATTTAAAATGATTTCAATCAAATAGTGATTTGTTTGGTAAATCATTGTTTTCATTATCAAGATCAGCTCTGTAAAGGTCTGTTCCTGCAAGAGCGATAAATCTGGTCCAATTGCTATCTCCTTTTATTTCGGAACCAAGCGCATTTTTGTAAGCGTTAACTTTTGCACTTAGCTCATCAGCCTGGTAAAGAGTAATAGCCTCAAGGGTCTTAGGAATGACAGGCGAGGCAAATTCCAGTTTTCCCTGGTGGCTCAAAACTATATGAAGCAGGTTATTTTTTAATTCTTCAGGGAAGTTTTTAATTTTTCCGGTCTCATCATTTATAATCATTGCAGCAATTACAATGTGTCCAACGAGTTTTCCTTTATCAGTATAACTAAATGAGGCATCAACAGATAGCTCTTCGGTTTTGCCAAAATCATGCATCATTGCCCCGCTTATAAGCAAATCGCGATTTATTTCCGGATGAATATCCGCCATTAAATCACAAATTTTAATTATTTCCAGCGTATGTTCTATCAAACCATGAACATAAGCGTGATGCCACGATTTTCCGGCAGGAGAATTTATAAATTTTTCAAAATTAACTTCATTAAAAATATTTTTAATTAATGTCTTTAAAGAAACATTAGAGATATTCTCAATTCTATCATTAAATTCTTTCTTCATTAGTTCAATGTCGCGCTTTGATTTCATAAAAAAATCAGAGGCATTAACATCATCATTTTCAGATACTGGCTTTATCTGAGCAATCTTTAACTGTGGCACACCTTGATAATCATCCATTGTGCCAATTATTTTTACAATATCACCGACTTTATAGTTTTTGTTTATAGATTCAAAATTATCCCAGATATTGGAGTTCACATTCATTGAACGGTCGCCTAGTTCCAGGCTTAAATAATCTTTTCCATTTTTTGCTTTTCGAATTTCGATCTTTTTCAAAATCAAAAAATGATCTACTGAATCGCCTTTCTGAAGTGCATTTAAATCTATTTGATTAATCATAACCTTCTATTTTAATAATTCAAAATTACTTTCTTTTGGTAAATGTGCCAGAATTGATCTGTTCAGCAAATCAATTGATACAGCTATAGTGTTTTTCCCATCTTCAACTTCCTGAATTACTCCGATTATACCCTCAAATGGCCCGTCTTTGATTAAAACTTTTTTGCCGGGAATTAGTCCATCATGAATTATTACATCAGCCTTTGTACTTAACATTCTTTTCAGGTTCTCAATCTGGTAATCCGGTATTTTAGCAGCCCTTCCACGATCAAATACACACCTTACAATTGAATATTGTTCAACTGATAAAAGTCTTTCTTTTTCATTTGCGTAAATAAATATATAACCTCGAATAATCGGTTCTACTATCTTTTTCTTTCTGTCGCTCCACTGCTTTATCTTTGTAAAGGTGGGAAGATAATATTCAATATTATTAACGGATAATTGTTCAGCAGCTTTAAATTCAGATCTGGGTTTAGTATAAAGAGCAAACCAGGCTTTTTCGCTATTTTTATTATACTCTTGATTTTGAACCACTTAAATTTTTCTCTCTTTAATAATTATTCAACAATGACGTTTATCCTGCCCACAGAATAATAGAAAAATTTCTTCTCACGCATTACATCAATATCATATAAATTTCTTCCATCAAAAATTACCGGTTGTTTAAGTAACGATCTTACTTTATCCAGATCGGGATTTCTGAATTCATTCCATTCTGTAATAATAATTAATGCATCGGCATCTTTAATGGCCTCAAAACCAGAATTTGAGTATTTTATTTTATTACCTATCACCGCTTTGGTGGTTTTAATTGCTTCGGGATCATATGCTGAAATTGTTGCACCAAGATTCAACATTTTTTTAATTAAAGAGATTGCCGGGGCTTCTCTTACATCATCGGTGTTAGGTTTAAATGCAAGACCCCAAATCCCAAAATGTTTATTCTTTATATCATTATTAAAATGATCAAGAATTTTCTTTAAAAATAATTCGACCTGCCTTTTATTAACCTCCATTACAGATTTCAAAATTTTGAAATCAAAATTTATTTCATTTGCTGTATTAACCAGTGCAACAACATCTTTAGGAAAACAAGATCCTCCGTACCCAATACCGGCAAACAAAAACCTTTTTCCAATTCTGGAATCTGATCCAAGTCCAACCCTGACTTTGTCTACCTCAGCACCTGTTAATTCACAAATATTTGCTATTTCATTCATAAAGGAAATTTTTGTGGCCAGGTAGGCATTGGCAGCATACTTGGTCATTTCAGCAGATTTCTCGTCCATATAATAAATTGGATTTCCTGACCTGACAAAAGGCTCATAAAGTTGTTCCATTACTTTTTTTGTTTTTTCCCTGCCCGTCCCTACAATTACTCTCTCCGGCTTCATAAAATCTTCTACTGCCATTCCCTCTCTTAGAAATTCGGGATTTGATGCAACATCAAAATCAAAATCCGTAGCGTGGTTTTTAACTGCTTCTTTTACTTTTTCACTTGTACCAACCGGAACTGTGCTTTTATCAACAAGTATTTTAAAGCCAATATTGGGTTCATTTTTGAATAATTTTCCAAGATCATCAGCAACACCAAGAATATATTTTAAGTCCGCACTCCCATCGCCATCTTGTGGAGTTGGTAAACAAAGAAATATAACTTCTGATTTTCTAACTGCTTTATGAAGGTCTGTTGTAAACTCTAATCTTTTATTTTTAATATTTCGTTCAAAAAGGATTTCTAGACCAGGTTCATAAATTGGAATTACTCCCTTCCTCATTTTTTCGACCTTTGATGAATCGATATCCACACAAATAACATTATTACCTGTTTCAGCAAAACAGGTTCCGGTTACTAAACCAACATACCCGGTTCCAACAACTGCTAAATTCAAATGAACCTCCAATAATTATAGTGCAAAATATAGTTAATACAGCAAATATTATAAAGAAATTAAATTTTAAAAGATGTTATTTTTATTAAAGAGAGAGAATCAGAGTTCAAATTCTTAGACCTGTAAATAGTTTTTCAAGAAATTGTTGAGTATTAAGCGGTTTCTGAAGCATTGTGTAAACATTAAGATTTTGGTAGGATTTGCGTATTGCATCTGAAATTTCATCTGTTAACAGAATTACGGGTATACTGAAATTTTTTTCCTCTCTTCTAATAGCTTCAATTAATTGCACCCCGTTCATTAACGGCATTTCATGTTCCGTTATTACCAGCGAAGGGAGCTTTTCTAAAACAATTCCCATTGCTTCATATCCATTTTCAGTACTAATTATATTAAATTTAGGGAAATTACTTTTTATTAGATTTTCACATATACTGGTTGTTTGCAGATCATTATCTACAATTAAAATTATGTTTTGTGATCTTGGAATTGTAAAATGAAATTCGCTTCCTTTGTCCGCTTCTGAGTAAAACCAAATTTCCCCTTTATGTTTTTCGATAATTTCCTTTACAAGTGAAAGGCCAAGTCCTGTTCCCTTTTCTCCTTTTGTACCTTCAGTGGAAAACATTTTTTCTATTTTAAATAACTTGCTTTTATTTTGATCAGAAATTCCTATTCCCTGATCTTTAACAATAAACTCTATCAAATTGTCATTAAAAATATCCGCTATTATTTCGATTATTTTATCAGATGAAGAAAACTTTATTGCATTACTAAGCAGGTTTGTGATTACCTGCCCCAGTAACCTTTCATCTCCCTGAACATAAATTTTTTCATTAACCCTGACTTTAATATCAATATTTTTTCTTATTGCATTGCCCGTAAGCGACGATACACAATTAAAAACAACAGTTTGAGCATGAAGTCTTTGTACAGTAATTTTCATTCTGCCTGTCTGTAATCTCGACCAATCCAATAAATAATTTATAAGTTGCAGTTGGTTTTGAGAAGATTCATGAATATAGGTAAGATACTCGAGTTTTTCTGTATTTGATAGGTTCTCTTCGTTTATTAATATTTCAGCAAACCCAAGAATACTTGTAAAGGGTGCACGTAAATCGTGAGAAAGCATTGAAATAAATTTATCTTTCGATGAATTAACCTTCTTTAAATTTTCAATAGATTTAACCAGAGTATCATCTGTTTTCATCAGCTCAGTAATATCTAACACTTTTCCCTGTGATAAGCTTGGAATCCCTTTTTTATTCCTTTCAACAATTATTACTTCCTTTACCCAAATAGTCTTTTTATCTTTTCTTAATAATCTGTAAATAAGACTCAGGTTATGTTTGTTTTGATCAGATAAAAAATCATTATACTTTTTGACCACACTTTGATAATATTCATCATTAATAATTGAAAAAAATCCGTCAGCTTTTCGATTAATTTCTTTTTGTGTATAGCCCGTAATTTTTTCAATGTTTGCAGAATAGTTGGTTTTCCTGTCCCTAATTCCTGTCATTGAGATCCATGTAAATTCATCTTCAAGATTTAATCCTATTTGTAAACTGCTTGATTTTAATTGAATGTCCGGGATAAAATTCAGCACAAGACAAATAATTTCTTTTCCCCTTTTACTTATAATATTCCATCTGCTGATTACTTTAATGTCTCTGTTTTTTTCATATTCCAAAGAAAGAAGTTTTGTAATGCTTTTTTTTACTGATATTTCCTTGAGAAAATTCTCTTTTTCAAGATCGTTTTTATAAAATAAAAACACATCTTTACCGATAAAACTGTTCTTTATTATTTTTAATTTTTTCGAGGGTTTAGACGAGGAAAGTATTTTACCATCCGAACCAATTACAAAAGATAGGTCACTTAAATTATCGAAATTATCATTTATTAAAAAAGAGGTCTTAGTAGAGTTTGATTTTTTTGAAGAAATGGATTTGCCGGGTTTTAATTTTGCCGGAGTTTTTCCGCCATTACTTAGTTTGGATTCTTTCGATTTTTTTTCCCTGGCCATAGAAATTAGATAGGAATTATTTAGCTAAATATAAAAATATTGGAAAAATTAATAACCGGAATTTATGGTTTTTAACCAGGGATCTAATTATCACTTTACCATTACACCTTCTTGATTAAATTTTATTACTTCAATCGGACAGCTCCACACACATTTCGCGCAGTTTGTACATCTTTCATCAATAATAAATATTTCAGCCTCTTTTAATTCAATTGCGTCTTCAGGACATACACCAACACAACAACCACAAAAGTCGCATTTATCAGGTAATATATCTATAAATAATTTACCGGTTTTTGCCTGTCGGTACATATTTGTAATATTATAAAAATTGGAAAAATATCAGATTATCTATCTTCGAAGTTAGCTAAAGAAATAATAATTTAAAGATAGAAAATATAAGTACAAAATCATAAAAAAATATCTTTTTGCTCATTGACTGCATTTTGAGGCAGCCAGTCAATACCATCACAAGGAAGATAATTTATTGCGGGATGTTTGTCATGCTTCATACATAGCACAGCAGATTTATTGAAATGTTCGCATGTTGAACAGAGTGTCTCCTCCATTACTTCTTTGTTCCTTTCACCGAACAATCTAAAATGTATTATTGCAGGATGAATTACCACACCATAAATTACTAAAATGCTAATAGTCAGCCATAAATCATATCCTATATAACTTTTTGCTAACCAGATTAGTGGAATAACAATTACGGTTCTAACTATTGTCCAAAAAACAACTTCGCCCAATTGTAAACCCTACTTATTTCAGAATTAAATTAATAATAACACTAACATTTTAAAAATAAAAGTTAAGAATTGATAGTATGATTATAATAAAATTCCTCGTGAACTTATTAAAAAGAAATTTTGCTTTTAGGCCTTTTCCGTTTTATTAATAGCTTATTTTATTGAATAGAATTATTATATTGTAGCAGATGATCTTGAAGCTTTTGGACGGTAAAAAAAGAAATTAAAAAATCCCGGTAAATCGAGATTTTTTAATTGTTAACCAAGTGAGCGCGGGTGGTTTCGAACCACCGACCCTCTGCTTAAAAGGCAGATGCTCTACCCCTGAGCTACGCGCCCTTAAAAAAATAAGAGCTACAAATATAAGAATTCATTGATTTTATTCCAAATTAGCAATTACTTAATTATTTAGGTTTTGTATAAATAAATGATAAAAAACGCCAAAATACTTATCTGTGATGATGACGAAACCCTCTGTTATTTGTTAAAAGAGCAACTGCTTGAAGAGGGCTTTTTCGTTGATACTGTCTATGATGGCAGTCTTGCCATAGATGCTATAAAAAGCAAGAATTATGATATACTTCTACTAGATCTGAACATGGGAGATGTTTCGGGAGAAGATGTTCTAAAATTTGTGAGTGATTACAATTCTTCAATTCAGGTTGTAATTCTAACGGCTCAAAATGATATTAAAAAAGCAATCGAGTGTATAAAAATCGGTGCATATGATTATATAAATAAGCCATATGATTTTGATGAATTGCTTATAACAATTAACCGAGCTTTGGAACATAAAGAATTGCTGGTAAAGACAACCATTCTTGCAGATCAGGTAAATAAGAAGCTGTCAAACACTATTATTGGCGAAAGCCCCGAACTTCAAAAAGTAATAAACCTTGCAAATAAATCCGCTTTATCAGATTCAAATGTTTTAATTGAAGGTGAAACCGGGACAGGGAAAGAATTATTTGCAGAATATATTCATAGACATTCGGCCAGAAATGAAAAGCCATTTGTTGTAATTAATTGTGCTTCACTTCCCGATCAGCTTATCGAAAGCGAATTATTCGGACACGAAAAGGGGGCATTTACTGACGCAAAATCTACCAAGCAAGGTCTGGTAGAAATGGCACATGGCGGGACATTATTTTTAGATGAAATTGGTGAACTAAGCCTAACCCTTCAACCGAAGTTATTACGTTTTCTAGAAAACGGTGAATATAGAAGAATTGGCGGTGTTACTAATCTTACATCAAATGTAAGAGTTATAGGCGCAACGAACAGGAACCTTCTGGAAGAAGCAGATAATAAAAATTTTAGAAGAGACCTTTTGTTTAGACTAAATGTTATTACATTAACTGTTCCTCCATTAAGAAACAGAAAAGAAGATATATTGTTACTTTCACGTCATTTCTTGGAAACAAAGTCACCCATCAGGTCGCCAAAAAAACTTTCACCCGAAGCACAGGAAATTTTAAGTAAGTATAGCTTCCCTGGTAATGTTAGGGAACTTGATCACATTATTGAAAGAGCCATAATTTTTGCAGAAAAAGATATTATTGATATAGAAGACCTCAATCTTCCTTCGGATATAACAGGAAAAATTACAGAGTCTGTAAAAGAAGAAAAAATTGAAAAAATTTTGAATATGGACGAAATAGAAAAAAGGCATATTGCGAGGGCTCTTAATTACTATAACTGGGACAGAACGCAAACAGCAAATCAACTGGGTATTAGTCCTAAAACACTTTATACAAAGATTAAAAAATACGATATTAAACAAGATTAAATATGCCGGAAATAGTTTCAAAATATGATTTAGCGAAACTATTAGAGGCAGATAATAGTCCACTCTTAATAGCTGACAAAAACCTAAAAATAAATTGGTATAATAGTGCCTTTAAAAAATTTTATAAAAACAGACAGCTTAAAGGTGAAAAATTAACCGCTTTAATAGAAAATGCCGAAACTTTTGATGCCAATAAGGTAAAATCCAAGCCTACTGAAATCCTACTATTAAATAAGCTTAACGCAACTATTCAAATAATTGATCAAAAAGGAAAGGACAGATTCTTTTTTGTAAAAATTACAAACAATATTAATACCAAATCCTCTGTGGATGAAAAATTTATTCAAGAATTAAGAAATATTTTAACTCTTTTACTTAAAGAAAAATCTCTGTCAGTTCTTGCCGAAAAAATAATTGCAAATTCCTTGACCTTAGGCAAAGCTGACATTGGAATAATTGCTTATAACGATCAGAACAGTAAAGATAAAAATGACTATTTCATTCACGACCCACAACAGTATTTGCCGGAAATAAAAGAAATTAGAACTGATCTTGAAACGAATCTTAGTTTTATAAATAAATGGCTTATATCAAACAAAGCCGCTATGCTGGGAAGCAATTCCCCTAACAACCTGGCAGCAAACCTGGTGAAGTCTTTAAATCTTGAATCAATTGTTCTTTCGCCCTGTATTTTTGATAATAACCACATAGCAACCATTATAATCGGGAAAATAAAAGGGACATTTTCCCAGAACCAAATCAATGCAATTGAACAGTTTGCTGTATTATTAAGTTTTGCAATTACAAGCATTAAAACAAGAGAATTAAATACTGCGCTAGAAGCGCGGCTGTTACAATCCCAAAAACTGGAAACCATCGGGAAATTATCTTCAGGAATGGCCCATGATTTTAGCAATCTATTATCAAGCATATTTGGCAGTGTAAATCTATTAAGAAAGAGGGTGCCGGATAACGAAAACGTTAAAAAACTTATTGATAATATCGAAAATTGTTCCATAAGAGCCAAAGATCTTACAAAAGGGCTTCTGTCATTCGGCAAACCAACACCTAGAAGAAAAGAATTAATTAAACCAAATATTCTTCTTTCAGAAATTTCTAAAGTTGTTACACATACTTTTCCTAAACATCTAGAGTTTGAAACCAATATTGAAGAAAATTTATTTGATGTTCTGGGAAACGGAACTGAAATCTACCAAGTATTTTTAAATTTATGTGTAAATGCAAAAGAAGCCATAGAAAAGAAAGGTACTATAAAAATAACTGCAAAGAACATCTTGGTTGATAAAAAAAACAACGTAAACCATCCCATACTTAACCCGGGAAAATATGTCTGGATTGCTGTACAGGATTCTGGTTCTGGAATTGATGAGGAAAATCTTTTAAGAATTTTTGAACCGTATTTTTCTACTAAAGTAAAGGAAACCGGTTCCGGCCTTGGGCTTTATGTTACTTACGGTATAATAAAAGCTCATAATGGTGAAATCGAAATTTCCAGCAAAGTAAACGAAGGTACAACGTTTGACGTCTTTATTCCTGCATATGAACCTACTAAGGCAAAATTTACTGAAGAAGAAAAAATAATTTTGCTTGCTGAGGATGAAGTAATGTTAAGTGACCTTTTATCAGAATTACTTGAATCAGTTGGCTATAACGTATTAAAAGTTTATAACGGGTCCGAGGTTATTAAAGTTCTTACAGAAGAGTTAAAGGTAGATATGGTAATTCTTGATTATAATATGCCGGGGATGAATGGACTTGAGTGTGCTAAAAAAATCCGTGAGTTAAACCTGGATATGCCGATTGTTCTTTCATCTGGAAGTATGTCACTAAACGATAATCCCGAATTACAGAGTATTGGGATTTCATCCGTCCTTAACAAACCCTATGAGTTTGACACGCTCCTTTCTACAATTAATCAGCTAATCTGAAACTTCTTTTCCCTCTTTGTCTACTTCAACCATTTTAATGTTTTTAGTATAATCTGCAAGCATTGGGCTTTTGATGGAGTTTAGATTATTAAGAACGTCATTTATTTCTTTAATAGCTATTCCTATATAATTTAATCTCTTAAGTAAGGCATCTTTTGAAATTTCTTGTTTGTTTAATTCTCTTTTAATTGCTGCTACCGAAAGATTCATCAAAGTAAGGGGCTGCTTAATTTTGTGATTAGCAGTAACTACGGTTGCAGCAAAAACTGATTGCTTCTCGGCTTCAATGATTAACTTCTGTGCTTCGGAAAGTTTTAGTGCTGAATTCACTCTTGCCAGTAATTCGATCCTATTAAACGGCTTTTTTATATAATCGAATGCACCTGCTTCAAGACCTTCTTTTGTATCTTCAGCACCAACCTTTGCTGTAACAAGTATTATCGGTATATGCTTTGTTCTATCATCTGTAACTAATGTTTTGCAAACTTCAATCCCTGTAATACCCGGCATCATAACATCTAATAAAATTAGATCCGGTTTTTCTGATTCTGCCTTTTCAATGCCTGCTTTACCATCGTAAGCTGTTATAATATCATAACCTTCATGCTCAAGTCTGTCCTGAAGCATATAGACATTCTCAGGCAGATCATCTACAATTAGGATTTTTTTCATTTTATTTTACTTTTATTTTAGAAAATAACTTTTTGATTTTGAAAGACATGACTGTTGGGTTAACCGGTTTGGGTATATAATCGTCAAAGCCGTGCTTTAAAATTACTTCTTTGTCTTCTAACATAGCCTTGGCTGTAACTGCAATTACTGGAATACCTGACCATTGTGGATTATTTCTTATCCTGTCTATTGCCTGGAAACCATCCATTTCAGGCATCATTATATCAAGTAAGATAAGATCCGGAATTTTCTTTTCAAGTACTTTAAGGCACTCAACTCCATTTTTAGCGAGAGTAGTTTTACAATTGCAGGATTCAACAATTTCATTTATGGTAAACAAAGTATCAGGATCATCATCAACAATTAAAACTTCGCCTAACAAATTTTTTCTTGGTTGTGGAGATGATTTAAATTCTAATCTCTCACCTTCAGCGTTGTCACTTTCTTTGTCTCTTGCGGGCAGGCTTTCTTGAATTTGCAGTCTGTCACGGACTATTTTCAATACATCAAGAGGGTGCCGATTAGATTTTAATGTTATGCTTTCAACAATAGAATATAAAGAATCTCTTTCTTCCTCCGTTAAGTCCTTAGCTGTACTTATAATTATGGGAATATGCTTGGTGTCTTTATTTGATTTCAATTTGTGAGAAAGAGTTATTCCGTCAATTCCAGGCATCAGTAAATCGAGTACTATTAAATCAGGTTGTGATTCGAGTATTTTGCTAAATGCCAATTCACTGTCACTTATATAATCTATTCTAATCTTTTCGCCTTTAAAGACACTTTTAAATCTTTCAAATTCTATATCATCGTCATCAACAATTACAATTTTTTCTATTTTCTTTTTTGTAAGCTTTTCAAGTTTATCAAATGCTGTTTGCACATTATCGGGAGTAATAGGCTTTACGTAATATTCAAAAGCACCGAGTCCATAACCAAGGTTCTTTTCGCCCATTATTGAAATCAGAATTACCGGAATATCTTTTGTTTCAGGATTTTCTTTCAATTCTTTAAGAACAGACCAGCCATCTTTTTTTGGTAGGAGTACATCCAATGTAATAGCAAATGGTTTTATCTCAATTGCTTTACTTAATCCCCTTTCCCCATCTTCTGCATAGATTACTTCATACCCTTTTGAAATAAGATACTTACCTATAGTAGATCTTACCTCCGGGTCATTATCAATTACTAATATTGGGTGAAGTCTGTTCTCAATGAGTTTATCAACATTAATTTTCTGGTCATCTTCAATGCTGCCGTCAGCAACAAAATTTAGTGGAACTGCAAATGAAAATTTAGAACCTTTACCTAATTCACTTTCAACAGAAATTTTTCCATGGAGCAATCCAGCAATTCTATTGCATATGGCAAGTCCAAGCCCAGTTCCTCCAAATTTTCTTGTTGTTGTACCATCGGCCTGTCTGAATTCTTCGAAAATAATTTTCAGATTTTCATTTGATATACCTATTCCTGTATCTTTTACTTCAAGAAGAAGCTTTTTGTCTTTGGTCGAAACAACTAATTCAACGAAACCATTCTCAGTAAACTTAATGGCGTTTCCAAGAAGATTAATTAATACCTGTGTAACTTTTTCCCTTTCTATGTTTATAATTATTCGAGTGTTACAATTTCTGGAGATTTTAAAATCTATTGATTTATTATTTACAAGTGGGCTTATAGAAGTTTCAACATCACGGATTAATTCTTCCAGCAATACATTCTCATTATGAAGTTCCATCTTGCCAGCTTCAATTTTAGAAAGATCCAGAATATCATTAATTAAATTCATTAACCTCTTACTGCTTTTAAATACAACTTCAAGTCTTTCCCGGTTTTTACCAATTAGAGAAGTTTCTTCGAGAATTAATTCTGTCAATCCTAAAATTGAATTCATCGGCGTTCTTAGTTCATGTGACATACTGGCAAGAAACTGGGATTTTAGTTGGGTTGCTTCTTCTGCTTTCCGTTTCTGAATTTCTAATTCATCCGCTTTTTCTTTCAATTTCTTGTGCAGATCAACCAGCGTTTCATTTTGTTTTCTGATCTGGATATTTTGTTTCTGGTAATCTTCATTTAATTTCTTTAGTTCTGCAACCAGATTTTTTAGTTGAACAAAAGCAGTAGCATTAGTAATTCCTATAGCAAGTTGTTCCTGTATTTTTGCAATATATTCTCTGGCATCTAATGTTGGATTGGCTGATGCGCCAAGTTCTAAAATTGCAATTACTTTTTGTGTATAGATAATAGGCACAATCAGTAAATGTTTAATTTCAACATTTACTAGTCCTAAAGAAACAACCGGTGGTGATTCTTCAAAACTTACTTCATATAATTCTTTGTTTTTTATTACAACATCAAAAAAACTAACGTCTCTTGAAGATATTTGCTGATCCTTTTTTAAGCCGTAGGAACTTGCAAGATTTACTTCTTCATTTTCATCAACTGTATATAACGCACCCACTACAAAACCTGCTGTCTTGATTATTTTTCTTAAAGAGGCTTCTGATATTTCAGCTAATGTCGGGTTTTGATTTATAAGAGTAATAAATTCAGAATATTCGTTTTTAGCTTTTTCGCGTTTATCCAGCTCATCGAGCATCACATTAAAGGCACCCGCAAGCTGACCTATTTCATCTTTGCTTTGAATTTTTATCTTACTTTTAAAATTTCCCAGCTTTGTCTGTTTGGTAGCATCGTTTAATTCAAAAATTTGTTTCCTTATTTTGTCAGTAAATACTAGGGTTAAAATTAAAGAAAGTGCTATGCCGGCAAAACCAATAATAACAATTATATAAAAAAGATTATTACGTAAATCAGACATTTCTCCCAAGGTTGTGAATATTAGAAAATCAATCTGTCCGTTTAATTCACTTTCCCTTGCAGGACGATAGATAGTTGTTAGTAAATCAGCAGAAGAAGAACCCTGGCTGTAAATTTCAAAATTGCTTTTGCTAGAAAGTTTTTGAAACGCGTCGCTCAGCAGATAATACCTTGTTTGATTTGTTTCTTCATTAGAAACCTCCAAAGGTGTGCCGTTCCAGACTAATGCAACATCAGCACCTATTTTTTGTGAAACAGTATTAATAAATTCCTGGTTGATAACCCGGCCATAATAATAAACTTTGCCTCCTTCGCTTTTATACGTTTTAATAATAGCAAAAGGATTGTTCTTTATAAATTCTTCCAGTGTATTTATTGAGTGAGGAATATAAGTTTTACTGCTGGCATATTTTTTAGAAATATTATCTGCCGAAGTTTTTGTTTTTTGCAAAACAAAATCCAGGTTTTTGTTGATTATCGATGTATTATTGTTTTGGATAAAATCTGCAAAATTATCATCAGTTGTCTGAAGCAATTCCCGATAAGCATATACAAAATCATTAACAGAGTTTAATAAGTATTTTGACTGTTGTGAGGTAAGAACATTATACATTATAGAGTAATATGCTACTGTAGCGCTAACCAGAATCAAAAAAACAATTGCAAAATTTATTACTAATATTCTATAACTTATTTTCATCTATGCATCTTTTTGTAATACTTTCCTAATCGTAATTAACAATTCATCAAAATCATATGGCTTACTAATAAAATCACTGGCACCCATTTTAGCGGAATCTATTGCGCTTTTGACGTCAGCATAAGCCGTAAGTACAATAATTTTTGCCTCTATGTTTTTTTCACCTATTTCTTTAAGAACTTCAAACCCGTCTTTACCGGGCATTTTCAAATCTAACAAAATCAGGTCCACTTGCTTATCAGACAGGTAATTTAATGCCTGGTCACCCTCTACTACAAAATCAGTTTCATATCCAACTTCCTGCAGTTCTTCTTTTAGCACATTACAAAGATTTATATCATCGTCGACAATTAATATTTTTTCCATTAATTCCCTAATTGTCTTTTTGAGTTGATTCGTTATTAAACTTATAATATTTAATTCTGTCCCTCTGTTTTAGAATTTCATCCTTTATTGGATTTGTCGATTGCGCTGTAGAAATTCTTTCCTTTAATGTTGGGACTAATTCCGCTTTTATCAAAATAATTAGCTCTTTCTTTGAAAGTGTTGTTTGATCGCTGCCAAAAATATATCTTAATCCAAAAAACCACCATGGAAGATCTTTAAGAAATGGTACACCCGTTCTTTCAACATTTTCTTCATTAATGAAAAGGCCGCCTATAATTGTCTCTTCACCATCAAGCAAAACCACCTGCGTCTTGGCAGAAGTTTTTTTGATCACTGATTGCTCAGTAGTTTGTGTAAATGTACTTCTTTCAGCATTAAGATCTAAAAGTATATAATTAATTCCCTTTTCATTATAAACATGTGGTGTAACCTGTAGTATAGTACCTGTTGGATAGAATTTTTCAATGGTGTTTCCAGCAAAATCTTGTTGCTTAATTGAAAAATCCGCTCCATCCTGAATCCTGGCTTCCCTACCGTCACGAACAGTTGCGATAGGGCTTGCAATTATCTCACCTGCATTTTCACTCTCTAAAAATTTAAATATTGCCGTCGCTTCGCCGAAAAAGCCACCTGTTTCAAAACTCGATTTCAAATTCAGTTGTCCGCCTGTTGTAGCAGTATTGGATCCGGAATTTGAAGAACTTGTTTGATCAACAGAACCTAACTGTCCACCTACATCCAAACCATTTTTTGAAAGCAAAAATTGCCAGTTTATACCCAGTTGTCGAGACTTTGTAACATCAGATTCGAAAAAGACAGTAGTTATTTTAACTTCTCTCGCATCTACAGATGCATATGTGTTCTCATCTTTTTTTACCTCAGGTGTATTATCTTTTTTAATAATAATCATATCATCTTTCTGCTCATAAACCAACCCGGCATATTTTACTATAATGTCCATCGCTTTAAGATAGAACATATTTGTAATTTCAACACCTATTGGCTGATTATACTCGGCCGTTGATACTATTTTCCTTCCACTTGCTTTAAAACTTATCTTGCTAAGCAATTCAACAGCTTGTTGAAACGGAAGAGTGGGCGACATTGTAACTAATTCTTCCTGACTGTATTTTCCTGTTAATGTCTTTTGAAGATAGTTTTGTGAAAAACTGCTTGTTGCAAAAAGCAATACTAGCAGAATTAACAAAGATTTAAAATTTCTTCTCATTTTGAGTCTCTTGATTATTATTATTCTTATTCGTGGTCTCCGTCTCCAATGAGAGCTCTACTTTTTCAATAATTCCACCCTTATTTAGTATGAAACTAACCTTACTATTGTCATAGTCAATTTTTGTCAGGTAACCCAGATAAACTTGTTCTCCTTCCCACAACAAGTATGTGTTTCCTTTTGAATCAGATAGAAATGCCCCTTCGGGAATAAGGGCCAATAATCTAGCTCCTTGCACATCTAGTAAATTGTCAATATTAGGTGGTATTTCGTTTCTAATTAAAGGATAAAATAAATTATAAATACGGCCGGTTTTAAGATCGTTTTCTTTAATAGAACTACTTGCAAACCTGTTGTCATTCGAAAAATAAACATCAACAGCCATAGAAAAACTCACAAGAAATTTTGGAAACCCATCTTTATCGGTTGAAACCACGCTATTTAATGACAGAGCGCCGATTTTCTTTAACTCCTTGCTTTGTTCAATTGCGTATATTAGCTCGTAAACTTCATTAAATTCTCCTGTTCCGCTTAATTTATATTCATAATAAAAAAAGTCTTTTTCTGGTTTGCGTTCAGCATATTCAATATTCAATTGTGTGTTTTCTGAAAATCCAGAGGTAACAACATTTGTAAAATTAAAAAATTTAATCGACGATAAATTTTGTGGGATATTAAATTTTCGTGCTGCCAGAATAGAATCCAATATAGACTCTCTTTTTGACAGTTCATTATACTGTGCTGTAAGTTGCTCCGTATTATAATCGTTTGCTTTTAATTTTTTCAGTTCTGCTTGATTTTCATTTATCGATCCTCTTTGTATTATAAAAATATATACGCCTCCTGCAACAAGAATAAGTATCAATAGTGCAAGAAGTCCAAGAGTACTTTTTAATTTTCTATTCATTATCTTTTTGATAGCTTGAAAGATTAAAACTCATATTGAATTTATATGAATTCTTTTCCCTTAAAGTTTCATAAAACACACCTTTCAGTTCTGCTGATTTCATTTCATAAGCAAAATCAGTCAAAACATTTTTTGAAAGAGCATAGCCTTCTAGAACAACCCTGCCGGCATCACCTAAATTCAATTTAGTTAACCATATATTTTTTTTACCAGCAAAAAACCTGGCTATTTTCTCAAGAGAATGTCCCCAGACTTCCGTTCCTCTTGATACCGAATCAAGAATTGCCTGGGTATTTCCAAAATTATTTATCCTGCTTTCCAGTTCTCCAATACTATTTAAGATATCCTGGTTTTGCTTAACGAGAATTTTCTGATTTGCAATATCATCATTTAGCTGTCCTATCTCCAGCTGATTTTTTAAAACCTGCTGTGTAATAAATAGTGTGGCGATAAACAATAGGGGAAGCATTGCATATCCGTGCCATGCAAATTGGAAAAATTTTTGGTCTTCTTTTACATACTTCGGTAATAAGTTAATTCCTTTGTGCAATTCATCAAGTTCATCAAAATATTCAGCAGCACAAGCAATTGGAACACTAAAGGAAGAGAGCTTTTCTCGTGTATCTTCATCCAGATCGGTTAAATCAATGTCTGGAAATTCCAGTCTGGAAACATTTGCTTCCGGAAAGGTACCATAGAATGAAAGGATTATATTTTCAGTATCATCTTCACCACAAACAACAATATTATCCAGAGAAGAAATTCCCCCGTTTTCCATTTCAAGAAGGATTTTAGAAAAATAAACATCGTATGTATGAAGATTTACTTTTCCAATATCAAGGGTATTTCCAATATGCTTTAATTTTCTGCCATGCAGAAAAATAAGCTTACTGTATTCTTTACCTATATATACTATTAGAGAATAATCATCGGGGAAGAATTTTTTTCTCTTTGCTATATAATATGCAAGCGATATTTCAGCGCTTTTTACTGCCTGTATTTTATAGTTTCTTTTCCCATTATACTGGGCAAGTGAATTAATTAATTTTATACACCCTACTTCACCGCTAAGAAAAACAGCCATCCATGACTTATCAGCCAGTTCAACATATTCAAGATTTTCCTGGTCAATAGATACATTTTTAGAATGTTGAATATCCTCTATAATTTCTTTTGTAAAATGTGCTGTTTTTGTTCTTTTATTGCCTTCAAAAATATGATAATGAAGAGATGGTTCAGTAAGTACGGGAATAAATAGAGATTTTTGTAAAGGAATTCCCTGCAGTGTACTGTTAATAACATTAATGTTTGAAACAGCAGCGTTTTTTTCATTTGGAGCTTTTTTAGCAAGGCCCTCAAGACCTAGCGATTCGTCATCAAGCTTCATGCCACTAAAGTCATCTTCAATGTTATATGCCGGTGCAACAAAATCAAATGAAGACGCTTTTACAATTTTAACCTTTTCTTTATCTTTTTGAATAACCGCAATTTTGGTGTCATTACCCTCGCAATATGTAAAAACAAAATGTTTCATTTACACTACGGCCAATATTTGTTGAATTCTGGTTTTATTATTTGCATAAGAAATAGCTGTTTCTAAAGTAATTTTTTTGGCAAGATACAACCTCTTTAAATCCTGTTCCATTGTTATCATTCCACCTTGTCCGCCCTGATTGATCATCATATAAATTTCGCTTGTGTTATTATTTTTTATTGCCGCTTTAACACTGGGGGTTACAATTAATACTTCTTTAGCAAGAACGCGTTTACCATCCACACTAGGAACTAATTTTTGAGATACTACGGAAATTAAAACATCTGCAAGTCTGTTCCTAACTCTTTCCTGTTCATTCGGATGTATTTCAGCAACAATTCTATCTATCGATTCTACCGCTGAAGATGTGTGTAGTGTTGAAAACACTTTATGCCCTGTGTCTGTTACTTCCAGAGCAGCAAGAATTGTATCAGGATCACGCATTTCACCTATAACAATAATATCAGGGTCTTGTCTTAATGCCTGAATTACACCGTCTTTAAATGAAACAACATCCCGACCAACTTCTCTGTGTCTTATGATGGACACATTTGATTTATGTACATATTCAACAGGAGAAGCTATTATTACAATATGGGCAGGATCGTATTTATTGTGTTCTGCAATAATCGCATCAAGTGTTGTAGATTTTCCTGAACCAGTAATTCCTGTTACTAAAGATAAACCAAATTTTATATAAGAGTGGCTCATGGCATTAATAACTTTTGGGTGAAATTCTAAAGATTCCAATGTTCGTAATGAAGTACTTATCACCCTCATGTTTAGTGCTAATGTTTCCAAATCAAAATAAGCACAAGCCCTGAATCTTGCTTCTGTTTTTTTTCGTTCATAGTAAAAAGTATAACTAAAGTCTAAATTCTTTGTCGTTAGTAAATACCTTCTCTGGTTTTTATTCAAAAGATTTGCAATAACAACAGCACCTTCATCCTCAGTAAATTGGGGAAATTCCTTAACTCTCTCCTTACTTCCATAAACCCTTATCCAGACAAATCCCCCGTTTCCAAATCCCCCAATTTCGATATCGGAAGCATCTCTTTCAATTATACTAATCAGCATTCTGTCTACAAGTTGCTTTAGTATCAAGCGCTCGTTGGAACTGAGCTTTTCTATGTTATCTGCAATGAATGCAACCTTGTCTATTCCAGAGGATGTAGCAGGAATAGTATCTACTAATTTTTTAATTATTGGTTTATGTTCAGTAGCAATCAATTTTTTAAACCCATTTATTTTGAAATTAAATTAATCCTCAGATGTAGAAGCAAGCACTTCTTCAATAGATGTTAATCCTAATTTAACTTTCTCAAGACCTGCTTCTCTCAGATTTAGCATTCCATCCTTTTTTGCTTGTACTCTAATCTTTTCTTCATCCACTTCAATACCGGATTTTACAATTGCTTCCCTGATTGGCTTTGTAAAATAAAGAGCCTCGTGAATAGCCATCCTGCCCTTATAACCTGTCTTGTTGCATTTTTCGCAGCCAGCAGCTTCATAAACAGTGTAATTTCTCCATTCCGCAATATCCAGACTAGCCGCTCGCATTACAGATTCATCAAAATTCTTCACCTGCTTTTTGCAATCAGGACAAAGTTTTCTTACAAGCCTTTGGGCAACTATAAGATTAATTGCATAAGCAATAAGAAATGGTTCTATTCCCATTTTATATAACCTAGCAACCGCACTGGGCGCATCATTAGTATGTAAAGTAGAAAAAGTTAAATGTCCTGTATTAGCGAGTTTAATTGCAACCTCTGCCGTTTCTTTATCTCTCATCTCACCAACAAGAACAATATCAGGATCGTGCCTCAATATTGACCTTATCGCCTGTTCAAAATTCATCTTGTAGCCAATCTTTAACTGACGTGCGCCTTCAATAACATATTCCACAGGATCTTCAACTGTAAGTACGTTTACTGAAGGATCAATAACCTGGTAAAGTGCTGCTACAAGCGTCGTACTTTTTCCACTTCCAGTTGGGCCTGTAAGAATAACCATTCCTTGTGGCTGGTTAATAGCTTTCAGAAATACGTCTTTGCCATAGCCCTGCAACCCAAGTTTATCAATATCTTTGATTACTTTTCTGTCATCAAGTATTCTTATTACAATACTTTCAAATTTATTTTTTAATTCAGTTCCGATCATAGGAAGAACTGAAACTCTGAAACGAATTATATGCCCGTCAATATCTCTCTGAATAAACCCGTCTTGTGCTCTTTCCCTTTCAAAGCGGTCCATCCCTTTTGAACGATCTTTGACAACAGCAACCACTGCTTCCGGCAAAGTGTTTTCCTGAACGTGCCATGTTTGAAGGTTACCGTCCACACGGAATACTATTTCTGTTCTGTTACCTGATTTTGGGACAAAGTGAACGTCACTTGCACCCTTTCTTACACCCTCAAGTAATGCTCCTTCAACCAAATTGATTAACGCACTTTTATTTATTTCCGCATCAAGTTCTTCTTCATCAAACGCGTTTTCATCTTTAGGAATATCGAATTCAGTTTCAACTTCTTCCATTGCCTTCAGATAAAGATTTTCAGGAGGCAAAATAATTTGAATAAGCCTATCAAAGTCCGATTTCTTCATATAGACTATTTCATATTTCTTTGCTTGCAAGCCAAAAGCAATTTTAGATATGTTCCTGTCTGTTGGATCAATAGCAGCTAGTATAAGTTTGTCTTTCGTGCGGTCATCGAACATAAAAGGAATAATTTTATGTTCCAACATTTCACTTTTAAGCTGTTCGCCAGAGTTATTGATTGCGTCTCTTATATATTCAATTCTTCTTTGGGGAATTTCCTCGGGTACTATTTCAAGTTCCCTGAATGCATAAAGAATTGCAACTTCTCTAAATATAGTGTCATGATCATAATTAAAATCCTGCACGAGAATTTGTGCAAGATTTCTTTTTATTTTGCTCTTATCGTTTGCTTTTGTAGAAAGAGCTTTTTCAAGCATTGCACTATCGATTATTCCTTTTTTAAAAAGTAAATAACCAATCTTATCCGTCATTTCTAAATTATTATCAATCATACAATAAATCTCTCAATGAACTTTTGCAATAACATTGTGGTACCCGGTGTCTTTGGTCTTATGGTTGCAGTTTCGGCAGAAACGAGTGTTAATAAAATCATAACAACCATTATAACCATGGCTATAAAAACCTGGATTAATTCAATAACATTTTTAAGTCTGTATACAGTTTCTGCCTCATAATAATTAGCAACCTGTAAAGCAGTATTTTTTATTGTCCCCGTTTCCTCGCCGGAGTGAAATCTTGAAATAGCCGTATCGGTAAAAACACCTGAGATTTCAAATGCTTCTGTAATCCCAATACCTTTCTTTACCATCAAAGGGATAGCAACATTCTTTATTTTGTCTTCAAAATATCTATTCCCCGCAGCTTCAGAAGCAATTCTGATTGGTTCAATACTTTCTGCAGAACCACTATACAATGTATAAAAAACCCGGCAAAAAACTTCAATTAATGTTTTATGAATTAACGAACCAACAACAGGAACTTTAAGAATGAATTTATCAAATAAAAATTCACCTTTTTTTGTCTTTACAAATCTCCACAAGGCAATCGGTGGAAGCACCACAAAAGCTGTAACAAGTAAAGAATAATCAGAAAGGAAATCACTTATTTTTAAAGTGAAAGCAGTCATAGGTGGAAGATCAACTCCAAACTTTACAAACAACTTAGCTGTTTCTGGAAAAATGTACCCGACATAAAATAAAACGGCAAGGAATAAAACAAAAAGTGTAACCGCTGGAGTAATTAAAGCGCTTCTTAAACTTTTTTTGAATTCCATACGTCTTTCCAGGAACTTAGCTGTTGCTCTGTATATTTCTATCATATTTCCACTTTTGGAAGCAAGACCAAGCATATAAGCAGTAAACTTTCCAAAGACCGGCTGATACTTTAAAAATGTGACTTCACTATCAGCACCTCTTTTTAATTCGTTATTAATTTCTCTTAATGTTTCTTTAAGCGTTCTGTTTTCTGTATCTCCAATTAACAGAGTTAATATTTCGCTGTAAGGAAGTCTTTGTTCAAGCAATTCTGCACTTATCTTTACGAATGATACTATATCCGCCTGCGGTGGGTTAAAATGAAAGTCCAAAAGCTTTTTGTTAACTGACACCACCATATAACCAAGTTTTGTCAGCGCATCTACAACTTCTTTTTTATTAAAAGCTTTTTGTTCCCCTCTTACCGGTTTCTTGTCTGTTCCTTTTTTTACTTTATAAAGGTAGGTTGATTTTTGTTCAATTAATTTAACTTTCAGCTGATTTTTTTCAGCAAGGCGATAGATTTTCTTTTTCCCCTCTCTAAACGATTTTGAAGTTAAAGAACCATTAATTGCTTGTCCGTTAACTTTTTCCGCAATAAATCTCAATTCAACCATATTAACCTTTAAAATTGAAATGGCTGATAAAATATAACG
>Ga0209919_1000263_pt1 | contig 26880 bp, 28 predicted proteins | sample SalPon2A_C_D2_MG_FD_185721 | JGI IMG/M metagenome (GOLD analysis project Ga0209919, IMG submission 185721) | Soil microbial communities from South San Francisco under conditions of wetland restoration - Salt Pond MetaG R2A_C_D2_MG (SPAdes)... | ecosystem: Environmental > Terrestrial > Soil >... | reverse complement strand
GCCTTTCTGCATGTTCTGTTATCGGACGCGGCCAGAGTGGTTTTGCAACAGGAAGCGGATGTCTGTCTGCCTGAATCCGCTGAAGATTGTACGGGCACGCTCTGCGAACATCTTGGAATTCCGGACAACAATCTTCGCTGTTATGGACTCAAGGACTGGTTTTCACCTACGGCATCAGGTTCGGCCGGCATCAGGCAAATGGTAATTATACCATGTTCTATGGGAAGTCTTGCGCGCATTGCCATGGGGGCCTCTGACAACCTGATCGAACGCGCGGCTGATGTAATACTCAAGGAACGCCGGCAACTGATCCTGGTGCCACGCGAAACCCCTCTATCAAGCATCCATCTGGAAAACATGCTAAAGTTGTCCCGCGCTGGAGGGCATATCATTCCTGCCATGCCCGGTTTTTATCATCGGCCGGAAACAGTAGAAGACATCGTGGACTTCGTTGTTGACCGGGTCATCGACCAGCTGGACTATCAAAATACGGAGGCAGAACGATGGGGAGGACAGTTGGTATGAAACTGATGCGTATCGCTCTGGTTTCAGGAATGCTAGGTATATCCGGATGTGCAGTTGTTCCCATGATCGCCGCCATTCCCAGTGCTCTTGTCGAGCCCCTGTTTGGCCAGTTCGGCAGCGAAGTCCGCAGCCTGCCGATCTCGATGCGCAAAACTCTTGTGGCCACCCAGCGCAGTCTGAAGGATATGAAATTCGATTTGGATATCCTTGAAATTCTCGATAATGGATACAACATCAGATTTGCCAGCGGGCCGTTGGCAGGGGGAATTGAATTGCGCAGCCAGACTGAAAAGCTGACAAGCATCTCTGTGCAGGTGCGGGCAAAGACCAGAGAAGATTCCGTTGAAAAGGCTGTGCTGAGGCAAATTGAAGAAAATGCAAGCAAGGTCAGCAGGCGTGAACACTTTGATTTTCGTTCATATGACGACCTGCGCAAGAAGCCGGATGTTAAATCCAAGCAGATCGGTTGGTATCGGCCGGGGGCTCAGCTTGCTGTTACAAAGGTTTACAAAAAACCGGAATGGCTGAAACTCAAGTTGCCTTCAGGTGCCCATGCTTTCCTTAAAGGAAGCATTGAACATAAATAACCATTAAGCGGATCGAGGTGAACATGACAAATTCCAATCAGGCTCTGGATGATATTGCTGAAAAAATTGCTGCTGGCATTCACATGCTGGGCGGCATGAAACAAGGCGCTGAAGCCCAGGTGCGCAGCATCGTAGAAAGCGCCCTGGCCCAGTTCGATGTTGTCACTCATGAACGCATGCAGATTCAGGAAGCCATGTTGGGCAAGGCCCGGAATGAACTGGATCAGCTTGAAGCCCGTGTTGCCGCCCTTGAGACCAGGCTGAAACAACATAGCTAATGCTTGCCCGGCTTGCATCCGCCACAATTCGCGGCCTGGATGCAGAGGCGGTGGATGTTGAAGTTGACCTGTCACGGGGGCTACCTGTCTGGAATATGGTAGGACTGCCTGAGGCTGCGGTTCGCGAGGCCCGCGAACGTGTGCGCTCGGCTGTCATCAATAGCGGATTTGAATTTCCGCTCAGGCGCATCACGGTCAATCTCGCACCTGCCGACCGGAAGAAAGATGGGTCACATTTCGATTTGCCGGTTGCCATTGGCGTTCTGCTGGCCTCAGGCCAAATCAATGTAAAAAAAGAAAGCTCCAATACCCTACCTTTTCTGATCGGGGAACTGGCGCTTGATGGCCGTATTCATGCGGTCAACGGTGTATTGCCTCTGGTGCTGTGCGCGCGCACAGCATGTTAAAACCGTTATTATTCCCGAACGCAATGCCGATGAAGTTATTGCAGTTGATGGCATTAAGGTACTCACTGCCCGTCATTTGATTTTTATCCGGGTAAGGCTTGTGCCAACTAATGCAAGATAAAGCCGACCCATTAGGGCACCGGATACTGACGTTTTTTGTCAACCCGAGATTGAGGCCTAGTAATATGGGTCACAGCATTGGCATGACTCTTGCGTATCATATTGCACTTATCGAGCCACGGATGGTCGAACATAAGTTAATACCAAAGGAGAACAACATCATGATGAACGAAATCAACAAAATTAAGGCCGAAAAGGGCTTCACGCTTATCGAACTGATGATCGTGGTTGCCATTATCGGCATCTTGGCTGCAATTGCGATTCCGCAGTTCGCAGCCTATCGTATCAAGGCATTCAACTCGGCTGCCCAGAGTGACCTGCGCAATGCCAAGCTGGCTGAAGAAGCGTTGTTCGCAGATTATCAGAGCTATGGCACCTCACAGACTGGATTCGGGCCGCTTGCCAACGGTGCAGCACCAGCTGCCGGCACAGCCATTCCTGCTGCAACTCTGATGCTTGGTGGCCCGGGTGCATCCCCGGCTTCTGCGGGTAACGCTATTGTAGCCAATGCTGCAGCTGCTGTTGCAGTCGGTGTCAGTCAGAATGTGGTAGTGGAAGCTGTAGTGTTGGGTGCCTTCCCGGCTGTAACTGCTAATATTGGCGCCAAACATACACAGGGCGACCGCACTTATGGCATGGATACGGATGCTACATCCTTGTATTTCCGCACCGACAGAAGTGGTGCGGGTGGTGCAGATGCTCCAGGCACGGCTTTGGCAGCAGGTACAGGCGCCATAACACCACCAACGACTGGTGTTGACTATGCAGCCCCTTGGTCTGCATTGTAATTCTAGTTCGAAACCTGGACTGGAGATGAATATAAGAAGGAGGGGGCTTGCCCCCCTCCTTTTTTATTGAACAGGTAATATATGAGGGACTGTGTGATTATATTTGAAAACATCAGCAAAACCTATCCCAAACAATTGGGTGGCGAGGCACACAGAGCACTTAAGGACGTATCCTTTCGATTGCAAAAAGGTGAGACTCTTGGCCTGATCGGCCCGAATGGTGCAGGCAAATCCACAAGCATTCGCTTGCTGCTGGATTTTATCCGCCCGGATCAAGGCAGTATTCGCCTGCTCGGTGAGCAGGCCGGGAAGCCGGGCATACGACGGCGTATCGGCTACCTTCCTGAAGTGGCAAGTTTTCCTCAGAATCTGACCTGCATGGATATGATGCGTTTTGCAGGAGAAACATGTGGTATGTCTGAATTGGACATAGCAGATTCTTCAGAGAAATGGTTGAAACGATTGAGTTTATGGGATGCTCGCAAACGGTTGCTGCACAGCTTTTCCAAGGGCATGCAGCAAAGAGCCAGCTTTGCCATGGCGCTTATCCATAACCCCGACCTGTTGGTTCTGGATGAACCGATGAGCGGGCTGGATCCTATCGGCCGGGCAGAGATCGTCGGCTTGATGCAGGAGCTAAAAGCGCAAAACATAAGCATCCTGTTTTGTTCGCACTTATTGAATGACGTAGAACGACTGGCCGATAAGACTCTGGTACTTAATAAAGGTGAAGTACTATTTTATGGAGATTTATCCGAGATGACCAATCATGGCAAAGAAACGGTTGAACAGGCATTCTTGCGACTGCTCGGAGGCCAGCCATCATGAATGCCATGCAACGAATAAAGGCTCTCGGCAGGATTATGTTTATTGATGGCATGCGTCGTCATGCCCTTATCGGTCTTGTTATCCTCTCTCTGCTTGCCGAAGCTTTCGGCCTGCTGTTCATGGATTTTTTCGGCCATGATGTGGGGCGCGCCAGCAGTGATTTCCTTTTTTCCATCATGTGGATGGCCGGCCTGTTGTTTTTATTCTTTCATGCTGTCCAGGTGATTGCATGGGATGAAGAGAATGGTGCGATTTACGCTCTGCTTTCACGTCCTATTTCTCGTGCGGAATATGTTCTGGGTGTGTTTGCCGGTCTGGCTTTGCTGCTGTTCTGCCTTCATCTTCTTCTCGGCACGGTCGCTTACGGTACGCTCCTTTTGATTAAACAGAGCCTTAGGGAAACATATTTTCCGGTTTTTTCTATGCCTCATTTTGTATTAACCTGGCTAGGCATCGTGGTGATGCAATGGGTCCTGCTTGCTGCGATCATGCTTTTTTCCGGCATGGTGCGCGGTGGATTCCCCGTTCTGCTTCTTACCATGGCCTACTATGGTATTTGCTCGGGCCTGCCTGTCGTGCGGGCATCGGTATCGCAGCATCTAAGCCCTGAACAAAGCTCTTCCGGGCTGACATATTTTCTACAGGCTTTGACAACAGTCTTTCCTGATTTTTCTCGACTTGATTTCAAGGATAGCGTGCTTTCATCGCAATTGCTTTTTAGCAATTGGCACATTGCTGTGTATTTCGGCGTTGCAGGATTGTATATCGCATTGGCAATTGTTTTTGCCTGCCAATTATATGCGCGCAGAGATTTACAATGAGCCTGCGACTCACCTTTCCATTACTTCTTGCAGTCTATCTGGTGCTGTTTGCCTATCAGGAGACCGTTAAGCAGCAAGAGCATGTCGAACTTCAGCCGGCACCACCCGTTGCATTACTGAAAACAGCGGGATATTTGAAACAACTTGGTGCTGAAATGCTGTATATCAAGGCAGCAGTTTTTCTTGGGGGCCGCGACCCAGAGACGCCACCGGATAGCTATGCAGCAGTTCTTGCGAATCATTTTGATGCGATGACTGCACTACATCCACGATTGCTGGACATTTACTACCTTTCCGAGTCCAGCCTTTCCTGGATCGGCGCTCAATATACTCAAAGGGCTAACGCTATTCTCGCCCAAGGGGGCATTTATCGTCCTGAATTGTGGGTCATTCCTTTCTTCATAGGCTTCAACCAGTTTTATTACCTGCACAATTTCAATGATGCTTCTAGGACATTAAGGACAACATCTCTCAAAGAGGGAGCTCCGGTATGGCTCGGCCATCTTTCGGCATTGCTTGCAGCCCGTGGAGGAAACATTTTGGGGGGACTTGCATGGTTACGAGCCATGGCTGCAACTGAAGATGATGCTACAGTGCGAACCAGATACGAGATTGAGATCAAGGAATTTGAAAAAGCCGCACATGTATTAAGTGCCATTTCATCATATCAACAAAAATATTCAAGGCCGCCTGCTGAGCTGAAGAATCTGGTGCCCGAATTTATCGATGCAATACCTATTTTGGGAGAGGGCTATGAACTTGACTATGAAGCGCCCGAATTGTACATGCGAAAAAAGCATGTGGGCTAGACAAAGGGGCTTTACGCTCATTGAATTGATGATCGTTGTGGCCATCATCGGCATCCTCGCGGCCATCGCAGTTCCTCAGTTTGCAAGCTACCGTCAACGAGCTTTTGATACCTCGGCCGAATCAAATCTGAGAATCTTTATGACGGCTGAGGAAGCATTTTTTATAGACAATAACAGTAGTTATTTAGCCGTACCTGCCGGCATCGGCCCCGGGCCTGCCGGTGCTTTGCCATCCACAGTAGCGTCGGCAGGAATCGGATATGTAGTCGGTGTTTTTCCACCTCCCAACAACCCTAATTATGTCGTTTTTACCGGCCACAAGCTGGGCACCAAGGTATTTGGTGCCGATAATATCACTTTGATGCAGTGGAAATTTGCTGCAGCAGGCACTAGCCCTGCAGCAGATGCCCAGACTCAAAACGTTACTATTGCCATTCCAGTTGGTTGGGGAAACGCACTTTAGCATTCAATACTTAAAAAAAACTTGCTGCCATGAGAATCCTTGGCTGCACATCCCATGATGGGGCAACCTCTGCCCCATATTTTATCTTTAAAAAACCAGCGTACGCAATCATGGCTGCATTATCGGTGCAATAGCGTGTATCAGGTAAGTGCACTGAGATTGCTCGGTACTCTGTTTCTTTTGCCAGCAATGCACGCAAGGATGAGTTTGCCGCCACCCCGCCGGCGATAACCAGCCGTGGTGCATCATGCTGGTCGCATGCCCGAATTGATTTCCTGACGAGCACCTCAGCAATTGCCGCTTCGATGCCGGCCGCCATATCCCGGCGAGACCTATCATCCATTTCTCCCACGCCCCGCACTGAATACATCACAGCTGTTTTCAGTCCGGAAAAACTAAAATTAAGATTATCATTATTCAGCATCGGACGGGGCAGCTTGAATCGCCCTGCATCTCCGCGCTGGGCCAGTCTGGAAATCTCCGGGCCACCCGGATATGGCAGACCAAGTAATCTTGCCGACTTATCAAAGCACTCGCCCGCCGCATCATCCAAAGTCTGCCCAATGACTTCATACCGGCCAATGCCATTCACGCGCACCAGCATCGTATGGCCGCCGGACACAAGCAGTGTGATGAACGGAAACTCGGGCAATGATCCGCTAATCCCCGGCGCCAGCAAATGCCCTTCCATGTGGTGAATCGGAATCACGGGAATACCATGCGCAATGCCAGCAGCTTTGGCGAATGAAACCCCGACCAGCAAAGCGCCCATCAATCCCGGGCCAGCCGTCACCGCAATGGAATCCAAATCGCTCCAGCTGGCACCGGCTTCATCCATTACAGCATCAACCATAGCTGGCAGCACAGCCAGATGCTCCCGAGATGCAATTTCGGGAACAACCCCCCCGAACTGTGCATGGGTTGCAATCTGGGAAGCTATTTTCTCGCTAACAATTTCCCCCGAGCCGCTTGTGGTGTCGCCACGAAATATCGCTACGGCCGTTTCATCGCAAGAAGTTTCAATACCAAGAATGAGCAAAACTGGAACCCGCTTTTTAATTAATCTGATGTTCAGTGAGCATGGCAAGCGTAATGGAAAATTTTGTTTAGACAATGTCATAGGCCGTGCGGCCTTTGCACATGAGCATATCATTCGTGATGGCAAACACAGAATGGGCTGATAGAATTGCAATGATTCGTCGAAATTCAAAGGGGGAACTATGAAACAATATATTCTTACGGCTGTCGCAGCCATAGCACTAGGATTTTCGGCCATAGCCCAGGCCGATGAAACAGTATCTGTAAAACTTGGATATATGGTTCTGACACCATCCGGTCAGTTCGGGGCCACTGCAGCTGGTCCGATAGCCGCCACCAATAAAATAGATATGAAAAATGATCTTGGCTTTAAAAAGAGCCAACAACCGACCGGGGAAGTGGCCTTTCAGCTTGGAGACTCCCGCCTGTCAGTGGGTTTTGTGCCACTGAAATTTGAAGGAACCGGCGCACTGAATCGAAACGTCACCTACAATGGACAGACTTATACTGCAGGCACGACCGTTACCAGCTCCTTGAAAGCAGACATCTTTGATGTCGGCTATACATACTATCTGATCAACATGGATGACCTCCCCTCCCGCGCCCAGTTGGGTATTGAAGCCGCCGTCAAGATCGTTAATGCAAAGACCAGCTTGTCAGGCGGAGGCATAACGTCCTCAAAGAATGCCACTGTTCCGATTCCTACCATTGGTCTGCGCGGACGAATCGCTCTGGCAGATTTTATCGGTGTCGTGGGTCGAGTAGGTTATCTCGGCTATTCAGGCAACAGCTTTTTGGATGCCGATGCCCAGATTGAATTTTCTCCAGTACCGACACTTGGAATCTATGCCGGTTATCGCCAGATCAAGCTGAAAGTTGACTCATCCAACGTCTTTGTGGACACCACATTTAAAGGCCCATATGCCGGAGCTTTCTTCCGCTTCTGATCTGTTGAGGATTCATATACTGCTATGGAAAAGGGAGGTGCAACCTCCCTTTTTCTATTTATCTTGCAAATTCAATAGGTTCTGTTACTCTGCTGCTGTAACACATTATTTTTAAGTGCTTAAATTTCATACGGGGAGGCCCCAAAATGCGTTGGACTCTGCTATTGATTGGACTATTCATGGGAAGCTTCATTGCTTCGGCAGCGCCCGCAGCACCGGCACCGGCAGCACCGGCAACACCCGCACCGGCAGCGCTCACAGCACAAACAGCGACACCCGCACCGGCAGCGCTCGCAGCACAAACAACTACACTTGAGCCGGCAGCGGAGGAAGAAGTCCCGGATGCCATGAAGCATTTGGTAAAGGCTCCCGAAATTGACTTCGCCACGCTGCGCGATCCTTTTGAATCTTACCTCGCGATGGTCGCAGCTCGTGGCCGCTCCATTATTCTTGATCGCGAACATCGTCTGAGCAATCGAGAACGCGAAGTTCTCGAAGGCTTTGACCTTGCCAGCCTCAAACTTGTTGCCATATTCAGCAAGGGTGAAGACCGTGTTGCCATGATTCAGGATTCCACCGGAAAAGGCCATATCGTCCGGCGCGGCAACTATATGGGGAAGGACAATGGCCGCATTGAAAAAATTGATGATGATACCGTGTTTCTTGTCGAACAGGTTCTGAATCCAGCCGGTGACATCACCGACCGCCAAGTCACCCTGACCCTGAAAGAAGTCAACCAATAAGCTTCTGACTCATACGTGTCTGCGGCAAGAATGACGGCAGCCGAAATCCGGCGCTTTTTTGAGCATCTGGAATCTGAAAACCCGCAACCGGTTACTGAACTCAATTACAGTAACGATTTTGAGCTTCTGGCAGCAGTCATGCTGTCCGCTCAATCGACGGATGTCGGAGTCAACAAAGCAACAGCGAGACTTTTCCCGGTGGCCAATTCACCCGAGGCCATGCTGCAGCTTGGGGAAAGAGAATTAAGGCAATACATATCATCACTCGGCTTATATAACAGCAAGGCGAAACATCTGATCGGCACCTGTGAAGCGCTGGTTCGGGAACATCATGGAAAAGTGCCCGCAACTCGCAGGGAACTGGAGGCGCTTCCCGGGGTGGGTAGAAAAACCGCCAATGTGGTTCTCAATGTGCTCTTTGGTGAACCAACCATGGCCGTGGATACGCATATCTTTCGCGTAGGCAACAGGACAGGACTGGCGCCCGGCAAAACACCGCTTGAGGTTGAGAGAGGTTTGCTAAAAGCCATTCCGAAGCAATTCATGCAGCATGCACACCACTGGCTCATCCTGCACGGGCGCTACACATGCACTGCACGCAAGCCGAAATGTCATATCTGTCCTGTCGTGCAGGAATGCCATTGGCCTGAAAAGACCAGTGCTATAAGCTGAGCGCCTATATTGCGATTGATTCAGCCATTTAGGGAGTTTTTATATGAGCCAGTCCATTGATTCCACCCTCCAGGAAGATCGCATATTTCAGCCCCCGACTTCCTTTTCGGAATCTGCCCGTATTAAGAGCCCTGACCTTGATGCGCTTTACCGTCATGCCGAAAGCGATTATGAAGGTTTCTGGGAGGCCCAGGCGCGTGAACACCTTGACTGGCATACGCCGTTTACCCGTACGCTGGATACAGAAAAAGCACCTCATTTTGGCTGGTTTACCGATGGAAAACTGAACATCTCATACAATTGTCTCGACCGGAACCTCGCAGCGTATGGAGACAAAACAGCTATCCAGTTTGAGGGCGAGAATGGGGATTCCCAGGCTATCACCTATCGCGAATTACACCGGCAGGTATGCTTGCTGGCCAACGCCCTGAAATCACTTGGCATCGGCAAGGGTGATCGGATTATTATCTACATGCCGATGATTCCTGAAGCTGTCATTGCCATGCAGGCCTGCGCCCGCATCGGAGCGATCCATTCCGTCGTGTTTGGCGGTTTTTCTTCCGAATCCCTGCGCGACCGGATCAATGATGCCGGTGCCCGCCTCATCATCACCGCCGACGGTGGCCATCGAAACGGAAAGATCATCGAACTGAAAGCAACCGTTGATGCAGCCCTCGACAGGGGTTGCCCGAGTCTCGAAAATACCATTGTATTCGCTCGCACCCGGCACGACGTTACGATGAAAAAGGGCCGGGATATCTGGTGGCATGATGCCATTGCCGGACAGGCGACCGAGTGTGATCCAGAATGGGTAGAGGCCGAGCACCCCCTGTTCCTGCTGTACACGTCCGGATCGACAGGAAAGCCCAAGGGAATCCAGCATAGTTCGGCCGGATACCTCCTCATGGCCATTCTTACCAATCTTTGGATATTCGACATGCACGAAAAAGATGTCTTCTGGTGCACTGCTGATGTCGGCTGGGTAACCGGACACACCTATGTAGCCTATGGCCCTCTGGCAGTTGGAGCCACGCAGGTCATGTATGAGGGGACCCCGACCTACCCCGATGGGGGCCGCTTATGGGCATTATGTGAAAAATATGGCGTATCCATTTTTTATACAGCGCCAACCGCCATCCGTGCTCTGATGCGACTCGGGGACGAGTTCCCTGCAAGATATGATCTATCCAGTCTGCGTCTGCTTGGCACCGTAGGCGAGCCGATCAACCCGGAGGCCTGGATGTGGTACCACAAAATTATCGGCAAGGAGCGCTGCCCGATTGTTGATACCTGGTGGCAAACCGAAACCGGCGCCCACATGATTGCTCCTTTTCCAGGCGTAACGGCATTGAAGCCTGGCTCCTGCACCCGGCCGTTGCCCGGAATTGATGTGGATATCGTAGATGAGGATGGTCATGTCATTGCTGAAGCCAACAAGGGCGGGTATCTGGTCGTCAAAAAGCCATGGCCGTCCATGCTACGCACCATTTGGGGCGACGATCAACGCTATCGGAGAACTTATTGGGACAAATTCAAGGGGCGTTATTACGTCGCCGGCGACAGCGCCCGCAAGGATAAAGACGGAAATTTCTGGATTATGGGACGCATTGATGATGTCCTGAACGTATCCGGACACCGACTCGGCACCATGGAGATTGAATCGGCCCTTGTAGGCCACTCACAAGTCACCGAAGCAGCCGTCGTAGGCCGGCCTGACGATCTTAAGGGCCAGGCCATTGTTGCCTTTGTTACGATCAAGGGAACATGCCCGACCGGTGAAGATGCCAAAGTGCAGGCTCAGGAACTCCGATCCTGGGTAGCCAAGGAAATCGGCCCCATTGCCAAGCCGGATGACATCCGCTTTGCAGAAGGCCTGCCAAAGACCCGTTCGGGTAAAATCATGCGTCGCATTCTACGCAATATTGCCTCTGGTGAAGCCATCAGCGAGGACATTTCCACGCTGGAAAATGACCATGTTGTCGAGCAGTTGAAAGCTGCCTATTAGCTCCTGAAAGAAATCATTTAAACGGAGGCATTTCTTGTGTTCGCAATCCTGCGGGGGCTTGGTTAGCTTCTCCGCATGAAAATACTGCACTCTTGGAACAGCGCTAAGTCCTTTACTGATGCACATGGCGGCGCCATCACAGTCGGGAACTTTGATGGCGTACACATGGGGCATGAGCAGGTTCTGGCTGAAGTGCGGGGACATGCACTGGATGTAAATGGACCGGCTATTGCGGTCACCTTCGAACCGCACCCTCGCGCCATTCTGTTTCCCGATGAAAAGCCCCGCCGCCTTTGTCATTTGCACGAACGCCTTGAACTACTCAAGCGTGCGGGCATGGATGCAGTGATGTTGCTGCATTTCAATCGGGAAATGGCAACCTGGACACCGGAAACCTTTATCCGGAAACTGCATGCCGCCTTCCGCTTCAAACACATGCATGTAGGCTATGATTTTGCATTTGGCCATGATCGCAGCGGCGATGCCGACAGCCTGCGCCTGATCGGCGAGGGTTTGCAGTTCACCGTCAGTGAAGCAGCAGCCTTTGAGATGCATGGAGCGGTCGTCTCTTCAAGTCGCATCCGTTCAAGTATCGAAGCAGCTGATTTCAAACTCACCGAAGAACTTCTCGGACGCCCCTACTCCATGTCGGGGCATGTGGGCAAGGGCGATCAGCGCGGCCGTGAACTGGGCTTTCCAACCGCCAACCTTGATGTAAAGGAACTGGCCCATCCCCCGGTCGGTGTTTATGCAGTACGAGCAGAATGTAGAGGAAAGATTTGGGATGCAGCTGCCTATTTCGGCTATCGCCCGACCTTCCGCGGCCGCACGCTGGTACTGGAAACCCATATCTTTGATGCGCATCCCGACCTGTATAAAAAGAGGCTCAAGGTGCATTTTATTGAGCGCGTGCGGGAGGATCGGGCCTTCAAATCGGCCGAGGCTCTGGCCGAGCAGATTGCCAAGGACTGTGCGGTTGCCCGCGATATCCTTTCGCAGCGCGACAAGACCTGATTTTTTTCATATCCTTCACGCGTTTTTTAATCACCCCACGCCATCCGAGCTGAATAGAGGAGCCTGACGTGTCAGAGCAGGAAAAGTTTGATTACCGACCCACCGTATTCCTTCCCAAGACGGAATTCCCCATGCGCGGCCAATTGCCGACGTCCGAGCCCGTCCGACTGCAACAATGGGAAGAAGCAGACCTCTATCAACAGATTCGCGAAAAACGTTCAGGTGCGCCGAAATTCATTCTTCACGATGGCCCGCCCTATGCCAACGGAAGCATCCATATCGGCCACGCGGTCAATAAGGTTCTGAAGGATATTGTCGTACGTTCACGCACAATGATGGGCTATGATGCCCCGTATGTCCCCGGATGGGATTGCCATGGCCTGCCGATCGAACTCAAGGTTGAAGAGGCGTTCAAAAAGCAGAAACGTGCGAAGGAAGATATCTCCGATTCCGAATTCCGTAGCGAGTGCCGCACCTATGCGGACAGCCAGATTGATGTACAGCGTCAGGAATTCCAGCGTCTGGGCGTAATCGGCGACTGGCAGAACCCTTACATCACAATGGATTTCCATTTTGAGGCCAACACAGTCCGCGAAATCGGCAAATTCCTTGCCAATGGCGGGCTGTATAAAGGGGCCAAACCCGTCCATTGGTGTGTTTCCTGTACAACGGCCCTGGCTGAGGCTGAGGTGGAGTATGAGGATCACACCTCCCATTCCATTCACGTAAAATTTCCTGCCGGTGAGGATCTGAGTGACATTGATGCCAACCTCACAGGCGAAGTGTCCGTGGTCATCTGGACCACTACACCGTGGACGATCCCAGCCAATCTGGCTGTTTCAGTCGGCCCGGACATTGAATATTCTGCCGTTAAAATCACCGATGCCGGCACAAATGCGAATCTAAAATCAGGGGAAATCCTGATCCTTGCGGAAGACCTGCGCGCCACCGTTCTGGATATGGTTGGGGGCAGCGGTGATGTCATCGCACGCTTTAATGGGAAGGCACTGGAAAATAGAATCTTCCGTCACCCGTATCTGGATCAGAATGCGCCGATTCTGGTCGGCGATCATGTCACGCTCGACGCCGGTACCGGCGCCGTACACACGGCCCCTGGCCATGGCCAGGAAGATTATGAAATCGGCATGCGTTATGGCCTGAAAGTATTCAACCCGGTGGATGATGCCGGTATTTTTGTACCGGCCACGCCGGTAGTTGAAGGCCACCATGTCTTCAAGGCCAACGCCATCATGGTCGAACACCTGCAAAGCTCCGGCTCCCTGCTCGCGACCAGCGAAATCCGTCATTCCTATCCGCATTGCTGGCGTTGCCACAAACCATTGATTTTTCGTGCAACACCCCAGTGGTTTATCTCAATGGACAGGAATGAGCTGCGCAACAAGGCACTCGAAGCCATCACCAACACACGCTGGATGCCTGATTGGGGCGAGAGCCGAATTCGCGGCATGGTTGAGCAACGCCCCGACTGGTGCGTATCCCGCCAGCGCAACTGGGGAGTTCCGATCACTGCCATTCGCTGCTCGGATTGCAATTCGCATGCCGTCACCACACCCGAAGTTGTTGAAGCTGTCGCTCTCGCTGTAGAGGAAGGCGGAGCCGATATCTGGTTTGTGAAAGATGCTGCCGATTTTCTGCCGACTGCTACCACATGCCCCGATTGTGGCGGCAATTCTTTTGCCAAAGAAACAGACATTCTCGACGTGTGGTTTGACTCCGGTTCAACCCATGCCTGCGTTCTGGAACAGCGTAATGAGCTTGGCTCCCCTGCCGATCTCTATCTTGAGGGCTCGGATCAACATCGCGGCTGGTTCCAGTCGTCGCTACTGGAAAGCATCGGCACACGTGGCGTTGCTCCCTTTAAGGCCGTGCTGACTCATGGCTTTGTGGTCGACAAGAACGGCAACAAGATGTCCAAGTCGCGCGGCAATGTGATTGCACCGCAGAAGATCATCCAGCAGATGGGGGCTGATATTCTGCGCCTGTGGATTGCATCATCCGATTACTCTGCCGACATCCGCATCTCCGATGAGATTGTGAAACAGCTGGCCGAATCGTATCGGCGCATCCGCAATACCATCCGCTTCCTGCTTGGCAATCTGAATGAATTTGATGCGGCACAACATGCCGTGCCGCTAAATCTCCGCCAGCCACTGGATCGCTGGGCCATCCATCGCTTGAGCAAGCTGACAAGCAATGTGGGTGCGGCCTATGAAAACTACCAGTTTCACCGCATCCATCAGGAGATCCACAATTTCTGTTCCGTCGATCTGGGGGGCTTCTATCTGGATGTCATCAAGGACAGGCTGTATTGCGATGCGGCCGATTCAGAACGTCGCGCTTCTGCCCGTTCGACGCTGTTCGACATATCCGATACCCTGATCCGCCTGATTGCGCCGATTCTTCCATTCACAGCCGAAGAATCGTGGGATTATTTCCCCGGCTCGGCCAAGGAAAGTATTCATCTGCAGACCTTTCATGCCGTCACCGACACGGAAGTGGATGAGGCTGCATGGAACGAATTCTTCGCTATCCGCGAAAAGATCAATACCGCCCTCGATCAGGCCAAGAAGGACAAACTTATTGGTTCGTCCATTGCCGCAAAAATTACTGCTCCGGGGCTGCATGCCGAACTGGCAGCCAAGCTCGGCGAAAGCTTCGAGCAGCTGCTGATTGTCGCCCATGCGCATGCTGGGGATGGAGTGCAGGTCAGCCCGGCCGACGGCACCAAATGCCCGCGCTGCTGGAATGTGGCAACACCTGCCCAGCCGGAACACAAGACCCACAACGAACTGTGCCCTCGCTGTTTCGAGGTTGTTGCCGCTTGATCTCCCGCACGCAGGCACAGATCGCACTGTTCGCACTGCTGCTGGCGGCCGATCAGCTCAGTAAATGGTGGATTCAGCAGCCCACGTTCCATCCGTTCGTGGTTATTGATGGTTATTTCAACATCGTGCGCGCCTACAACACAGGCGTGGCATTTTCGTTCTTTGCGGATTTGCCGGAGGCATGGCGCGCCTACTTTCTGATCGGCATCACCACCATCATCGCCTTTGCCGTGCTGTTCTGGTGGAGCACCGAGCGCACCCGCGAAGGCTCGAGCTCATGGTTGCTGGTGCTGATTCTGGCTGGTGCCGCAGGCAATATCTGGGATCGGATTCAGCACGGTTATGTGGTCGATTTTATCGACTGGTATGTGCGCATGGATGGCACTGCCTATCACTGGCCGGCATTTAATATTGCTGATTCATGCATATCAGTTGCCGTGGTCGGATTGATCCTGACCAGCCTGAAAAGAAACTGACCCAGAAAGGATGCCTATCTTCCATCCTTTCCTAAACGGCCCTTGGAAGGATGTACTACAATAAGCCCCATGATCAGGGGGTAATGACATGTCTCAGACATATAAGATTTTAGAAATCACCATTGCATGGGCTTTCATCTTTGGCGCCACATCTTTGGTTTGGATTAAATCAGGTGCCATTTCGGGATTAGTGTTTTATCTATTGCTTGCAGGCCTTACAGGTGCGCTAGGAGCATTCGTTGTAAAAAGGGCTGCTGAAATGTCAGGAATAAACTCTGACAATTCCATTTTTTCCTAATTGAATTAACTGATTTTTTTAGGGGGGACCAACCATCCTCCCCGAGATTGTTTGAACTTTCATCGCAAGGGTGAAGGATGTCACCCCGCATCTATTCCTTGTCTTCCTGAGGCGCATCGGCAGCCGCAGATGCTGCCTGAGCGCGCTTGGGGCGCATGCGAATACCGAACATCAGCTTCGCCACATCCTTGAAATGACTCGCGTAGTGAATGGTTATACCTTCTCGCACACTCTCGGGCAACTCATCCACATCCACCTTGTTCGCTGCCGGAAGAATCAGCTCATCGATGCCCAACCGCTTGGCAGCCAGTATCTTTTCGCGCTCACCGCCGATGGCCAGCACATCCCCGGTCAGCGTCAGTTCGCCGGTCATAGCGATGCGGGCTGGTGCCTTGTCGAGTGCAAGGGATAGAAGTGCCGTTGCCATTGTCACACCGGCCGACGGACCATCTTTCGGCACTGCACCCTCCGGCACATGCAGATGGATGAATGACTTGTTGTAGAAATCGGCCGGAGCACCAAAGCGGGAAAGGTTGGCGGTGATGTAGGAATAAGCGATTTCTGCCGATTCCTGCATCACCTTGCCAAGTTGTCCCGTAAGCTTAAGGCCTCGCCTGTCCAGATGCGTAACACTTGCCTCCAGGGTCAGCGTAGTTCCGCCGAGCGCTGTCCAGGCCAGGCCCGTGCTCAAGCCCACGCCCTGCTTGATCCCGACTTCCCTGAAGCGGGGCTTGCCGACATAGGTCTCAAGACTGCCCACCCCGATATGAACGGGCGTGGAAAGCGGTTCCTTCGCATCATCTTCAGCCAGTTTACGTGCCAGCTTGCGCATGATTTTTTTTATCAGGTGCTCAAGTTTCCTTACACCGGGTTCACGCGCATAGTCTTCAACCAGGTGCTGCATGGCAGCCTTGCTGATCGTGACATCCTGACGCGTCAGACCGTGCTCCTGCAGCTGGTTCGGCCATAGGTGCTTGCGTCCGATTTCAACCTTCTCGCTGCTCATATAGCCAGGTAACCGAATGATCTCCGCCCGATCCAGCAGCGGCGCCGGCACCGTATCAAGCTGGTTGGCAGTAAGCAGGAACAGCACCTGCGACAAATCGAAGCGCACATCGAGATAATGATCCATGAAATCGCTGTTCTGCTCGGGATCCAGAACCTCAAGCAGCGCGGAAGCGGGGTCGCCCCGGAAGTCGGTGCCGATCTTGTCCACTTCATCCATCATGATCACGGGATTGGCAACTTCAACGCGCTTCAAAGCCTGCACTATCTTGCCAGGCATGGCGCCGATATAGGTTCGCCGGTGCCCCTTGATCTCGGCCTCATCGCGCATGCCACCGACTGAAAAGCGATAGAACGGTCGCCCTAGCGCATCGGCAATCGCCTTGCCAAGGGATGTTTTGCCAACACCCGGCGGTCCGACAAACAATATAATGGAACCGCTGACTTCCTTCCTGCGGGCTCCGACCGCGATAAACTCAAGAATTCGATCCTTTACATCATCCAGACCCGAATGATGCTTGTTTAACGCTCGGGCCGCCGATTTCAGGTTGAAACGTTCACGGCATGTCTTGCCCCACGGCAGGCAGGTCAGCCACTCCAGATAATTGCGCGTGACACTGTATTCGGGCGATGCCGTATCGAACATGGCCAACTTGCCGATCTCTTCCTCAAATACCTTTTCCGCTTCCTTGCTGAACTTCAGCTTCTTCGCCTTCTCCCTGAAATCAGCAACATCCTTTTCCTGCGGGTTTTCATTCAGGCCCAATTCCCGCTGAATCTCCTGCAACTGTTCCTGCAGAAAGAATTTCCGCTGCTGCTCGGATACTTTTTCGTCGATATTTTCGCGGATACGCGATTGCACCTTGCTCACATTCAGTTCACGGTTGAGCAAGGTGATAACCTTCTTAAGGCGCTCAAAAATGGGATAGGTTTCCAGAATGTCCTGTAAATCATCCCGGCTTGCCGTGGTCAGGCTGGCGGCAAAATCCGCCAGATGGTTGGGTTCATCGACATCAAAGCGCGAAGCGAACAGGCGCAACTCCTCCTCATAAAGCGGATTGTGTTTGAGTAATTCCTTGATGATATTGATGATGGCAACGGTATAGGCACGCAGTTCAACATTGTCTTCGTAGGTTGTTTCGGGCCGGTAGCTCACCCGCACCCGGATCGGATTTTTGTGGGTAAGAAAGCCTTCGATGCGGAACCGCCGGACACATTCAACAACCAGATGCAGCCCGTGATTCTGGATTTCAACAGCCTTGGCCACCCGCGCCACTACCCCGACCTCATGCAGGTTTTTTGGCTCGTAAACAGCATTCTCGTCCCGCACCAACACCAGCCCGACATAGTGCTCGTGCCGATCCGCCATATTGCGCACAACCTGAGCCATCTCCTCGCCCTCATATACCAGCGGCACGACGAGACCCGGAAACAGCGGCCTGTTGGACAAAGGCAGAATGGTCAGCTGTGGAGGAAGGGTCTCATCGGCGCGAACAACGGAAGCTTCCCGCACCTGTGAGTCCGGCCCGGCATTTGCCTCCGGATTGCCCTCCTGTTCTGCAGGCTTATCTTCATTGATGATTTCAGGTTCACGGGCATGATCAGTCATACCTACCAATATAAGGACACAACGTGAGAGTATCAATCCCGTGAACACACATGATTATCTTTCACTGTTCTTTAATATGGGCACGCTTGAATCCACTGGCTTAAGGCCCTACAGAAACTGAAATAACATAAAGGAGGCGCACATGCGCTCACTTAAAGGCATTGGCTTGCTGATTATCACCAATCTTCTGATCATGTTTACCCTGATCATCAGCGGCACCATTCTGATTAACTTTGTATTGCCACAGTTTGGTATCGATCTTCGCGGCTCCATAGCAACGAATGATTTTGCCTGGTCACTGGTGTTTGGTTTCGGTGGTGCTTTCATTTCGCTCTTCTTGTCCAAAACCCTGGCAAAGCGCGGCATGCGCATGCAGCAGGTGACCTCACCATCCACTCCCAAAGAGAAGGTTGTTTTTGAAACCGTACAACAACTGGCGAAACGGGAAGGCATCAAGATGCCCGAAGTCTGGGTCTATTGGGATGATGTGCCGAATGCCTTTGCCACAGGCCCTACCCGCAACAACGCCATGGTTGCTGTCTCTTCCGGTTTGGCAATGAATATGAATGACAATGAGCTCAGGGCCGTACTGGCCCACGAAATGGGGCATGTCACCAATGGCGACATGCTGGCCACCACCCTGCTGCAGGGACTGATGAATACCTTCGTTTATTTTGTTGCACGGTTGCTGGCACGCCCGGTCATGGAGCGCAATTACTGGATGGGTTTTGCCGTTTACATGGTGCTGCAGTTTTTACTTTCGATTCTGGCCATGATTCCGGTTTGCTGGTTTTCACGCAGGCGCGAGTTCCGGGCCGATGCCTTTGCTGCCGATGCACTGGGCGCTCAGCACATGATCAGTGCGTTGCAGAAACTGGATGCTCTATCTCATCAGAATGCTGTTGCCCATCAGGGTGAGCACCATGAAGAAGATGCGCTTGCCACGATGAAGATTTATGGCGGATTTTCCGGCCTGTTTGCCACCCATCCGCCTATTGAGGCACGCGTGGCTGCCTTGCGGGCCCGTCAACCCCGGGGATGATTGGCCAGCCGGCCATGTGACTGGCGCTTAGCAGTTTGCCCATCTATGATGGCTACTTATGAAGTATCAGAGTGCAGCCATGCTGGTGATCGGCAACGAAGTACTTTCCGGGCGTACCCGGGAAGCCAATGCCTGGCTGACCGCACGCATCCTCTTTGATAAGGGCTGCAAACTGGGTGAAATAGCCGTTGTACCCGATGAGGCAGCGGCGATTATTGATACGCTGAATCGGCTGCGCAACCGATTCGATGCCGTGATCACCTCAGGCGGCATTGGACCGACCCATGACGACATCACCATGCAGGCTGTTTCCGATGCATTTGGCGTCGAACTGGTTGAGCATGCAGAAACCCTGGACGCGATGCGCAACCGCTACGGTGAGGAAGAGGTCAACTCGGGGCGCCGGCGCATGGCGCGTCTGCCTGCCGGCTCTCTCCCGATCATCTGCGAAAAATCGATTGCCCCGGGCGCCCATATCGGCAATGTCTATATCCTTGCGGGGGTGCCCGATATCTTCGCCTCACAGCTTGAGAGGATCGCTGGGGATTTCGGCGGTCAACCCTACCAGAGGCATGAGATAGAGGTTTCCCTCCCCGAAAGCATGTTTTCGAAAGAACTCACCCATATTCAACAGCATTATGCGGATGTGGAGATCGGTTCCTATCCTCATCGCTGCGGCCCGAAATCCTTTGGAAAAATATGCCTCAGCAGCCAGTCTCCGGATCGCTTACAGCAGGCGGCAATCGATGTACAGAACATGCTGCAGCAGCTGCAATCGCTTTGAAATCAGGTTTTTTCGTAAAATTCAGGGAACACCTGGAATGACCGACCAGCTCTAGCCCTGACTAATCTCTATAATTGGTGCTGTGTGCGCTTGCGCGTCCTTCCCCAGTTTCTTGAGTACCGCCACCTCATCGCAATGGGAAAAGCGCGAACAATGCACGCACACCGTCCAGATTTTATGCGGCAGGCTCTCCTTGGAAACAACCTTATATCCCTGTTTCTCAAAAAAAACCGTCACATAGGTCAGGGCGAAGATCTGGGTCACGCCCAGTTCCCCCACCCATTTTTCACAGGCCTCAACCATCAGCGCCCCTAGCCCATGGCGCTGATACTTCGGAGCCACAACCAGTGAACGTATCTCAGCCAGTATCGTGGAATAGATATGCACAGCCACAACACCGGCCAGCTTCCCGTCATACTCCGCCACCAGAAATTCCTGCAAATGCTGGCAAATATTATCCTTATCTCTGGCCAGAACGATTTCCTTCTCGGCAAAGGGGGCCAGCAGTGCGTGCATGAAGTCAACATCTTCAACACGGGCAGCCCGGATACTAAGCCTGTGCGGCATTATGCTTCTGCCTTATGAGGGCGCAAAGAAGAGCCTCGCTGCAGCATCTTGCCGGCGTGCTGCATACTTTCATCATCACGTCCGCCAAGCATCCGCGCGATTTCCCCCTGTCGGTTTTCACTGACGATTTCCTCAAGATTGGTGATGGTGCGGCCGTCTTTCTCGAACTTGCGTATCACAATCTGGTTGTTCGCGCAGGCAGCAACCTGTGCCAGATGCGAAATAACAAGCACCTGTCGTTCCCTGCCCATGGAGGCCAGAAGCTCACCCACGCACCAGGCGGTCTCGCCGCCGATGCCGGTGTCGACCTCATCGAACACGGCAATATGCGGCATATCGGATAGTGCCCCGCACCCCTTCAGCGCCAACACAAGGCGCGACAGCTCTCCACCGGACGCCACAGCCGATAATCCGCGCCATGGTTCGCCGGGATTGGACATCAGCAGCATCTCGACTTCATCCCGGCCCGTAGCCTGCCAGCCAGAATCTTCCGTATGTGGGCGCACTTCGAATTTCACCTGCATACCGGAAAGTGCCAGCCGATCCAGAAACGGCCGCAAAGCCCCGCACAATTTTTCGGCCTGCTCTTCTCTGGCCTTGGTGAGTGCAGTTGCCGCAATACGGTAATCTTCCCCGGCCGTGTCACAGGCTTCCTGCAAGGCGGACTCATCCCAGGCTGCGGTATCCAGAGCAGATAGCCGCTGCTGCCATTCTTCTACCAAACGCAGCAGACCTGCTTCATCCGCGTTATGCCGCCGCATGGCGTCATGAAGATTCATCAGGCGCTCTTCCGCCGCGCGAAGTGCTGATTCATCAAATGAGCTTTCAAGCACATGATTCAGCTCAACGCTCAGTTCGCCGAGCAGGACATCCATCTGGTCCATCAATGCACTGCTTGCTTTCAGGCCGGGATGAAAGTCTTCATTCTGACCGACGACATGGGCCGAACGGGCTATCAGCGAGCGAGCGCTCGGCTCTCCCTCATCCAGCAGGGCAAGAGCCTCCGCGGCTGCCTGCTGTATCTGGGCATGGTGACGACCCGCTTCCACGTCCTGCTGCAGAGATTCATTCAAACCTTCTTCAATCGCAATCTCTTCAATCCGAACCAGCTCATCGCGCATCCAGTTAGCCTGCTGCTCGGTTTCGCCCTGATCCTGCCTCAGACTGGCAAGCTTCTTCGCTGCCTCCCGCCATCGTGAATATGCCTCGGCAACGTCAGCCAGGATTTTTTTACTTATGCCGCCATCAAGCAGTCGACGCTGAAAATCCGCCTGCAGCAGTGCCTGATGCTCATGCTGCCCGTGCAAGTCGAGACAAATCGATCCGATGTCCTGCAGCACTTTCAAAGGAACGGTCACCCCGTTGACATAGGCTCGGGAGCGGCCGTCCTTGCCGATGATGCGGCGCAGGATCAGTTCATCATCCGGGTCAATATCCTGTGCTTCAAGAATCCTGCCCAGTCGAACGTCAGCTTGGGGATGGACATGCATACGCCAGATTGCCGTCACCTCGGCTTTATCCGCACCATGTCTCACCCAGTCAGCGCTGGCTCTTGTGCCGAATGCAGCGCCAAGCGCATCAATCAGAATCGATTTCCCGGCACCAGTCTCGCCTGTGAACACAGTCATGCCTGCATCCAGCTCAAGCTGGACGCTCTCCATCAAGGCGAATTGACGTACGCTCAGCGATGTCAGCATGAAGTGATAATATGCATCAGGTGTCTTTTTCCACCTGCCCGGCCCAGTTCAACTTGCTTCTCAACACATCGTAATAATGACGACCCGGCAAATATACGAGGGATACCATACCACCCTTGCGAATCAGCACGCGGTCACCTTCATTCACCACCATGTGTTCCTGACCATCTAGATTCAGTGAAGCGGGCAACGGTGACTCAATCAGGCGCAGTTCAATTACATCATCGGCCGGAACGATAATCGGTCGGTTCGACAGGGTATGCGGACAAACGGGAACCACACTGATGGCATCCACTTCCGGATGCAGAATCGGGCCACCGGCAGACAATGCATAGGCAGTAGAGCCCGCCGATGTGGCCAGCACCAGACCATCACCGCGCATCCGGAAAACCAGCTGGCTCCTTGCAAACATTTCAAATCCGATCATCCGCGGGTGAGCGCGGCGCTGCATCACTACATCATTGATGGCATGGCCGGATGAAAGCAAGGCTTTACCACGCCAGATTTCAGCATGCAGGCTGTACAGATCCTTCGTTTTCAGATGGCCTTCGAGCACTTCGTCCACGGCATCGAACATGCTTCCGGCCGGCATTTCGGTCAAAAATCCAAGCCGCCCCAGATTGATGCCGAGAATAGGAGTCGCAGATCCGATGAAATGTCTGGCCACATAAAGAAGCGTTCCATCACCACCGAGAACAACCATCAATTCGACTCTACCCGCCAACTGCTCCAGAGGTTGCCCCTCGCAGCCGATCACATCCGCCGTTTCTTCATTTACCAGCACCTCGCATCCACGTGCTGACAGCCATGCAGATAGTTCAGAAGCCAGTTCGGTGGCGAGTTTGTCGCCCGGCTTGCTGCTGATGCCGATGCATTTCATGGCTATTTGTTCCAGCCTTGCGGCTGGGCATGGCACTGGAAGCACTGATCAGCCTTGGTGTGTCCCTGCGGCTGGGGGCGAACGCCCTCTGTGCCATGGCAGGCCATGCACGCCGCCCGTGAGGTGGCGTGCATGTGCGTATCGTCATCCGGAACCGGCTTCGTCGTGCGCTCGCTTGTGCCCAGCACAAGCAACATGATTACTACCGCAACAATGGCCAGAAAAACTGCATCGCGCTTGCCGGGTCGCCAAGTATTTTCAGCTGCCATGTAACCCCCTTCGGCATAGTACGGTTATGATTGTCTGGAATGGCAACAGCCGTTTCTCCCGACATCTTCATCAAAGATGATGAATGATAAGCCATTGGTATGGCATATCCACTATTTATGCAAGATCGGAGTAGAGCCATGGAAGCCGATAAACCCCTATTTGTTTTGGGTGGTTCTTTCAACGGTCCGGGTTTACAATGCGCGAAATTCTATATGGGGGATTCCATGAAAATCTTTACCGATCATAAACTCGCACTGATCACCGGCTTTGTGCTGGCGGCAGTGATTATCGCCATCGGCCTGACAAGCGGCAACGCTCCAAGCACCAGCGAACTGGTAGGCGGACTGGCTCGTTGGGGCCACTTCCTTGCAGGCATCACCTGGATTGGCCTGCTGTATTACCTGAACTTCTGCCAGGTTCCTTCAATGGGCGGCCTGTCCGCTGAAACCAAGGGCGAACTGTTCAAGGCTGACAGCGTGGTTCGCCGTGTCATGTGGTGGTTCCGCTGGGGGGCAATGTTCACCCTGATCTTCGGCATCACCCTCTACATGGGCATGATGCACGGCGGCGGCACAAGCGGCTTGCCGGGCTGGGACATCCGCATTGGCGGCCTGTTCGGCATCATCATGTGGTTTAACGTCTGGTTCATCATCTGGCCAGCTCAGAAGAAGATTCTCGGCATCGTTGAAGCCACTGCAGAAGAGAAAGTGGCACTTGGCAAGCGTGCGCTGATCGCCTCCCGCACCAACACCATCCTGTCGATTCCGATGCTGCTGCTGATGGCCTCTTCGGCCCACTTCCGCTTCTTCGGTTAATTCCGGAAAGCTCCACAAACCAAAGGGCGGCCCTCGGGTCGCCCTTTTTTTGTTTCTGCATCCCGCAAACATGTCTGCTAAACTGATATCCCATGGGGGTCTTTGTTTAGCGAATTCCTGAAGGCGCTCGAATTTCGACAAGGGGGAAGGCCCATGACGTATAAAACAATCGCAACCGTTTGCTTTGCCACGATGGTGGCTTTCCTTTTTCAGCCCTGCATTGCATCTGCCTCCGATTCAGTCAAAGGCGTATATACCGGCCCCAAACAATGCGGTGATAAATATCCGGGATCGTTCGAAGCCGGACTTTCCAACAAATGCTACCGCTGCCCGGATGGGTACAAACATAATTTATTACGCGGCATCAAAAGTGACAAAGTGTGTTATAAAAAACATCCTAAAGCTCATGCAAAGGCTCACTACGAAGGCAAGGAAGGATGCCCCAAAGGATCAAAGGAATATTTACCGACCGGCAAATGCTATGCCTGCCCCAAGGGATACAAACGGAATCTCAATCCGGGAAATCCGGCCAAAGCGAAGGTTTGCTCAGTCGACAAAGCCAGCTTGCTGAAAAAGTACAAAGCTGCGAGAAAAAAAGGCCTGAGCGACATTAATTTCCTTCTCGCTCTGGCCAGGAAACCCGGCCCAGCTCCTACCACCGGACAGTTGAAAGCCAGACTTTCTTCTCCTGATACGCCGCCCACAGGTCCCTTTGGCGTCACGCAATATTCGGGGGACCGCAAACGCATTGACTACATGGAACGCGTCTTGAACGACATGCCAGCATATAATGCCAAGCACGGTACAAATTATCAGACCGTCAGTTATGTAAAAACATCCGGCATGGCGGTCGGCCTGGGTTATGCGAAGGAATGGGGCTTTTCAATGACAAAAAAGGCCGATGGCACGAAAGAATGCCGCAAACTTGAAACGAAAAACTATTCAGCCGGCATTCAGGTGGATTTTGATGTCGCAGAAGGCGTCGGCATCCATCAATATCCGATCGGTGATCTCGCCGGTCACTCCAACGGCTATGCATCCGCAGTAGCATGGTTCGACTCGGTATTTTCATGGACAACATCAGGTCAGCCTGCCATCGGCCTGTATTGGCCATCGTTAACAAAGACCGATGGGGCCATGGTTGCCGACGGCGGTGTTATTACAAGCTTCGGGGTATCGGCGGCCTATACCCACGCCTACACCACCCAGGCTCAAACACCTGTTCCATGTGATGTTCTGGTCTGGGGTCCTGATTTTGACAAAGTCACTCGATACTCATGGGTGGCGGAAAGTAAGTGATGTAGAGGCAATTCCGCTTAGCCTACAGCTTAGAGGGCGGCCCTCGGGTCGCCCTTTTTTGTTCTCTGCTGCCTGATGTGAAAGTGCTGATTGAACCGGCATCAGTCGGCCGTTAGGCTGGTAAACCATGAACGCCATATCTTTCATCACACTCTTGCAGGAACACCCAGCCGTTGGCTTCCTGATAGCTCTGGCCTTCTTCGCCCTCATGTTCGGCATCAAAAATGTCATCGTGTTGCTTTATTCCCGTCAGTTTGAAAAAGAGAAGGCCTCACGAATTTCCGAGCATGGAACAAATAAGCATTAACCCATGCATACAGCCCCGTTCTTTTCTTTCTGTATAGCTGAACGTACCGTATCGGGATGAGTTTACCCAAGGCAGTGCTTCTTGATCGCGACGGAGTGATCAACTTCGATTCACCCGACTATATCCTTGCGCCGGAGCAATGGCGGCCGATTCCCGGCAGCCTTGAGGCGGTTGCGCGACTGACCAGTGCCGGGGTACCCATTGCCATATGCAGCAACCAGTCGGGACTCGGGCGCGGCATGATGGATCAGGACAGCTTTGAAGCTATTCACGCCAAGATGCTGCTGTGCATTGAAGAGGCAGGCGGCCGCATTGACCATGTCGCCTACTGCCGCCACGGGCCGGACGACGGCTGCAAATGTCGCAAACCCAAGCCGGCTCTGTTGCTGGAATCGTTGCAGGCGTTTGGTCTCGAAAACACGCCGCAACAGGCATTGATGATCGGCGACTCTGTGCGGGATGTGCAGGCGGCACATGCGGCCGGCGTGCAGGCATGGCTGGTGCAAAGCGGTTATGGTGACAAGGACAAGATTCTGGAAAAATCACGTGCCATTATACCGGATATCCGGGTGTTTCCGGATCTGGCAGCAGCAACCGATGCAATTCTTGGAGAGACCTGATGCTTTTGCTTCGCTCAACCCTGTTCAATTTATGCTTCATGCTTTCGACAGTACTTTTTTCCACGCTGTTGATGATCACACGCATCTTCGGCTTTCGCGCCGCATGGTTCTGGGCCAAGGCGTGGTCCGCATCGACGTACTGGTTGCTCAATATACTGTGCAGGATCAAGCTCAGGGTGGAGGGAAGAGAGCACCTGCCGGGCGAACCGTGCGTGGTCATGGCCAAGCACCAGTCGGCTGCCGAAACCATTGCCATGCCGATTCTGGTTCCGCCCTATGTCTGGATTCTGAAGCGCGAACTCTATTATATCCCTTTTTTC
>Ga0209919_1000260_pt1 | contig 26958 bp, 25 predicted proteins | sample SalPon2A_C_D2_MG_FD_185721 | JGI IMG/M metagenome (GOLD analysis project Ga0209919, IMG submission 185721) | Soil microbial communities from South San Francisco under conditions of wetland restoration - Salt Pond MetaG R2A_C_D2_MG (SPAdes)... | ecosystem: Environmental > Terrestrial > Soil >... | reverse complement strand
GTACGGCGCCAGCCGCATCTTCTACTACAACTCCATCATGCGGCACTACCTGGAGGTGCCGCAGCTCTCGGCCGTCATGGGGCCCTGCATCGCCGGGGGCGCCTACCTGCCGGCCCTCTCCGACGTGATCGTGATGGTGGAGGGCTCGAGCTTCATGGGACTTGGCGGCCCCAACCTGGTGAAGGGCGCCACGGGACAGGAGGTCGAGTCCGAGGAGCTGGGCGGGGCCCTCACACACAACGCGATCAGCGGCGTGGCGCACTACCGGGTCGAGGACGACCGCGCCTGCATCGCCCGCCTGCGCGAGCTCGTCGCCGAGCTCCCGCCGGCGGAGCGCCCCGAGCCCTCGCCCGAAGCGGCGCCGCCGGCGCGTGACCCGTCGGACGCCTACGACCTCTTCCCCGAAAACCACCGCCAGCCCTACCGCATGGAGGAGGTCCTCGACACGATCCTCGACGAGGGGTCGCTCGAGGAGTTCCAGGCCGACTTCGCGCGCGAGATGCTGACCGGCGTGGGGAGCCTCATGGGCCACCGCGTCGGCGTCATCGCCAACCGCCGCGGCATGTTCAAGGCGGCCGACGGAGGCGCGCCGCGCTTCGGGGGCATCGTGTACGCCGACAGCGCCGAGAAGGTGGCCTACTTCATGGACACCTGCGACCGGCACCGCATCCCGCTCCTGTTCGTGCAGGACGTGAGCGGCTTCATGGTGGGGACCGAAGCCGAGCACTCGGGGATCATCCGGGCCGGTGCCCGCATGGTGGAGTCCATGGCCTGCGCCCGCGTGCCCAAGATCGTCCTCACCCTGAACCACGCCTCGGGGGCCGGCTACTACGCCATGGCGGGGCAGGGCTTCGACCCCGACTTCATCTTCACCTGGCCCACGGGCCGCATGGGCGTCATGGAGGGCGAGTCGGCCGTGCGCGCCATCTACGGCCCGAAGCTGGACGCGGCGGCCGCCAGCGGCGAGGAGCTCGACGAGGACACGCAGGAGGCCATCGAGCACACGCGCGAGGAGTACGAGCGCCAGCTCGACGCCCGCTACGCCGCGGCGCGCGGCTTCGTGGACGCCATCATCTATCCCGAGGAGACCCGCGACGTGCTCGAGTTCGCGCTGCGCACCGCGCTCAACAACCCGGCGCCGCACATCGGGGCCTTCACCCTCCCCGACGATGCCTGATCGGATCCGCGTCGCCTCGGGGCAGGGCTTCTGGGGCGACTGGCAGGAGGCGCCCAAGCTGCAGGTCCGCCGGGGGCCGATCGACTACCTGATGCTCGACTACCTGGCCGAGATCACCATGTCGATCCTCCAGAAGCAGAAGGAGAGGGATCCGTCCGCCGGCTACGCCCGCGACTTCGTGCCGTTGATGGCCGAGCTGGCCCCGGACCTCGTGGAGAAGGGGATCCGGGTGTGCTCCAACGCGGGCGGCGTGAACCCGGAGGGCTGCCGCGAGGCGCTGGTCGAGGCCCTCGCGGGCACGAGCCTCTTCCGCCCGCTGCGGATCGCCACGGTGGCGGGGGACGACCTCTCGGATCGGCTGGACGATCTCCTGGCCGCCGGCCACGAGCTCCGCAACATGGAGACGGGCGAGCCGCTGGCGGCCGTGCGGGACCGGGTGCAGTCGGCCAACGCCTACCTGGGCGCCGCGCCCATCGTGGAGGCGCTCGAAGGGGGCGCGGACGTGGTGATCACGGGCCGTTCCACCGACACGGCGCTGACCTACGCCCCCATGATGCACGAGCTCGGCTGGGGGGCCGAGGACTGGGACCGGATCGCGGCCGGGATCGTGGCCGGTCACATCAACGAGTGCGGCGCCCAGGCGGCCGGTGGCAACACACTGTACGACTGGCGCTCCGTGGACCTGGTGGAGCCGGGCTACCCGATCGTCGAGATGGACGAGGACGGGAGCTTCGTCGTGACCAAGCACCCGGACCTGGGCGGCCGGGTCACGTGGGCCACCGTGACCGAGCAGCTCGTGTACGAGATGGGAGACCCCACCGAGTACATCACGCCCGACGCGATCGCCGACTTCACCACCATCCGCCTCTCCGACGAGGGCGGCGACCGGGTGCGGGTGTCGGGGGTCGAGGGCCGGCCGCGCACCGACCGGCTCAAGGTGTCCATCGCCTACCACGCCGGCTGGAAGGCCACCGGGACGCTCACCTACGCGTGGCCCGACGCCCTGGACAAGGCGCGGCGGGCGGACGAGGTCCTGCGCGGACGGCTGGCCGGCCTCGGCCTGTCCTTCGACGAGATCCGGACCGAGTTCGTGGGCGCGGGGGCGTGCCACGGGCCGCGCCTGGCCGGACCGCCGGCGCCGGACCTCCCGGAGGTGGAGCTGCGGGTGTCGGTGCGGGGGCCCGAGCGCGACCCGGTCGAGCGCTTCACGCGGGAGATCGCGCCCCTCATCCTGGCCGGCCCCCCGTCGGTCACCGGCTTCGCGGGCGGGCGCCCGCGGGTGCAGGAGGTGATGGCCTACTGGCCCGCGCTCGTCGACCGGAACGTGGTGGAGCGGGACGTGCGCGTCGAGATCGTGGAGGCGGGAGCATGATCGCCGGGGAGGGAGCGTGAAGGTCCAGCTGCGCGAGGTCGCGTTCGCCCGCTCGGGCGACAAGGGCGACACGGCCAACGTGGGCGTGATCGCCATGACGGACTCCGTGTATCCCATTCTAGTGAAGGAAGTCAGGGCCGATCGTGTCAAGGAACACTTCAGGGGCGTGTGCCGGGGCGAGGTGGAGCGCTTCGAGCTCCCCAACCTCGGCGCCCTGAACTTCCTGCTGCACGAGTCGCTGGGCGGAGGCGGCACCGTGTCCCTCATGCTCGACGCGCAGGGGAAGACGTTCTCGACAGCCATGCTGCGGCTCGAGGTCGAGGTCCCCGACGAGGTGGTCGAGGAGGCCCGGGCGGCCCGCGCGAGAGACGGGAGGTCGGCGTGAGCGACTACGAGCACATCCGGGTGGAGCGGGAGCCGGAGGCCGGGACGGCGTGGATCGTCCTCGACGACCCGGACCGCCGCAACGCGCTCAACGCCCACCTCGTGGCCGAGCTGAAGAGCGCGCTCCGGGCGCTGGACGCCGAGGAGGGGGTGCGGGCCATCGGGCTGCGCGGGGCGGGGTCCGACTTCTGCGCCGGCGCCGACCTCCGCGAGGTGCGGGCCACCATGGACGAGGGCGCGCTGGCCAGCCTGGAGGACGCCGACGCGCTCGGCGAGCTGTTCGTCCTCCTGCGGCGGCTGTCGCGGCCCGTGGTGGCCGCCGTGCACGGCCGGGCGCTGGCCGGGGGCTGCGGGCTGGCCACCGCCTGCGACCTGGTCGTCGCGGCCGAGGACGCCGAGTTCGGTTACCCGGAGGTGAGGCTCGGCTTCGTCCCGGCCATGGTCATGGCGCTCCTGCGGCGGTCGCTGGGCGAGAAGCGGGCCTTCGAGCTGGCGGCGCTGGGCGACCGGTTCGGGGCCCCGCGCGCCCGGGAGCTCGGCCTGGTGGCTCGGCTCCTGCCGACGGAGGGGTTCGGGGAGGCGGCGCGCGCGTACGTGGCGGAGCTGGCGTCGCGCAGCGGCTCGGCCATGCGGCTCACCAAGCGGCTCCTGTACGGCCTGGACGGCGTGGGTTTCGAGGACGCCATCCGGGCTGGCGCCGACGTGAACGCGCTGGCGCGTCTCACGGACGACTGCCGGGCGGGCGTCGACCGGTTCCTGTCGCGCTGAGGGCTCCGTGACCCTGCCGCTGCTCGTCCTCCTGTCCGTGATCGAAGTGGTCCTGTGGCTGACGGCGGGGCTGTGGCGGGGCGTGCCGTGGGTGACCGAGGTGGCCCTGGTCATGACGACGGTGCAGGGCATCGGGGCCGGACTCCTGTGGCGGCGATTCTGGCACGGCAAGCCGTCGAGGGCGATCTTCGGCGCCGGCGGCCGGTTCGTCGGCTTCGAGCTGGCGGTCATGTTCGGCGCGGCCGAGGCCCACGCGGTGGGCACGGGGTTCGGCACGGGGGAGCCCGTGCTGGGTGCGCTCATGCTGGCGCCCCCGGTGGCGCTGGCGGCGTTCGCGCTGCGCGGCGCCCTGCGGATGGAGAGGCGGAACAGGCTGGAGGTCGAGGGTGAGCGACGGGGCGAGTAGCGGGAGACCGGGCGCAGGGCGTCCGGAGAGGACGGTCTGGAGCCTGGTGGCGTGGGCGGTAGCCATCGTCACGTGGCTGGGCGGCCTGTGGATCATCAAGGATCTCGGCGGCCGCACGGCCGTCACCGGAGGCATGCTCCTCCTGGTCGTGGCCCTGGCGGCGCTGGGGATCGCCGTGGCCGGCCACGCCTACGGTCCCGATGCGGAGGGCCCGCTCGACCTCAGCACCCGCCTCGGCGTCGGCGTGCTGGGAGGGGCGCTGGGAGGGCTGGCGGCCATCGCCGCCCTGTGGATCCTGGGCGTGGTGCGGATTCCCGACCTCCTCGGGGTGGCGCTCGGCAACCACATCCAGGCCACCCAGTGGCTGGTGGGAGCGTGGAACGGAGCCATCTGGGGACTCCTGCTCGGTGTCGCCTACCCGCTGGTGCCCGGGCGCGGGCCCATGACCCGGAGCGTTTTGTTCGGCCTCGTGCCGGCCCTGTGGACACTGCTCCGGGTGCTGCCGTCGCGGGGCCTGGGCGTGTTCGGAGTCCATCTCGGCTCGCTCGCCTTCCTCATCGTTGTGTTCCTGAACCTCGTGTGGGGGCTGATGACGGGCGGATGTCTGACGTGGGCCGAGTCTTCGGACCTGGCGCCGGTCGACCGGCTGCCGGGCGAGGCTTGAGCCGGCCGCGTGGGGAGCGGTGTCGGATCGCATCGCTGGTGGCTCGGACTCCAGCTCCTGCTCGGGGGGCTCGGGCTCGTGGCGTGGGTCGTCGGCGCGTTCTTCCTGCACGAGGACTTCCTGAGCGGGCTCGGCCTGGGGCTGCTGATCGGCGGCCTTCTCCTCCGCTTCGGTCGCCGCGCGGCCCGGGAGGATGCGGCGGAGGACGGCGGGTGATGGGGCGTCTCCCGGGCGCGCTGGCGCCGCTCGCCCTGATCGCCCTGTCGATGACGGCCGTGCCGGCTCGCGGCGCGGCCCAGGCGGGCGGTACGACGCCGGCGGCCGCGTCGGCGCCGGACACCACGCCGTCCCCGGCCGCCCCGGGGACCGCCGTGGGCAGCCCGGTGTTCGGCTGGGCGCTGCTGGCCTACGACGCCAGCAGCGGGGAGCTGGGGATCGTGGCGGCCTCGGACCGGTTCTCGGCCGGGTCCGGCGTGCCGTACCTGGACCGCCGCGTGGGCGCCGTGGCGGTGCTCGGTCGGCTGGACGCCACCCTGGGAAGCTCGGTGCTGGGGTCGCTGCGGGGCGGCGCCACCCCGCAGGGCGTGGTGGGAGCCGGAGCGGCGGACCCGGACTCGGCGGCGGGCGGCGCCGCCCAGGTGGGCGCGCTCACGCCCGCCTGCCAGATGGCCGCGCGCACGCCGGAGAGCCTGGTGCCGTGGAGCGGCTCGTCCTCGGGCGGCTCCGGCGCCAACTGCTGGATGCTGATGGGCACGGGACTCTCCGACAGCACGCTCCTGCCCAGGCTGGCCGCCGCCTACGGCCGCTCCGGGGGTGACCTCCTGGACCGCTTCCTGGCCGTGCTGGATGCCGCCGGTCGCTCCGAGGAGGACGCGCCGCGCAGCCGCTCGGCCGTCCTGTGGATCACGGCGCCTCCGGGATCGTCTCTCCCGCTGGGCCGCGGCGACCTGCGGCTGCAGGTGGATGACGTGCAGCGCCCCTCGGATGCGCTCCGGGAAGTGGCCGATGCCGGGCGCGCCGACGCGCTCGCCTCGCGGGCGGCCGTCGCGGTGGACCGTGGCGACTACCAGGGCGCCCTCGACCTCTCGAAGCAGGCGCTGGACGTGGAGCCCGCCACGGCCCTCGGGTGGCTCGCCCGCGGGCGGGCGCTGCTCTTCCTGAACCGGGCCGATGAGGCCGAGCAGGCCTTCCAGCGCATGCTCGAGGTGGACCCGTGGCTCCTGCATGTGCTCGGAAACCCGGCCACCGGCCGGATCCGGCCGGGCGTGATCCCGTACCGGCCGCGTCTCCTCCAGCGACTGGACGTGTACCGCAGGGCGTTCTGGCCGGACGTCACTTTCCCGGCCGACTCCGCCATCGGTGCCGGCTGAGCCGTGAGCGCCCCGACGGACTGAAGCGCCCCGGCGCGCTCTTGGGCCCGCTCGGCTTGAGCCCCGGGTGACGGAGGCGCGCTTCGTGGCGACATGCCGCGCGCCCCGACCCTCGTCGACGCCGCCGATGTCCTCCGCCGCCACTGGGGACACCCCGCGTTCCGGCCCGCGCAGGAGCCGGTGGTGCGGGCCGTGCTCGCCGGCCGCGACGTCCTCGCCGTGCTTCCCACGGGCGGTGGGAAATCCGTCTGCTTCCAGGTGCCGGCCCTCCTGTCGCCCGGCCTGACGCTCGTCCTCTCCCCGCTCATCAGCCTGATGGAGGATCAGGTCGCCGGGGCCGCGCGGCGAGGGATCGCGGCCGCCGCCCTCACCTCCGCCACCCCGCGCCGGGAGCGGGAGCGCACCCGGGCCGCCCTCGCCGCGGGTCGCCTGCGGCTCCTGTACGTCTCCCCCGAGCGGCTCGAGGCGCCCGGTTTCGGGCGCTGGCTCGAAGGGGTGCGCGTCGCCCGCATCGCGGTGGACGAGGCACACTGCATCTCGGAATGGGGACACGACTTTCGTCCCTCGTACCGGCGCATCGCCCAGGCGTGGAGCGCGGCGGGACGGACCCGGCCGCCGATCGCCGCGTTCACCGCCACGGCGACGCCGGCCACGCGCCGGGACATCGCCGGCGTGCTGGAGCTCCGTGAACCGGCCCTGTTCGCGTCCCCCGTGGACCGGTCCAACCTGCGCTGGTCGGCGGTGCGGGTGCGTTCGCTCCAGGAGGCGGCCGTGCGCGTGCTGGAGGCCGCACGCGCCGCCGCGGGGGCCGCCGTCGTGTACGCGCCCACCCGCAGCCGGGCGGTCCGCATCGCGGAGGCGCTTCGCCGGCTGGGGGTGGGCGCCTCGGCCTACCACGCCGGCCTCCCCGACGAGGTGAGGGATCGGGTGCAGCGGAGGTTCCTGGGCGGCGGGGTGCGGGTCGTCTGCGCGACCAGCGCGTTCGGTATGGGCGTGGACCATCCAGGGGTGCGGCGCGTGGTGCACCTGGGCATCCCCGGCTCTCTGGAGGCCTATGTCCAGGAGGCGGGGCGAGCCGGGCGCGATGGCCGGCCGGCCGAATGCATCCTGGTGTCGCATGTCGGGGACGAGGCGCTCCAGCGCGGCTTCATCGAGCGAGCCTGGCCGCCCCCCCGCCTCCTCTACCGGGTGTGGGACGCCATGCGGCCGGGCGAGCCGGCCGCCCCGGCCGCGATCCGCGCTCGCTTTCGCTCGCCTCCCGCCGCCGAGGCGGTCGCGGCCGCCCTCCGGCTCCTGGCCGAGTTCGGCTGCGTGCGACCCGCCTCCGGGTCCGAGGCATGGCGACGCGGCCCCGCCTTCCTCCGGCGGAGGATCGATCCGGCGGCCGCCGCGCGGGGTCGGCGCCGCGCCCGCGCGCGGCTGGACGCCATGCGCCGCTACGTGGCCGCAAGGGAGTGCCGCCGCGCGGTGGTGGCGCGCTGGTTCGGTGATCTGGCTCCGACCTGCGCCGGCTGCGATCGGTGTGAACTCCGCTGAGGCCCGCGACGACCGACCCCGCAGGCCCCCGAGCCCGCTCGTCCGCCTTTCGAGCGCCACACTGCGCGCCCATCCACTATTTCACCGCCCGTTAGGGCTCCATACATTGTAAGGCTGGACGTGGACCGCGCGCCGCCGGCCTCCGAGCGGCGCGTCTCGGACCCGGTGAATTTCGAACACGCGACGGGATCGCACATAGATGAACGAGTACGACGGCTACCTCGAGGACCACCACTATATGCTCCGCGACATGGTCAGGGAGTTCGCGGAGTCCGAGATCGCTCCCGTGGCTTCCCGCTTCGACGAGGAGGAACGCTTCCCGTGGGAGAACGGGGCCAAGATGGCCGAGCTCGGGCTGTTCGGGATCTCGATGCCCGAGGCCTACGGCGGCGCGGGCATGGACCTCCTGTCCTCGGTGGTGGCGGTGGAGGAGCTGGCCCGGATCGACGCCAGCCACTCGATCATGGTCGGGGCGCACACCTCCCTGTGCTGCACGCCGATCTCCCGGCACGGCACCGACGAGCAGAAGGAGAAGTACCTCACGCCGCTGGCCAGCGGCGTGGTCCTCGGGGGCTTCGGCCTCACCGAGCCCGGCGCGGGCTCCGACGCGGGCGGCACTACGACGACGGCGGTGAGGAAGGGCGACCGCTACGTGCTCAACGGCCGCAAGACCTTCATCACGCACGGCGGCGTAGGGGAGGTCCTCGTGCTGGCGGCGCGCACCTCCCCGGCCGAGAGCGGCACGCACGGCATCACCGCCTTCATCCTCACCAAGGAGACGTGCGACCTGGAGGAGGCGCAGCGGGTGGGCTTCGGCCACAGCGACGAGCTGGAGCCGATGCCGGGCCTGGAGGTGGGCCAGAAGCTGCACAAGCTCGGGTGGAACGCCTCCGACACGCGTGAGCTCATCCTCGAGGACGTCGAGGTGCCGGAGGAGAACGTGCTGGGCGAGGTGGACCGCGGATTCCGCATCTTCCTGGACACGCTGGACGGTGGACGGGTCGGGGTGGCGGCGCACGCGGTCGGTATCGCGCAGGGGGCCTTCGACCTGGCGGTGCGCTACACGAACGAGCGCGAGCAATTCGGCTCGAGGATCAACCAGTTCCAGGGCGTGCGCTTCATGCTGGCCGAGATGGCCACGAAGATTCACGCGGCCCGGCTCATGACTTACGAGTCGGCGCGGCTGCGCCAGGCGGGCCGGCGGCACAAGAAGGAGGCCTCCATGGCCAAGCTGTTCGCCTCCGAGACGGCCATGGACGTGACCATCAAGGCCGTCCAGCTGCACGGCGGCTACGGCTATACGCGCGAGTACGCGGTCGAGCGCATGATGAGGGACGCGAAGATCACCGAGATCGGCGAGGGGACGAGCGAGATCCAGAAGATCGTGATCGCCCGCGAGCTGCTCCGCGGCCTGGAAGACTGAGGCGGAGCCGGGGCGCGAATCATCATGCGACGTGAAATCGTCATCAACGCGGCGGGCCACGAGACCCGCGTAGCCATCCTCGAGGACGGCAAGCTCGTCGAGTTCATGCACGAGCGGGCCGAGCAGGAGCGGATGGTCGGCGACCTGTACCTGGGGAAGGTGGAAGCCGTCCTCCCCGGAATCCAGGCCGCCTTCGTGGACATCGGATCGGAGAAGAGCGCCTTCCTCCACGCCTCGGACCTGCGCGAGCGGGACGAGGACGACGACGAGGAGGAGTCCGGGAACGGCCGTGGACGGCGCTACCCGGCCATCCAGGACGTGGTGTCCCGGGGCCAGGAGATCCTCGTCCAGGTCACCAAGGAGCCGATCGGCACCAAGGGTTCGCGCGTCACCAGCCAGGTGTCCCTGCCCGGACGCTTCCTCGTCTACATCCCGCACAGCTCGCACGTGGGCGTGAGCCGCAAGATCGAGGACCGCGACGAGCGGGCCCGACTCAAGAAGCTGGGCCGGGAGATCCTCGGGGAAGGCAACGGCGGGATCATCATTCGGACCGTGGGCGAAGAGCTCACCCGGGAGGCGTTCGAGCAGGAGCTCAAGTCGCTGCGGAAGTCCTGGGACAAGGTCCAGCGGCGCGCTCGCAGCATGAAGGCGCCCGCACTCGTCTACCAGGAAGCCAAACTGACCTCGGGGATCATCCGGGACCTGTTCACCGAGAAGGTGGACCTGCTCACGGTGGACGCGCCCGAGGTGGCGCAGGAGGTGCGTTCCTACCTGGGGCAGGTGAGCCCCGAGCTGCTGGACCGCGTCAAGGTCTACCGGGACTCGAAGCCGATCTTCGACGCGTTCGGCGTAGAGGACGAGCTCCGCCGGGCCTTCCAGCGGAAGGTGGAGCTCCCGTCGGGCGGTCACATCGTCATCGATCCGACCGAGGCGCTGGTCGCCATCGACGTGAACACCGGGCGCTACACGGGCAAGAAGGACCCGGCCGAGACCATCCTGCGCACGAACATGGACGCGGCGCGCGAGATCGCCCGCCAGCTCCGGCTGCGCGACATCGGCGGCATCATCGTGTGCGACTTCATCGACATGGATGAGCAGGAGTACCGCGACCGGGTGCTCCACGAGATGAAGACGCACGTGGGCCGCGACCGGGCGCGCTCCAAGGTGTTCGGGATCTCGGAGCTGGGCCTCCTGCAGATGAGCCGCCAGCGCGTGCGGCCCAGCCTGTACCAGGCTATGACCCAGCCGTGCCCGGTGTGCGGGGGTACGGGCCGGGTCCTGTCGCCCGAGACCGTGGTGCGGAGGATCGAGCGCGCGGTGCGCCGCGCCGGCACCTCGGGTGAGTCTCGGGACCTCACCGTCCGGGTGCATCCCGAGGTGGCGCTCTACCTGCTGGAGGAGGAGCCCGCCTTCCTGCACCAGCTCCGCGAGGAGGCGGGGATCGCGCTCGACATCCGGGACGACCCGCTCATGCGGGTGGATGAGTTCCGCCTGCTGGCCTCTCCGGCCGACCAGGACGTGACGTCCCGGTACGCGGTGGCCTGAGCGCCACAGTCGCGCGTCCAGCGTTGACGAGTACCCGCTAGCCGCCCTATCTTTGTCGGCTCCGAACGAACCCAGAGGAACGAAGGCGAGCCGAGCATGTACGCGATATTCGAGGCCAAGGGCAAGCAGTGGCGCGCCGAGCCCGGCGCGACCCTGCGGCTGCCCAGTCTGGACGCCGAGCCGGGCGACAGGGTGGTGTTCGACGACGTCCTCCTGGCCGACCAGGACGGCGAGGTCATCATCGGTCGACCCTCTCTGGAGGGGGCCGCGGTGGCCACCGAGGTGCTGCGCCACGGCAAGGGCGAGAAGATCGTCGTCTTCAAGATGAAGCGGCGCAAGAACTACCGCCGGAAGCAGGGCCACCGGCAGGCCTACACCGAGGTGGTGGTCGTGGACATCACCCTGGGCGGGGGCGAAGCCGCGCCGAAGCCGAAGAAGGCCGAGAAGAAGGTCGAGGCGCCGACGGCCGAGAAGCCGGCTCCGAAGAAGGAGGCCGTCGCGGAGGCCATCGCCGAGGCGGAGATCACCCCCGCCGCGGCCGAGCTGGCGGCCGAGAACGGCATCGACGTGTCCGCCATCGAGGGCACCGGCAAGGACGGCCGGGTGCTCAAGTCGGACGTGGAGAAGGCGATCAAGGCACGGGACGAGGGATAATCCGATGGCGCACAAGAAGGGACTCGGCTCGACCCGGAACGGTCGTGACAGCAAGCCCAAGTACCTGGGCGTCAAGAAGTACGGCGGCGAGCGCGTGCGGGCCGGCAACATCCTCGTCCGGCAGCGCGGTACGCCCATCCACCCGGGCCGGAACGTGGGCCGGGGCAAGGACGACACGCTGTTCGCGCTCGAGGACGGGGTGGTGACCTTCGCCACCCGGCGCGGCGGGCGGAAGTTCGTGAGCGTGGTGCCCGAGGCCTGACGGGGCGTCGGCACGGGGCCCGACCGAGCGTCGGGCCCGGCGGGCCGCGTCACGGCCCGCCGGAGGAGAGGACAGGAAGCGGGGGCGTCCAGCCGGCGCCCCCGTTTCGTTTTCGGTGTGAAGGACCGAGGGTGCGGTCGCGGGCTAGAGCGCCCTCGCGGGCTCGTCCCCGGTAACGCGCCACGCGGCCAGGGCGGCGGTCCCGAGGGCCAGGCAGGCGAGCCCCAGGGCCAGTCCGAGGATCGTGGCCGGGGAGAGCGGCGCCACGCCACGAACGAGGAGCGGGAGGCCGCGCTCCACGCCCGTGGCGATCAGGACCCCAGCCGCGGTTCCGACCGCCACCAGCCTCCCGGCGTCCGCCGCCACGAGCCGGGCGACGTGGAGCCGCCGGGCTCCCAGGGCGCGGCGCAGCCCGATCTCGGCCCGGCGCGCCCGCACCCGGGCGTTCAGCGTGGCGGCCACGGCCCGGACCGCGAGGAGCAGGCACACCAGGGAGAGGGCGGCCGTGAGGCCGGCCAGCCAGCCCACCACCCGGACGCGGCCGTCCAGCAGCCCGGCCAGGGTGCCGAGCGCCTCGGCGCGGCTGCCCGGCGCCGCCTCGGCCACGCTGCGCAGGGCGGCCTCACCCGAACCTCGCGGGTCGATGCCCGGCTCCACGCGGAGCGCCACGTCCGCCTCGGACGGCGGTCGATCGAGGGCCGAGACGAACAGGGTGGGCACGGCCGCGCCCCCGGTTCCGAGGCCGACCGGCCGGGGGACATCCACCGTCGCGCCCACGGGGAGTCCGGGGTCCAGCTTCGCCCTCCGATCCGCCAGCCACACGGTCCGGCCCGCGGGGTCGCGTCCCTGGAACAGGCGGCCCGTGAAGGCCCGGTCCAACGTCACGGTCCCGCGCTCCGGGCCGGCCGGGGCCGGGAGCGCCGCGCCCCGGCGGCCCCGCGCCGCCGCCGTCCCATGCCCGCGCAGCAGGTCGAAGTACCCGGGCCCCACGGCCTCGTAGCGGGCGAGGCCGAACATCACGCCCGTGAACATCCCGCCCCCCGTGCACCACGGGCAGTCGGACGCCACCCGGTCCACGGGGCCCAGGCCGAGGAGGGCGCCCGGCGAGGACACGGCGGCCTGCTCCACGCCGGGGAGATCCAGGAGCCGCCGGCGTACGTCGGTCCACACCTCCGCCGAGGCCAGCGCCTCGGGAAGCCGGACCCGGAGGAGGAGCGTGTCCGTGGCGTCGGGATACGCCCGGGCGTCGGCGGCGACCGCCGGCGCGCCGCGCACCAGGATGAGCGCCGCCACGGTCACGATGAGGGCGGCGCCGACCTGGGCGGCGGCCAGAAGCCAGCCGGCTGCGCCACCGGCGCCCGCCGACACGCCCCGGCCTCCGCCGGTTCGCGGTCCCACCAGATCGGCGATCCGTCGGGCCGGGTGCCGGAGGATCTCCCGGCGCGCCGCGCCCGGCAGGGCGGCGAGCACGACCCCGGCGCACACCACCGCCAGGAACAGAGCGGCGGGGAGCCCGGCATGAGCGTCCGGGGCATGAGCGCCGGACACGAAGGAGATCACGGGGGGCGCCAGCCGACGGAGCGCCAGGCGTCCCGCCCAGCCGAGCGGCACGGCCACGGCGGCGGCGGTCGCCGCCAGCTCCAGGCCCTCGGCGAGCCGCTCCCGGCGCAGGCGCCGCTCGCTGGCCCCCAGCGCGGCCCGCAGGGCCCACTCCGGCTGGCGCTCCACCGCGTCCGAGAGGAGGGAGAGGCACACGTGGAGGAAGCCGGCCGCCAGCGCCAGGAGCGCCAGCCCGGCGGCGACCCCCAGCGCGGCCGACAGGGCGCTTCCCTGAAGCGACGCGGCCGTGCGGAGGTCCGGGCTCCACCCGCCGAACCAGCCTCCGTCGGGAGGCGTGGCGGCGCGCACGGCCCACGCCAGGCGGGGCGGCCACCAGGAGGCGAGAGCGAGGAGCCCGAGGACCGAGCCGCTGGCGCCGGCGGCCAGGCCGAGCGCGGCGGCGGCGGTCCGCGGACCTCCCGTGGCCGCGCTTCCCCGACCGCCGATGCGGCTACTCACCCGTGAAGTGGGCCTCTCGCTTGTTGAGGAACGCATCGACGCCCTCCTCCATGTCCTTCGTCGAGAACAGGAGCGCGAACCAGCCTCGCTCGAACTTGAGCCCCTCGTCCAGCGGCATGCGGCGCGACGCCAGCACGCATTCCTTGGCGGCCTGCAGGGCGATCGGCCCCTTCGAAGCCATCTCCCGGGCCAGCTCCAGGGTGCGCTCGCGGAGCTGGTCGGCGGGGACGACCTCGTCGACCAGGCCGATGCGGCCGGCCTCCTCCGCGCCCACCATCTCCCCCGAGAGGATGAGCTTGAGGGCCCGTCCCTCGCCGACCAGGCGCGGCAGCCTTTGCGTGCCTCCGCCGCCCGGGATGATGCCGAGGTTGATCTCGGGCTGGCCCAGCCGGGCCCGGTCCGAGGCGACCCGGATGTCGCAGGCCATCGAGAGTTCGCAGCCGCCGCCCAGGCAGTAGCCGTTGATCATGGCGATGACGGGCTTGGGGAACGTCTCCATCGCCGAGTAGATGTTCCCGCGGACCATGGCCCGGTGCTGCTGGGCGGGCGTCTTGCCCTCGAATTCCTTGATGTCCGCACCCGCGATGAAGGCCTTCTCCCCGGCGCCGGTGAGGACGACCACCCGCACATCGTCGTCGTCTCGCAGTTCGTCCAGCGCCCCGAGCAGGGCGCAGCGGACCTCGCCGTTGAGCGCGTTCATCTTGTCGGGGCGGTTCACGGTGAGCAGGGCCACCCCTCCGTCCAGCTTCTCGACCTTCAGCACGTCGCTCATGACTCTATCTCCTCTCACCAGTCGTAGAAGCCCCGTCCGGTCTTCCGGCCCAGCTTGCCCTCGGCGACCATGGCCTCGAGCAGCTCCGGTGGCCGGAACCGCTCCCCGAGCTCGCTGTGCAGGTAGCGGGCGATCTCGAGCCGGATGTCCAGGCCCACCAGGTCGGTGAGCCGCAGCGGCCCCATGGGATGCCGGTAGCCCAGCACCATGGCCGTGTCGATGTCCTCCGGGCTGGCCACGCCCTCCTCGACCATGCGTATGGCCTCGAGCCCGAGGGCGATGCCCAGACGGGAGGAGGCGAACCCGGGCGAGTCCTCCACCACGATCGGGGTCTTGCCCAGCCGCTCGGCGAAGTCGCGCGCCCGCTCGATCGCCTGCGGGGCGCTGCGGTCGCCGCGCACGACCTCGACCAGGGCCATGACGTGGACCGGGTTGAAGAAGTGCATCCCGACCACGCGCTCGGCGCCCGGGACGGCCTCGGCCAGGGCCGTGATCGACAGGGAGGAGGTGTTGGAGGCCAGGAGGGCGGCGGGTCCGGCCGCCTCGGCCGCCTCCGTCAGGACCTGGCGCTTGAGCTCCAGCCGCTCCGGGACCGCCTCGACCACGATCGCGGCTCCGGCCGCCGCCTCCGCCAGCTGCGTCGTTTCCGAGAGCCGGGACAGGGCCTCCTCGCGAACCCCGGGCTCCAGCTTTCCGAGCTCGATGCCCTTCTCGAGGTTCCGCTCCACGTTCGCGCGCGCCGCGGCCAGCACGTCCCGGTCGATGTCGTAGAGGCGCGTCTCGTAGCCGGCCACCGCCGACACGTGGGCGATGCCGTGGCCCATGGTGCCCGCGCCGAGGACCGCGACGGGTCCGGGCGGCTCGATCCTGACGTCGTCTTCGTGCTCCATGTGTCCGCTCTCAGTCCTGAATCTGCTCTTCGGGCGGGCTCCGCCAGTCCACGGGCTTTCGGCGGACGACCTCGACCGCCTGGAACCCCAGCTCGTCGGCGATCGCGTTTCCCATCACGCTTCCCGCCGACGTGTACAGGCGAATCTCCATGAACTCCTCCTCGCGGGCCCAGCGCAGCGCGGCCGTCAGGAGACGCTTGAGGTTGCCGCGCCGCCGCGCGTCGGGCCGGACGAAGGGGGTCTGGATGCGCGCGTAGCGGGGCGGCATGAAGTACGGCAGGTTCTCCTCGGCGAAGCAGGTCACCATGCCGTCCAGGCCCCCATCGGGTCGCTCCAGGACGAACACGGCGGATTCGGACCCTTCGATGTGCCGACGGAAGGTCTCGCGCCGCTTCTCGAGCCCCCGCTTCGCCAGGCGGTAGGCCGGGTTGTCCCGGTGCAGGCGCAGGTAGTGCGACCACAGCGCGAGGACCTCGTCGAGGTCGTCGAGCGTGGCCTTCCGGAGGACGGTTTCGTCACGCACGGGAGCCATCCTCCGCGACCTCCCCCTCCTCCCCATCCGGCCCCGACGACCGGCGCCCGAAGCGGGCCGGGCGCTTCTCCACGAAGGCCCGCACCCCCTCCCGGGCATCGCTCGAGCGGAAGCACGCGTCCTGGGCGCGGACCTCGAAGTCGAGCATGGCCTCGAGGTCGGAGCCCCACGTCTGACGAAGGGCCTCCTTGGCCAGGCGGATCGGAAGGGCGGGCTTGGCGGCCAGCCGCTCGGCCAGCTCTTCCACCTCCGCTTCCAGCCGCTCGTGCGGCACCACCCGGTTCACCAGCCCGATGCGCTCCGCCTCGGCCGCGTCCACCATGTCGGCCAGGAAGAAGAGCTCGGCGGCGCGCGCCGGGCCCACCAGCCGGGGCAGGAACCACGTTCCGCCCCAGTCTGGGTGGAGCCCGATCCGGTTGAACGTCTGCCCGATCGAGGCGCGCTCGGAGGCGATGCGGAGGTCGCAGGCCAGGGCGAGGTTGGCGCCCCCGCCCGCCGCAGGGCCGTTGAGGGCCGCGATGACGGGCTTGGGCATGCGCGTGATGGCCATGGTGACCCGGCGGCCGGCCTCGACCAGGGCGCGCGCCTCCTCGAAGCGCTCCTCTTCGACCATGTCCGTCATGTAGCGGACGTCGGCGCCGGCGCAGAACGCGCGTCCGGCTCCGGTGACGACCACCACGCGCACCGCTTCGTCGCCGCCCAGGCGCTCGAGCACCTCGCCGATCCGGTCCCGCATGTCCCCGACGAAGGCGTTCAGCTTGTCGGGGCGGTTCAGGGTCACCCGGCCGATCGGCCCGTCCACCTCGACGAGGATGTGCTCGGCGCCGGGGGCGGCGTCCGGCCCGGAGCCCACGCCGGCCGGAGCGTCGCCCGCCCCGACGCCCATCAGGCGTCCTCCCGGTGGACGACCGTGGCGATGCCCTGTCCCACGCCGATGCACATGCTCACGAGGCCGGTGCGCGATCCACGGCGCCGCATCTCGTGCACCAGCGTGGTGAGCAGCTTGGCGCCGGTGGCGCCGAGCGGGTGCCCGAGAGCGATGGCGCCGCCGTTCACGTTGACGGTCTCCGGGTCCAGCCCCAGCTCCCGGATGCAGGGCAGGGCCTGGGCGGCGAACGCCTCGTTGAGCTCCACCAGGTCGAGATCGGGGACGTCGAGACCGGCCCGCTCCAGGGCCTTGCGCACGGCCGGGATGGGGCCGATGCCCATGCGGTCCGGATCGACGCCGGCCACCGCCGAGGCGCCGAGGCGGGCCAGCGGCTCCAGGCCCAGCTCGCGGGCCGCCTCGCGGCTGCCCACGAGCACGGCCGCGGCGCCGTCGTTGATCCCCGAGGCGTTGCCGGCCGTCACCGTGCCGCCCTCGCGGAAGGCGGGCCGGAGCTTCGCCAGCTTCTCGGCCGTCACGTCGGGACGGGGGTGCTCGTCCACCTCCACTCGCACGGTGGCGCCCTTGCGGCCCGTGGGGGCGTCGATCGGCACGATCTCGTCCCGGAAGCGGCCTTCCTCGAGGGCGCGGCTCGCGCGCCGCTGGCTCTCGAGCGCGAAGGCGTCCTGGGCCTCTCGGGTGACGCCGTACTCCTCGGCCACCACTTCGGCGGTCTCGCCCAGGCCGATGGTCCAGCCCTCGGGCATGGCCGGGTTGGTGAAGCGCCAGCCGACGGTCGTGTCGGCGACCTCCGGCGCCCGGCGAGGGAAGCCGTCCTCCGGCTTCAGCATGACCCACGGCGCCCGCGACATGCTCTCCACGCCGCCGGCGATGAACAGGTCGCCCTCTCCGCAGCGGATGGCGTGCCCGGCGGACACGACGGCCTGCAGCCCCGATCCGCACAGGCGGTTGATCGTCTGGCCGGCGACTTCGATCGGTAGGCCGGCGAGCAGGGCCGCCATGCGGGCCACGTTCCGGTTGTCCTCGCCGGCGCCGTTCGCGTCCCCCATGATCACGTCCTCGATGCGGTCCCCGGGGACGCCCGTCCGCTCCAGGAGCCCCTCGATGACCCGGGCCAGCAGGTCGTCCGGCCGCATCCGGGACAGGGCGCCCCCGTGGCGCCCCACCGGGCTTCGAACGGCGCCCAGGATCAGGGCGTCGCGGTCCGTCGCTCCGTTCACCTCGCCTCCTCGCGGCTCACGTCATCTATGCGCGCTCACGGGCCGGCCGCTCACCCGTCGAGCGCCACCCATACGCTCTTGGTCTCCGTGTACTGCTCCAGGGCGTACCGACCCAGGTCCCGCCCGAAACCCGACTGCTTGACGCCCCCGAACGGCGACGCCGAGTCGTAGCGGTTGTAGGTGTTCACCCACACGGTCCCGGCCTGGACCTCGCGGGCGAAGCGGTGCGCCTTGCCCACGTCCCGAGTCCACACGCCGGCGGCCAGCCCGTAGATGGTCTGGTTGGCCTGCCGGATCGCGTCCTCGATGCCGTCGAACTCGAGCACCGCGACCACCGGGCCGAAGATCTCCTCGCGGGCGATCTTCATGCCGATGTCCACGTCGTCGAACACGGTCGCCTCGACGAAGTAGCCGCGGCCGTCCACCGACGCGGCCTCCCCGCCGGCCCGCAGCGTCGCGCCCTCCTCGCGGCCGGCCTCGATGTAGGACAGCACCTTGTCGCGCTGCTCCTTCGAGACGAGCGCGCCGAGGCGGGTCTTGGGGTGGGTGGGATCGCCGGGCACCATCTTCGCCGTGCGCTCCAGGAGCTTCTCCATGAAGGCGTCCTTGACCGAGCGCTCCACGTACAGTCGGGAGCCGGCCGCGCACACCTCGCCCTTGCCGTAGAAGATCCCGGTCGTGGCGCCGCGCGCCGCGGCGTCCAGGTCCGCATCGGCGAACACCACGTTGGGCGACTTCCCACCCAGCTCGAGGGTGACGTTCTTCACGGTGGCGGCCGCCTCGCGCATGATGAGCTTGCCGGTCTCCACCGATCCCGTGAAGGAGATCTTGTCGACGCCAGGGTGCTCGACCAGCGCCTGGCCGGTGACCGGGCCGCGGCCGGGGATCACGTTGAGGACGCCGGCGGGGAAGCCGGCCTCCAGGGCCAGCTCTCCGAGGAGGAGGGCGGTAAGGGGCGTCTGCTCGGCGGGCTTGAGGATCACGGCGTTCCCGCACGCCAGGGCGGGGGCCACCTTCCAGGCGGCCATCGACAGGGGGAAGTTCCACGGGATGATGGCTCCCACCACCCCGACCGGCTGGCGCAGCGTGTAGTTGAGGAACGGGCCCGACACCGGGATCGTCTCACCGCCCAGCTTGTCGGCCCAGCCCGCGTAGTAGCGGAAGTTCTCGACCACCGACGGCAGGTCCACCTTCGCGGACTCGAAGGAAGGCTTGCCGTTGTCGAGCGTCTCGACCACCGCCAGCTCCGCGGCGCGCTCTTCCAGGAGGTCGGCCAGCCGCCACAGGAGGACGGAGCGGGCGTGCGGGTCCAGGTCGCGCCAGGCCGGCAGGGCCTCCCGGGCGGACCGCACGGCGGCGTCCACCTGGTCGGGCCCGGCTTCGTGCACCTGGGCCAGGGTCTCCTCGGTGGCCGGGTTGACATCGGCGAAGCGGTCGGCGCCGTCGACCCAGTCTCCCCCGACGAGCAGCTTCGTCCTCAGCTCCATCGCCTTCCTTCCCTCCGTGTGACGCTCCGGCGTCGCGCCCCGGTCAGACGCCCCTGAACTCCGGCTTGCGCTTATCGATGTAGGCCGAGAGGCCTTCCTTGGCGTCCGAGGACTGGAACAGCTGCTGCTGGAGCTCGCGCTCGATGGCCAGCCCCTCCGAGAAGGGCACCTCGCAGCCGCTGCACACCGCCCGCTTGATGCGGCCGACCGCCTTGGAGGCCCGGTAGGGCGGGGTGAAGCCGCGGGCGTAGTCGAGCACCTGGTCCATGAAGCCCTCGGCCTCGAACACTTTGTTCACCAGGCCCATCTCCTTCGCCTCGTCGAAGTCGAAGGTGCGTCCCTCCGCCATGAGCTCGATCGCCCTCGACTTGCCGAGCAGGCGCCCCAGCCTCTGCGTGCCGCCGGTGCCGGGCAGTACGCCCAGGGTGACCTCGGGCAGACCGATCTTGCCCGCGTCCTTCCTGGCGATCCTCAGGTCGCAGGCCAGGGCGATCTCGAGACCGCCGCCGACGGTGTGGCCGTTGAGCGCCGCGATGACCAGCATCGGGCTCTGCTCGAGCCGGTTCAGCGTCTCGTTGGCGTGCAGGCAGAAGAAGTACTTGAAGTGGGGATCGGCCTGCTGGAGCATTCGGATGTCGGCGCCGGCCGAGAAGAACTTGTCGCCGGCCCCGCGCAGCACCAGCACGTGGACGTCCTCGTCGAAGCGGGCGGCGAGGATGGCCTCGTCCAGCTGCAGCATCATCTCGTGCGTGTAGGTGTTGGCCGGCGGGTCGTCCAGCGTGATGACGCCGACTCCGTCCGTGGCCTCGTAGTGGATCAGCTTGTCCGCCATCCTGGGCTCCCTGTTGGCGTTCGATGCTTCGTTTCCGTCGGGTCCTCGTCGCGTGGCCGCGGCCCGGGGTGGTCGACGATGATGCGAGTGTGCAGACGCGGTGCCAGTGTGACGACCCGCCCCCGGTTCGGCTGGCCCGAAAGTAGGGCGACGCCCGCGCCGGCGACAGGACGCGGGCCCCGTGTCTGGCTTCCGGGGCAGGGCGGGGTTAGCGTAGTCTCATGCTGTCACGATCGGTGGATCCGTTCGGGTCCCGCGACGGGCGCGATGCCCTCGTGCGCTCCGTCCTCTCCGCGGTGCTGGCCCTGTGCTGGCCGGCGCTCGCCGTCGCCGCGCCGCCGCCGGCCTCCGTTGCCGCGCCGCCCGCCGGCGACACGGTCGTCGTGCTTACGGTCCGCGGACCCATCACGCTCGGGCTCGTCCCCTTCGTGAACCGCGTGCTGCGCGAGGCGGCCTCCTCGAAGGCGGCCGGCGTGCTGCTGGAGATGGACTCGCCGGGCGGGCGCCTGGACGCCGCGTGGGACGTGGCGGCCGCGGTTCGCGACGCCGACGTCCCGGTGTGGGCCTACGTGGAGGGACGGGCCCTGGGGCCGGCGGCCCTCGTGGCGCTGTCGGCGCGCCGCCTGTACGTGGGGCCGGCCGCGGTGGTGGGAGACCTGGCCCCGAAGGGATCCGCCGGGGACCGGGCGGCCGACGCCGTGGGCGCCGAGCTGCGCTCGCTGGCCGAGGCGCACGGATACGATCCGTCCGCCACGGGCGTCGGTCCGGGCACCCTGACGGCCACCGAGGCCGTCCGGGCCGGGGTGGCGTCGGGCCTGGCGGACGGAGTCCCGTCGGTGCTGGCCGCGGTCGGCGTCCCCGGGGCCCCCGTTCACACGGCCTCGCCGGGTTGGTTGGACCGGACCGTGACCTTCCTGGCCGCGCCGCTCCTCGCGCCCATCCTCCTCGCCGTCGGCTTCCTGGGCCTCCTGGTCGAGATCAAGCATCCGACGCTGGGGGCGGCGGCGGGCCTGGGCGTCGTGTCGCTGATCCTGTTCTTCGGCTCCCGCTACCTGGTGGAGCTGGCCGGGACCACCGACCTGCTGCTCGTGGGGTCCGGCGTGGTGCTGATCGGGCTCGAGGTCTTCGTCGTGCCCGGCCTCGGGGTGCCGGGCGTGCTGGGGCTCGTCGCCCTCCTGGCCGGCACGTTCCTCAGCCTCCTCGGCCACTTCCCGACCGGCCCGGACATGCTCCGGGCCAGCGGGCTCGTGGCCACCGCGGCCCTGCTCGTCCTGGCCCTGGCCTACGCGGTCGTCCGACACATTCCCCACAGCCGCGTCCTCGGGATGCTGGGGGCCGACGACGAGGGTGGTCGGGCGGCCGGGATCCTGGCCTCGACGCGCCGGGAGGACCTGGTGGGCGTGGTGGGCGAGGCCCTCACGGACCTCCGTCCGGCGGGGACCGCCGCCTTCCGGGGCGAGAAGCTGGACGTGGTCAGCGAGGGCCCCTTCATCGAGCGCGGCACGCCGGTCGTCGTGGTGCGCTCGGAGGGCTACCGGCACGTGGTCCGCGCGGCCGGGGAGACCGCGCCCTCCGCCGGGCCGACCGCCTGAACCGAAGTCGAACAGCATCCTACCGATAGAGGAGGAACGGATTCCATGGATCCAGCCGCGATGCCCATCCTGATCCTGGTGCTGGCCTTCATCGTCCTGAGCTTCGTGTTCTGGGCGGTCCCCATCCGCCTGTGGATCGCCGCCATCTCGGCCGGAGCGCCGGTGGGGATCGGGGAGCTGGTGGGCATGCGGCTGCGCAAGGTGAGTCCGCGGGCGATCGTTCCGCCGCTCATCACGGCCACCAAGGCCGGCCTCGGCCTGACCACCAAGGAGCTCGAGACGCACTTCATGTCGGGCGGGAACGTGGAGCGGGTGGTCACCGCGCTGGTGAGCGCCGACAAGGCCAACATCGACCTCCCCTTCCAGCAGGCGGCCGCCATCGACCTGGCAGGGCGCGACGTGCTCGAGGCCGTGAAGGTGTCCGTGAATCCCAAGGTCATCCAGACGCCCAAGGTGGCGGCCATGGCCAAGGACGGGATCCAGCTCATCGCGATCGCGCGGGTCACCGTGCGCGCCAACGTGAACCGCCTGGTGGGTGGGGCCGGGGAGGAGACCATCCTGGCGCGGGTTGGGGAGGGGATCGTGAGCACCATCGGTTCCAGCGAGAGCCACAAGCAGGTGCTCGAGAACCCCGACCGGATCTCCAAGACCGTCCTGCAGAAGGGGCTCGACTCGGGGACCGCCTACGAGATCCTCTCCATCGACATCGCCGACGTGGACGTGGGGAAGAACATCGGCGCCGAGCTCCAGACCCACCAGGCCGAGGCCGACAAGCAGATCGCCCAGGCCAAGGCCGAGGAACGGCGCGCCATGGCCGTGGCCCTGGAGCAGGAGAACCGGGCCCGGGTCGAGGAGATGCGGGCCGACGTCGTGAAGGCGGAGGCCGAGGTGCCGCGCGCCATGGCTGAGGCGCTGCGGAACGGCAACCTGGGCGTCATGGACTACATGAAGTACCTGAACGTGCGGAGCGACACGCGCATGCGCGACGCGCTCGCGGGCGGCGAGGACGCCGAGCGGCCGGCCGGCTGAGCCGATGAGCGGGCTCGTCGTCTGGCTGATCATCATCGTGTTCTTCGTGTCCATGAACCGGGTGTTCGGGGCGGTGGGCCGGGGCATGACCGGCGAGGAAGGGACGGAGGAGGGCGGCGGCCCCGGTCCGGGCGGGCGCTCCGGCTCCGGCAGTCGCGGGTCGCTCCGGCAGGAGCTCCTGCGGCAGCTCGCCGAGGCCGCCGAGCGCGAGGCGCGCGCCCGCTCCGGAGAGCGGCAGGAGAGCGAGATCCGCTGGAGGCCGGGGCTCGGCGGCGGGGCCCCGCTCGGGGTGGCGACCGGCGGACGGTCGGGAGGCGCGGGCGGAGAGGTCTCCGAGCCTTCCGGGGCTGGGGTCCCCGCCACGTCCCGGTCGGCCGCCGCCGCCGGGGCGGGTCTCGCCGCCGGGGCAGGTCTCGCCGCCGTGTCCGGGCGCGCCGCGACCCTGCCGGCGTGGCCCGAGCGAACGGCGCTGCAGCGAGCGGTCCTGTACGAGGCGATCCTGGGTCCCCCGCTGTCGCTGCGGGGAGAGCGGGAGGGGCCGCTGGGGCCCTGACTCCGGGCGCCGGCGTCTCCGCGGAGACGCGGGGTGTCGCGAACCGTCCCCATGGGGGCGGTCTCCCGACATGGACCCGCTCCCCAGGCTCCGCTCCCGGCCCGGGCAGGGGGCTCTGACAGCCGTCAGGGTCGCACGCCTCTACAGCCCCGCCTCGGTGGCCCGGAACCACACGTCGTCGGGGATGTCCCGCTCGCACTTCCAGTGAGCGCTCGCTGTGAGCGGTCCCGGATCGGCGCCGTGGAGGCGGTTGGCGCGGACGAGGGTGCTTAGCTGGGCGTCGGGGGCGGGGGACCTTGGCCCGCCGTCCCGCGCCCGGCGCGACAGCCCCTCTTCCCGCTCCGCGTCCAGGTGCACCCCGCCGCGCGGGTCCCGGAACACGGCCCGGCCCGTCCCCCACCACTCCAGCCGCCAGCCGCCCTCGTGGACGAGCCGGTGGTGATAGCGGCACAGCAGGACGCAGTTGTCCAGGCTGGTCTCCCCGCCATCGGCCCAGTGCTCGACGTGGTGCGCGTCGGTGAAGCGCAGCCCGCAGCCCGGGAAGCGGCAGCCGCGGTCGCGGACCTCGAGCGCCCGGCGCAGCGCCGGCGGGATGGTGCGGGTGCGGCGGCCCACGGAGAGGACGGAGCCGGCTGGGGCCGGGGCGCCAGGCACCGAGCCGTCGCCGAGGTCGTGCGCCGGGCCGTGGGTCACCCGTATCAACGCGGCGTCACAGGCGAGTCGGCGGGACGTCTCCGCGGAGACGCGGGGGCCGTCCTCGAGCTCGGAGCGGCCGGACTCCCGGTCCTCGGACAGGGTGTCCGCGTCCACGTGCAGGAAGACCTGGTAGCGCTCGGCCCGGGTGCCGCTGATCGGATGCTCGGAGGCGGAGGCTCCGCTCCCGTCCGCGGCTTCGTCCTCGCCGCGAGTCCCGAACCCCGCCGCCAGCGCCCGCTCGGCCAACAGCCCGAGGGCGTCGGCCCTCCGGCGGGCTGGCTCGCGGCCCGTGTCCGGCTCGGTGCGGCACGTCCCCGCGGGGACGTGATCGGGCGGTTCCGCGGAGACGTCGCCGGCCGCGTCGGTCCCGGACGCCCGGGCACGCTCCTCCCGGTAGAGCGCGTCGCTGGCCGCCTCGATCGCCCGCATGAGGAGCGCCCCCACCTCGGGCTCGAGCCGGCCCCGGATGACGTACATGCCCTCCTCGTCGGGGAACACCGAGAGCCGGCGCAACCGGTGGATCTCCTCGGCCCGGGCCGCCTCGTCCTGGCGGCTCCCCCGCTTCCAGGCGCGCACCACGCGCTCGAGCCGGGCGGCGGTCACCCCCTCGGCCAGCTCCAGGAGGTCGGCCTCGTTCTCCGGGTCGGCCACCCGGGTCAGGGCGCGCACCTTGGAGAAGGAGAGCCGGCCGCGGCTCATGGACGCGCTCGTCTCGGGGAGCTCCTCCAGCGCCCTCGCCACCCGCACGTGCTCTCTCGCCGTGTGCGGGTCCATGCCCGTGCGCCACGCCAGCCACTCCGCGCAGCCCCGGTGGCCGGCCGCCTCCCAACCCCCGAGCCGGTCGAAGCGGGCGATCAGGGTGAGCATCCGGTGGGTGGCGGCGTGGATGTGGGCCGCCAGGGTGGCGATCTCGTCGCCGAGCTCGTCGAGGAGGTCGGGGTCGGGTGACGTCCCCGCGGAGACGTCTCCGGCCGCTCGGCCCCGCTCCCCATACTCGACCTCCGCCACCTCCCGCAGCGCCAGCACCGTCGCTCCCATCGTCCGCCTCCCGTCCGCACCCGCGTCCCGGCCCTCCGGGCCCCGCCACGAGGCCCGAAAGGCCCCGTAACTCGCACCTCTCCAATATAATCGGCCGATTTCCGGCCTCCGGAGACGGCGGCTGCGGGATCAACGGCGGCCTGGAGGAGGCGCGAAGGGGAGGGACCGGCCGGCGGCCGGGAGAGGGGGCGTCAGAGGGGCTCGGGGGCGCGCCAGGAGTGGGGTCCGGACCTCCTCGCCGCCGTCAACAGAATCCTGTCAAGCCCCTTCCGGCCGGTTGAACGATCGGCCGGTCCCGGCCCCCACTCGATTTCGAGCCGTCCGGCCGGTGCGCCCTTCGACCTCGAGCCGAGCCGCCGGTTCGATCACCGCCAGGGATCATGGGGCGGGCGACGCATCACTCCAGGTCGTCCAGAAACGGAGAGCGCGGAGGCCGTGTCGGTCGTGAGGACCGGCTCCCGTCCAGCAGCTTCTGGAGCTCCTCCGCGCTGAGCTCGAAGGGATCGTCGATCCGGGGCGGCGGCGTGACCCGGACCTCCCTCCCGCCGTTCCCGCGCAGCGGCCGGAACGTCCACGCGCGGTCCGAGAGGTCTCGGATCTCCCAGCCGCCGCCGTCACGGTCCCGGAACTTCCGGTAGCCCACGGCCGCACCTCCTCCTGTCGCCCTCGCGCCCCGGTCCCGGGCCTCAGCCGCCGGCCGGGTCCGTGCCGGCCGGCCCCGATGCCTCCGCCGGCACCACCACCGGCGGCACGCCGTAGCCGCGGAGCAGCGCGTTGAACCCAGACACGTCCTTCGTCAGCGCCCGCTGGACCTCGGCCCGGATCGGCTTCAGCTCCGCGTTCAGGTCCGCGAAGCGCGTCCGCGAGCCGTCGGTCGGCCGCCCGTAGGCGTCGACGATGTGCCCGTACAGGAAGTCGAAGTGGTTGTCGATGCGGGGCGGGTAGTTGATGCCGTCCTCGCCCGTGCGGATGGTGTCGTTGTGGAGTCGGCCGGCCAGCGAGGCCAGCGTGGTCCGGAGCGAGTCGGCGGCGGCCTTCACCCGGCTCTTCACCGAGTCGGGGAAGTCGCCGTTCGAGACACGCTCCGACGCCTGGCCGGCCTGCTCGCGGGCCGAGCGCAGGGCGCGGACCGCGTCGTGGATGGCCGTGACCGAGTCGCGGACCTGGCTGGCCAGGTCGAACTCGGCCTGCAGGTCCTCGCGGGTCACGTCCGTGTAGTTCGGGTCCTTTCGCACGTCGAAGCTGCGGTCGACGCTCCAGCCATCACCCTTCACGCGCACCGTGTAGGTGCCCGGCACGGCCCACGGACCGCCCGTGTAGCCCAGGTCCATGACCGCGCCCTTCACCAGGTGGGGGCCCGCGTAGTGGAGGTTCCACTCCAGCCGGTTCTCGCCGGCGTGCAGGTCCAGCGACTTCGTGGCCCAGGCCGCAATGTCCCCGCCCTCCGCCGCGGCGCCGCTCTGGCCCGAGGTCCCGGAGTCGCCTTCCTCGTCGCCTCCGGACGACCCGGCGCCCCGGCCGGAGCGCTCCTTCCCGGCGGTGGACCAGCGCGCCGCCACCCGGCCCCGCGGGTCCACGACCTCCATGCTCACCTCGCCCGCCGGCGCCTTCGCCAGGTAGAGGTCGAACACGGCCGGGCCCGGCGGGGACCCGGGCGCCTCGGAGCCGCGGAAGCCCCGGAAGCGGGCGCGGTAGGCGGGGCGGGGCTCGAACAGGTAGTGGTCGGCCTTCGCCGCGGCGCCGGTGAGCTGCCGCAGCGGGGTCACGTCGTCCAGGATCCAGAAGCTCCGCCCCTGGGTGGCCAGCACCAGG
>Ga0209919_1000259_pt1 | contig 26962 bp, 27 predicted proteins | sample SalPon2A_C_D2_MG_FD_185721 | JGI IMG/M metagenome (GOLD analysis project Ga0209919, IMG submission 185721) | Soil microbial communities from South San Francisco under conditions of wetland restoration - Salt Pond MetaG R2A_C_D2_MG (SPAdes)... | ecosystem: Environmental > Terrestrial > Soil >... | reverse complement strand
CCCACGAGCCGCGGCCGATCGATCGGCCGCAAAAATGGGTGATGGCGATTTTCACGGTGACCGTGCTCGGCTGGCTCGGCACCCGCGTGACCGGGATTTCCGCCTACGCGGTGGCGCTGATCCCGGTGATCGCGCTGTTTGCGTTGAAGCTGCTCGACGACAGCGATCTCGGAAAAATCTCCTGGCCGACGCTGCTGCTGTTCGGCGGCGGTCTGAGTCTCGGTTCGGCGGTCAGCCGGGTCGGTATCGACAGCTGGCTGGCTTCGCTGGTGGAAGCCTCGATCGGCAGCGTACCGCTATTCGTGGCGCTGACGGGGCTAGTCGCCTGCGCTATCCTCGTCACCATGGTGGCGAGCAACACGGCTTCGGCCGCGATCATGATACCCTTGATGTTGCCGCTGTCGGCGACTCTCGGCATCGACATGCAGGCGATCGCGATGCTGGTCGCGATCGGCGTGTCGCTCGATTTCATGATGCCGGTCGGCACGCCGCCTAACGCGATCGCCTACTCGACCGGCATGGTCAATGTCGGGCAAATGATGAGCAACGGCTTCCGCGTCAATATCGGTACCGGGCTGATCCTCGTGACGCTGTTTTATTTCTTCTACCTTTAGTGGCCCTGCCGCTGCCCCCGGATGTCGATTTCGTAGTCGCCCGGGTATTTCGCAAAATCCCGGGGTTATACCGTATACGCGTCCGAAAGCAGTATACTAATCGGCCGGGTAGCCGCGAGGGATCGAGATGGATTTGTCGAACGAGTTGACCGAATTATTGGGCATCGAGCAACCCATTCTGCAAGCACCGATGGGCGGAGAGTCCACCCCCGAGATGGCCAGCGAGGTCTCCAACGCCGGGGGTCTCGGCGGTCTCGGCTGCAGCTACCTGTCACTCGACGAAATCGAGGCAAAGGCCGGACAGATCCGCGCCGCCACCGATAAACCTTTCAATCTCAATTTTTTCGCGCATGCCGAGACCCGTCATGTACGCGAAATGGATCCGCGTATCCGCGCGAAGCTGGACGCATTCTACGCCGAACTCGGTATCGACGAAGTTCCCACCGAACCCGAAATCACCTGCCACAGTTTCGACAGCAAGCGCCTGAATCTGCTCCTGGCGCTGCGCCCGCGTGTCGTCAGTTTTCACTTCGGCTTGCCGTCGAGAGAAAAGCTGCACGTTTTGCAGGAAGCCGGAATCGTCGTCATGTGCAGCGCGACCACGGTGGCCGAGGCCGTCTGGCTCGACGAAGCCGGCGTCGACGTCATCATCGCCCAGGGCTGGGAAGCGGGAGGACACCGGGGGACTTTCGACGTGACCACCCAGGGCTACGGGGTGGGTACGCTGGCGCTGGTTCCGCAGATCGTCGATGCGGTCAAGGCGCCGGTTGTCGCGGCCGGCGGAATAGGCGACGGCCGCGGCATCGCCGCGGCGCTGGTACTGGGCGCGCAGGGCGTACAGATGGGGACCGCATTTCTATCCTGTCCCGAGGCCAATATCAGCGATGCGTACCGCCGGGCGCTTCACGACGGCTGCGCGGAGGATACCCACTTGAGCCGCGCCTTTTCCGGGCGGCCGGCGCGCGTCAGGAGCAACCGCTATGTCGAGGCGATGGGGCGCGAGCGTCTCAACTACCCCGAATTTCCGCACATGTACCGCTACAGCTACCCGCTGGAAAAGGCCGCTCTGGAACGCGGCACGAGCGGTTTCGAATGCTACGTCTATGGCCAGGCCGTACGCCTGAACCGCACGCTGCCGGCGGCCGAGCTGGTCGCGCGCCTGGCAAAGGAGACGCGGGCCGCGCTGGCTCGGGTCGGGAATTGACCGGGCAGCCGGGGGACACAATACCCGATTGGGCGGTGCAAGACAGGTTAGGCAGGTAATGTGCCGCCTTATTCACAACAGGTATACTGTCTTGCGAATCCCGGTTCCGGCGGCCGACGTTCAGACGAATTTTCTCGGTATTCCTCGACTCTTACTCGGAGTCCCTGAAACTGAAGGATAGCTATCGGCGGCTGACTACCCGCCTGGGCTGGTTGACCGTCGTCGCGGGCTGCCTGGTTATGATCGCGATCATGTATCACGGCTGGCTGCTGTTCGGCCTGCCGCTCGACGGTGGAAATATCGAGGGTTTACGCTTGAAGCTGGTTTCCTGGGTCGTGTTGACGATCCTGTTCGTGCCGGTCGCGTTTTACGCCGGGATGATCGCGATATATGGTGTCTGCGGCCTGATCCTGCTGGTGCTCGGCCGGCTGAGCTGGCGGCAGGCGGTGGAGTTCGCGGCACGCGCGCGGTATCCGCGGCGGTGGTACCGACCGAATGCATGAACAGCGAACGCCAGGCGCCGGCCTCGGGCCCGGGAGCGAGAAACGAAGATGAATGGCGAAGAAAATCTGGACAAGTTGCTGGCATTCCTGTCGCCGGTGTTAATCGATGGCGAATTCGTGTTCGCTAGCTTCGCGGATGCGCGCTACGGCGATCATGCACAGCTCGAACCCGTCGCCGCGGTGTCGGAAAGCGAGGGACTGACCCTGGTCGTGCCGCGCGCGAAAGCCGTCGAGTACGGGCTCGACTACGATTCGGTGTTCAGGGGCATCACCCTGACCGTGCACTCCAGCCTCGAGGCCGTCGGCCTGACGGCGGCGTTTTCGCGTAAACTCACCGAGCATGGAATCAGCGCGAACGTGATCGCGGGCTATTACCATGACCACATCTTCGTGCCCTGCGACGATGCCGATAAAGCGATCTCGGCACTCGCCGAACTGGTACGCCGAGGGCTCGCCGATTAGCGCTCCTCCGAGCAGGACCTGCGAACGCAAACCGGAGCGTGCAACAAGAAACCGGGCATCGGGTTCCTGCCCGCCCGGGGCGACGGCCGGGGAACCTAACCGGCAGCCGGAGATCGGGGCCGGCCGCCGGTCAATTGATGTAGACTCTGGAATATGGAAGACAACCCCTACAGGACACCGCAGGCCGATGTCGAAATCGCCGAAACGCCGACCCGATCGGTCTGGTGGAAGATCTATTTCGTGGTTTACCTGCTACTGCTGGTTTTGAGCCTGCCCGACCTGCTGCTGGATGCCAGCACCGGTCCCTGGGACTTCGTTTACCTGCCGTTCCTGTTCGCCGCGTCGCTGGGCCTGTTCGGCTTCGTGTTCATGAAGCGTATTGTTAGCGCCCCGATCTGGCGGCCCGTGCTGGTCGCGGTCGTCGGCGCCGATATCCTCTACCCCTATCTGACCGACGTCGACCTGTCGGGCGACATGAGCAGGACCGTCTATATGGTCTCGGTCGCGATCGGCTGGTCGTTGTCGATTCCGAACTACGTCGCGCTATACCTGTATTCGAAACCGGACAACCCGATATGGAACCGGCCGCCCGCGGGAAGAAAAGTTGCGCCGGGAGCCGAAGGAGGAGAGCAATGAAGTCCGAAATCCTCCGCGCGGTCAGCCCCGGGCATGCCCGGATATCGGGCTGACGGGCGGCAAATGCACCTGTTCTTCGACCTCGACGGCACCCTGACCGACCCCCGTGAGGGGATCGTCAACTGCTTCGAGTACGCGCTTTCCCGGCTGGGCATAGCGATCGACCCCGATATCCGGCTGGAGTCGTATATCGGGCCGCCGATGCGCGATGCGCTGCGCGAACTCTGCGGTGACGACCAGGTCGAGTCCGCGGTCGAAATCTACCGTGAAAGGTTCGCCACCGTCGGGCTCTATGAAAACCGGGTCTACGACGGGATCCGCGAATGTCTCGAAAGCCTGGCCGGCGAAGCCGACTCGATCCACGTCGTTACCTCGAAACCGACCCTGTACTCGGAGCGCATCGTCGAGCATTTCGAATTGAGGCGCTACTTCGGCGCCATTTACGGCAGTCATCTCGACGGCCGGCTCTCCGACAAGACCGAACTGCTGGCCCACGTCCTCGAGCGCGAGGGCGTTTCGCCCGCGCAGGCGGTCATGATCGGCGATCGAAAATTTGATATGCTCGGCGCCGTAAACCACGGAATTCGGGCGCTGGGCGTGCTGTGGGGCTACGGCACGAAGCAGGAATTGCTGGCGGCCGGGGCTGACGCAATCTGCGAACATCCGCGCGAGATTTACGCGCAAATCTTCTAGCGAGCTGCCGCGACGGCGGATCGGCGGGGGTAAAGAGATGGCAAAATTTCCGCTTCGAGGGGGCGGCCTGCGCTACACCGTAGAGGGTCCGGTCGAATATATCGTGCGCTGTCATGGCTCCGAGTGCCGGCGCAGTTATGCGAGCCTGGTCGGCACCGGCGCGATTATCGACCCCGAGCTGGTCAGCATCGATTGCGGCGAGTCACAGCTAACGGTGTTCGAAAAGCCGCCCGGTGTGAAGCGGCAATTCTGCCGCAGCTGCGGATGCTCGCTGTTCTACTTTCACTTCGCCTACCCGTCGATGATATTTTACTACCCGGCGACGCTGGACGGTGGCGCCCATCCGGGACCTGCCGTCGACCGTGAGCATCATATATACGTCGATTCGAAGGCCGAATGGGAAGCTTTCAACGACGGATTGCCACGAGATGCCGAGGGATGGCTGTCCGCGGAAATCTCGCCGGTCGACCGATTTGACTGGCGGGCCGGGATTCACGGATCGTGGCCGGCCGAACTCGAAGCGAGCCGATGAGAATCGAATTCGCCAGCCACGCCTTGACCGCCGGTTACTTGCTGGCACTGGCGATACCCATCATGCTGGTGGCCCGGGTCCGCCGTCCCGCCGCGCTATTGCCGCGCACCGTGCTGCTGCTGTTCGGCTCGGCCGCGATCATGTCTTTGCTGGTAATCTCTCTCTGGTGGTTTCTCGACGACGCACTGACCGATCAGCTGCAGGCCCTCGACCGCAACGGCGACGGCACCTGGAGCGAGTCCGAACAGGACTCCTGGAGCGAACGCGAGCGGGCGTATTACCGACTGGCGCTCGACGACGGCGCGAGAAACCTGTTCGCGCTTTATGTCTATCCGGTGTTTTCGCTGACCTACTCGGCGATCGTGATCGGCGGATGGATGTTGTTCGGCATTTATCGACGCGGTAACGGTTAGCCCGGGCTTGCCGATTATCGGGAATGAAACTTTACGCCGTCGGTAAATCGTTATAACGTCGGCGGAGATCATGTATCCGTTTATCAAACTTGCCGGGGTCCTGTTGAAGGCGAGGCGCAGCCCGAAACTGGAACCGCGGGACACGACAGAGCTGCAGTTCAGGGTCGGGCTGACCGATACCGATCTGTTCCTGGAATTGAACAATGCCCGCTACCTGGTATACACCGAGCTCGCACGCTGGGACTATTCCGTGCGCGTGGGTTTCGTCGCGCTGATGCGCAGGCACAAATGGGGACTCGCGGTCGGCGGCGCGAGCATTCGATACCGGCGAAGGATTCCGCTGTTCGCGAAGTTTACCGTCACCTCCGAGCTGGTCTGCCACGACGGTCGCTGGTTTTACTTTTTGCACGAGTTCCACCGCGATGACAGGATCTGCAGCTCGGCGCTGCTGAAAGTCGGCGCAACCTCGAAACGGGGCCTGGTTCCCGCCGCCGAGGTAATGGAAAAGTTCGGCGTCGACATGAGCCCGGAAATCCCCGCCTGGGTCGGCGCCTGGATCGAGGCGGATAGCCTGCGGCCCTGGCCCGGTGGCGACTGAAGGGGATAAGTTACCCGGCTAACGCGAATCCAGAATGCGCGCTTTTGGTGCCGCTTGCAGATAATCCGGGTAGTCGGGTAATGTGTCCCCCGAACCACGAATAACTTCCATGGAGATAATTCACGATGGACAAACTGATCAACGCCTGGCGGCCGCGAGTGCTGAGTCTCGTGCGCATCGTCGCGGCTTTTCTGTTCATGCAGCACGGTACCCAGAAAATGTTCGGCTTCCCGGTTCCGCAGCGCTACGAGTTCGAACTGTTTTCGATGTCCGGGGCGGCGGGTACGCTCGAAGTCTGTGGCGGTTTCCTGCTGCTGATCGGCCTGCTCACCCGCCCCGTCGCCTTCCTGCTGTCGGGGCTGATGGCGTTCGCCTATTTCATCGCGCATGCACCGCAGGGTTTCTGGACCCTGTCGAATGGCGGCGAACTCGCCGCGCTTTACTCGTTCCTGTTTTTGTACCTGTCGCTGGCAGGCGGCGGCAGCTGGAGCGCAGACCGTTTGCGCGGTCGGCGATGATGGGATGCCGCCTGAATTCCGGCCGGTATCGCTGGGTGGCTACAGGGTCAGGCTGTAGATAATATCGAGCAGGTCCTGCACGCTGGTTTTCTCGGTGCCGAGGTAAATGACCTGATTCGGCGTGACGTAACTCTGGCGGAAGCGCTTGCGTCCCTGGTCGGTAACCATGAACAGACCGTTGGTCGAATTCAGATCGCGCAGCAGAATCCGCCCCTTCTCGAACTTGATCTCCGCGTGCTGGTTGCTGACGGTTGTTCCGCGGACGAGAACATGGCCGGCCCTGCCGACGATAAAACTGCGTCCCTCCAGAGGCGACAACCCGTTAGCCATATGCGTTATCCGATTCGAATTGATTCAATTTTTATATGAGATTAGCAGTTTTGCACGCCCCGACAAGTCGATTGTGCCCGAATAGGCCGCTGCGAGACCTCCGTCGGTATCCCTGTTCTTCGAATTGTAACCGGGATCACATTCGCAGACCGCGATTGTGAAGCAGCCCATCGTCGGCTATCACCGGGACGAAGAAGACCACTGGGTCGCCGAACTCGCCTGCGGACATAACCAGCATGTGCGGCACGACCCGCCGCTGGTAAGCCGGCCGTGGGTGGTCACACCCGAGGGCCGCGACGCGATGCTCGGCCGCGAACTCGATTGCAAAAAATGCGATCGCGGCGAGCCTGTCGATAACAAATAAAACGGCGGGGCGATAGTTTAAAGGGCTTGCGTAAAGGATCGAATGACGAGTTTCTTGCACCGCTGCGGGGCGGGCCTCGAGTCGCGGTCGCTTGCATGGCCGGCGCCGACGTGGCTATGCTGTGCGCGTCCTTTTGCCGATCGCCTCGCGGAGGAAATTCGATGGCCGTTTCGATGCTCGATCAATTCAAACTGTTCGCCCGCTACAACCGGCTGATGAACCAGCGAATCCTGGACGCGGCGGAGAAGCTCTCGCGGGACGACCTGACCCGCGATCGCGGCGCCTTTTTCAAATCGGTGCTCGGCACGCTCAACCACGTACTGGTCGGCGATATCATCTGGCTGAAACGTTTCGCGATGCATCCGTCGAGCCGCAAAGCGCTGGAGCGGATCGACGCCTGGGAGCAACCCGCGTCGCTGGACGCGATTCTGTGCGCCGACCTCGAAAATCTCGCGACGCAGCGCGCGGCTATAGACGAAATCATCGCCGACTGGATAACCGGACTGTCGGAATCCGCTCTCGAGGATCGCCTGGCTTACCGCAACACGGCCGGCAAGCCGCAAAACAAGCCGCTCGCCAGCCTGATCAGCCACCTGTTCCTGCACCAGGTTCACCACCGCGGCCAGGCGACCACGCTGATCTCGCAGTCGGGAGTGGATTTCGGCGATACCGACCTGCTGGAACTCATCGACGACGCCCCTGGCTAAAGCTACCGCGGGTCGGGCGCTGGCTTCAACGAACCCGGGCCGTGATGCTACAGAATTTTCGGCGGTAAACTGCCGGGGTCAGGCCGACCTTGCGCTTGAACACACGGCGGAAGGAAGCCGGGTCCTCGTAACCGACGCGGTTGCCGATTTCCTCGATATTGGTGGTACCGGATTCGAGTAGTTCCTTTGCCGCCTCGATGCGGATGCCCTGCACGTAATCGATCGGCTGGAAGCCGGTTGCGGCGCGAAATCGGCGCGCGAAGGTGCGCGCTTTCAGGCCCGAGCGTTCGACCATTTCGGAGACCGGGTTGGGCTGCTGGTAGTGTTTCTCGATCCACGACTGGCATTCCCGCACGATCGCGTCTTCGTGCCGTGAATTTCGGGTCATCGCGCTGAACGGCGACTGCCCGTCGTCGTGCGTCGTCAGCAGGTAAACCCTGGCGGTATTGAGTGCCTGGTTGAGGCCGCAATAACGCTCTACCAGATAGAGGGCGAGATCCTGCCACGAGGTTACCCCGCCCAGGGTCACCAGACGCCGGTGTTCGGCATTCAGGTTCAGTATCGACGCGGGAGACATCTTCACTCTCGGAAAATACTCGCGGAACATGTTTCCGTACGCCCAGTGGCTCGATACTTCGTGACCGTCCAGCAGGCCGGTCTCGGCAAGCAGGGTGGCGCCGGAGCAAACCGAGCAGAGCAACGCGTCGCGCGCGTGCATACGCTTGAGCCAGTGGACTTCGGGTGTGTACTTGCCGAGTGGCGACTGGTTGATCGGCGTATACATGTCGCAGACGATCACCACGTCCGCGCGTTCGATATCGTCGATCGAGGCCTGCGGCTGGATCGGGATGCCGCTCAGGCAGCTGAAAGGTTCCGCGGAACGCGCGACGATCCTGACGTCCATCATGCTGTCCTTGAACACTCCGCCGATCATATCTTCGTAGTCGGGGCCGACGTTGCCGAGCACGTCGTAAAGTCCGTACAGCACGCTTACCGTGGTATCCGCGGATGCGAGCAGGCAGACCAGCGGTTTATTCATGCTCTTGACCTACATGCCGACAGGTGGCTGTCCAATATGCCATGTAAATGTCCGATATGCCATTTTAGCTGTCCGATTAGCCTCGGTATTGTTGTTTTTGCCAATTGTGGCGGCCCCCCTTGTCTCTACAATGGTTCCATATTCAACACTCGAGAGGGGTATCCGAAAATGGGAATAACGGCAGAAACTACGTCCCTGCGGATCGAAGGCGAGGTGCTGGCACCCGGCGCCGACGGTTACGACCAGGCGCGTGCGGTCTGGAACGCGATGATCGACCGCAAACCCGCGCTGATCGCGCGTTGTCTCAACAGCCGCGACGTGTCCGCGGCGTTGACGTTTGCAGCCGCGCAGAATTTGCCGGTCTCGATTCGCGGCGGCGGTCACAACGTTGCCGGGCACGCGGTCTGCGATGGCGGGGTGATGATCGACCTGTCCAGCATGCGCGGCGTTTCGGTCGATCCGGAGAAGCGGGTCGCGCACGTTGCCGGCGGGGCGACCTGGGGTAACGTCGACACCGCCAGCCAGGCACACGGCCTCGCCACGCCGGGTGGGCTGATTTCCGACACCGGGGTCGCGGGATTGACGTTGTCGGGCGGTATCGGCTGGTTGAGGAGCCGCTACGGTCTGTGTATCGACAATATAGTGTCGGTCGAAATCGTCACCGCCGACGGCGAAATCCGCCGCGCCAGCGAGACCGAGAACGCGGACCTTTTCTGGGCGGTGCGCGGCGGCGGCGGCAATTTCGGCGTGATCACCGAGTTCGAATTCCGCCTGCATTCACTGGGTCCGGAAGTGATGTTCTGCGCGCCGATTTACCCGCTCGAAAGCGGCGCCGAACCGATTCGTTTCTGGCGCGATTTCCTCGCCGGCAAGAGCGACCGCATCGGCTCGCTGGTGGAGTTTTCTACGGTCCCTGGGGAAAGTGAAGATTTCCCGTCCGAGTTCTGGGGCAAGCAGGTCTACACGATCGCCGCGGTCTACGCCGGCGACGCCGAGGAAGGCGAGCGGATCATGCAGCCGCTACGCGAACTCGCGCCGCTGGCCACGGATTTTTCCGGGCGCATGGATTACTGCGAAATGCAGAAGCTGTTCGACACGCTGATGCCGGCCGGGCAGTTCCGCTGCTACTGGAAGTCGCTTTACCTCGGCGAGCTTTCCGACCGGGTTATCGACGATATTCTCGAAGGCGTTACCAGCGTGCCGTCGCCCAACAGCCTGTCGTCGATCTGGAATTTCGGCGGCGCGACCGCCCACGTGGCGGCCGACGCGACCGCGTTCGGCGACCGCTCGATGCCGTGGATGTATTCGATCGATTCGGTCTGGGAAGGCGCCGAAAACGACGCCGCCAACATCGGCTGGACGCGCGATTTCTGGAAGCGCATGCAGCGTTACTCGGACAACGGTCGCATGTACCTGAACTTCCCGGGCCAGGGCGAGGAGGGCGAGCAACAGCTCGAAGATACCTTCGGTGCCGACAACTTCCGCCGCCTGCGCGAGATCAAGGCGAAATACGATCCCGACAACCGCTTTCGCTTCAACCAGAACATCCGTCCGTCGAGCGATTGAGGAGCAACCCGCATGCACGCAGAATTCCCTCCGCGACTGGAGAACAAGTTTTACCTGACCGAGGGCGGTTCGGAAACCGAGATCCTGTACAAGTGGGGTTTCGAGTTGCCCGAGTTCGCGATGTTTACCTTGCTCGACGACCCCGAAGCGGACAACGTCATCCGCGACATGTACCGGCGCTACTTCGAGGCCGCGGCCGAGCATGGTACCGGGATGCTGCTCAACGGGCACGATTACCGCGCCAGTCCCGACTGGGCCGAGAAGCTCGGCTACAGCGCCGAGGCCTTGACGGAAGTACAGCATCGGGTGATCCGCTTTCTCGACGAGATGCGCGCCGAGTACGCGGACCGGGTCAGCGACGTTTACATCGCCGCCTGTATCGGACCGCGCGCCGACGCCTACGGCAGCGGCGGCGAGATTACCGCGGACGAGGCCGCGGAATACCATTCGGTGCAATTGAAGAATCTCGACGGCACCGGCGCGGACATGGCGGTCGCGGCGACTTTCAACAATGTTCCCGAGGCGATCGGCGTGATCCGCGCCGCGAACAAACTCGGCATCCCGATCGGCGTCAGCCTGACCCTGACGCCGGAAGGCCGCCTGCGCTCCGGCCCGAGCCTGCGCGAGGCGGTCGAGTCCATCGACACCGCCACCGACGGCGGCGCGGCCTGGTTCGGCACTAATTGCGCGCATCCGCTCGAGTTCGAGCCCGCGCTCGCCGATGCGGGCCCGTGGCTCGACCGGCTGCGCTATATCCGGCCGAACGCGGCGAAGATGGATAAGATCGCGCTGTGCTCGCTCGGTCATCTCGAGGACGGCGACCCGGTGGAACTCGGTGAGCAGATGGGCGAAATCGCGCGGCGTTTCCCGCGCGCGGATATCCTCGGCGGCTGCTGTGGCACCGACGAGCGACACCTGGCGCAGATCGCGCAAAACGTGAATGCCGCGAGATACGCGTAATCAAAGAGCCGATCGATGGAAGAAGGTGATCTATCAGCTATGAGTTGAATGTACATCCGTTATTGGCGTAGATATCGTTGCCGGAGGGGTGCGACCCAAAAAACCGAGTTAGGAGGGATGACCGATGAATGAGCGATTAGAAAACTCGTCGATTGCGGTAGTGGGTCTTGGGCCCATGGGAGGTGCACTGGCCGCGGCACTGATGGCACGAGGGGTTTCCGTCACGGTCTGGAACCGAACCGCCTCGAAGGCGGGCGCCCTGGTCGAGCAGGGGGCGAAACTTGCGCGGGATGTGGCCGAAGCGGCCAGCCTGTCGGAGGCGACGATCGTCTGTGTCGCCGACCATTCGGCGATCAAGTCCGTCGTACACGACGAGGCCGTGGCCCGTGCGCTAAAGGACAAGTGCCTGATTCAACTCGGCGTGGTGACGCCGGCGGAGGCGCAGGAAAATGCCGACTGGGCGCAAACCCGCGGCATCGGTTATCTCGAAGGATCCATACTCGGGGTTCCGCAGCTTATTGCCGCAAGTACTGCAAGCCTCGTCTGTTCAGGTCCGACCGAAAGCTATACCGAGCAAAAACCGGTACTGGAAGTTTTCGGTACTGCTTACCATATCAGCTCTACCATCGGGGCGGCTTACCAGGCCGATCAACTATTTTATCCATTAGGCTATGGCTCTTCGCTCGGTTTCATCCAGGGCGCGGCAATGGCGAAGGCGTCCGGATACTCCCTCGATGTCTACACGAAGATTCTCGCCGACTGGTCAAGATCACTCGCCGACCGTTTTGCAACCTATGGCGAGTTACTCGACGAGGAAAATTATGACGTCTACCAGGGAACACTCGAGGTTTGGCGGGACGCTTACGGGAAAACCGCGGATTTGTGCCATTCTCTCGGTGTCGATGACACCCTGCCCAAAGCGCATCTGGCAATGATGAACAAAGGGATCGATGCAGGCTACGGCCACGAGGAGATACTGGCGGTGTTCAAAACGCTATTGCCTGAATAGTCATTCAACGTCGACGACCCGGATTACCGGGCGAGATTTCGGGACCGGCAACGCCTGCCTATTGCGGTGTGCAGTTGCCGATTTCCAGGTAGGGTCCCTGCGTTTTTTGGGTACTCGTCTGCCGGGTCACGTAGCCTTCGGTCTGCGCGCGGACGTAGCGGCCGCTTTGCCGGTCTATATTGAAGCTGGCGCCGAACGACCCCTTGCACATGATCAGCCCGGTTTCCTCGTTGGAATCGGGCAGTCTCACGGCCCTGCATTGAATCACCGCTTTCGACGAGTCCGCATCCGTGACCTCGTAATCGAATTTCAAAGCCCTGGCGACGAGATTATCGTCGTTGGCGGGCGACACCAGATAGCGCCGATCCTCGACCGGTAAGCTCGACGTCTTCCAGGATTGATCTTCCGGGTCGTAGACGAAGCCGCTCGCCTGTTCCGCGGTGCAGAACAGCGCCTGCGGGAATGCCGTCTCGGAAAAAACCACGGCCAGTACCGCCAGCCAGCGGATCGCGTTGTGTTTGTTGTCGACTCGTGTCATTAGTCCCCTCCCGCCGGTTGCCGGCTCGATCAGACTGCTTGATCACCAAAGTCTCTATCCGGAATAACCTTTCGAAAATACCACTCTCGAACGCAGATTTCATCGCCCGTATGGGTTAATTTTCGTTGCGGTGCCGCGCTCCGGCAAGGAGCGAAATACAGTGAAGGGTCTGCTATTGCGCCTGCTGGTCGGGCAGCGCCATCGATTCTCCCGCCAGCTCGGCGCGCGCCTGGTTCAAACGCCTGAGACTGGCCAGGGTTTCCGCGGGCCTTGTCGTGGCCAGCCCGACCAGCAACGCCTCGACCAGCCCGAGGGTTCCGGTATGCAGGCTGAGCATACCGGAGCGGCCGCGATCGACGTTGAGCACCAGGTCGACGCTGTCGCGCAGGTGATCGCCGAGCGAATCGGTTACCAGGATCACGGCCAGGCGAAGGCGCTTTGCCTGCCCGAGCAGGGCGGCGAGTTCACGGTATACCCGGCCGTAGGCGAACAGGATCAACAGGTCGCCCTTTCTCAGCTTCTGCAATCCGTCGGCGAGCAGCAGGCCGCTCTGGGTGAGGCTGTAGGCCTCGATCCCGAAGCGTCCCAGCTGGGTCTCCAGGTAGCTTGCGATCGAGCTCGAAGGCCCCATGCCGAAGGCGAATACCCGTCCGGCGTCGCCGAGATGCCGAACCGCCGCGGCAAACTGCGCGGGGCTGACATCGCGGCGCAGGTTCTCGAGGGTGTTGCGGTGGATATCCAGCGTCCCGCCGAAGGCGGCCTCGAGGTCGTCGCCGATTTCGCTCAGGGTCCCCGCCAGCCGGCTCGCCGGCGACAGGTTGTCGCGTAATTCTCCGGCCAGGCAGCGGCGCAGGTCGCTCATGCCGTCGAAACCGAGCGCCCGCGCGGTGCGAATCACGGTAGCGTCGCTGGTGCCGGCCTTTTGCGCAAGCTCCGATGCCGAGGCGATAAGTACCTCTTCGCGGTTGTCGCGGAAATACCAGGCCGCGCGTCGCGCCGCGGGACTCAGGCGGTCGAGATTGCCGGTAATGCGCTCGTCGAATGACTGGGGAGGCTTCAAGGCTATGGATTCCGATTGACAACTATTGTAGTAATCGCTACATTGTATAGATAAATTGTAGGGAATGCTACAGTATCGTTCGCCGGCCCGGCGGCATGACGCGCTTCCTTAAGGAGACAGATCAAAGCCATGAATGCTGACGCAATCGGCCTGATGTCCACGGTATTCCTCGCCAGCGGCGTGGAGTTCGTCGAGGCCTTCACGATCGTACTGGCGATGGGTGTCGCGCGCGGCTGGCGTACGGCATTGACCGGAACCGTGGTCGCGCTTCTCGTGCTCGGCCTGTTGACGCTGACACTAGGGGTGACGCTGAAAAATTACGTCAACGCGTCGCTGCTGCAATTCATTATCGGCACTCTGCTGCTGGTGTTCGGCCTGCAATGGCTGCGCAAGGCCGTGCTACGCTCCGCGGGTCTCAAATCGATGCACGACGAAGAACAGATATTCGCCGAGGAACTGGCCCTCGCCGAGGCCGCGGGGCACCGGCAGCGCTGGGGTATCGACGGCTTCGGGTTCGTGGTTTCCTTCAAGGGAGTGCTGCTCGAGGGGCTCGAGGTCGTGTTCATCGTCATCACCTTCGGTCTCGGCGCCGCCCATCGCGGCATGCCTGACGCGATGTGGAACGCCTCCATGGGCGCCCTGGTCGCCGCGGCCGCGGTGGTTGTCGCCGGGGTGCTGGTCAGAAAGCCGTTAGCCATGGTGCCGGAAAACCTGATGAAATACGTGGTCGGACTCCTGCTGTCGACTTTCGGGGTTTTCTGGGTGGTCGAGGGGATAGGCTTTTTCTCCCCGGCGGGCAGCAGCCTGGAGTGGCCGGGAGAACTGTCCTCGCTCGGCGCCATACTGATCGGCTGGGTGGTGATTTCGCGCATCCTGATTATCGCGCTGCGGCGATTCGACCGGAAACTCACCCATTCCCTGCAAGGGTTCGAAGCGGAGGCATCCTGATGAAACTGATTATCGGCTTTTTCGGCCTGCTCTACGACCTCGTCATCGGCGACTGCTGGCAGATCGCGGCCGAAACCGCGGCGATCCTGTTAGCGGGAATCGGTTTGCTCAGGATCGGTGCAATTCCGGTCGCCGACTTCAGTGTCGCCCTGGGTGCGGCGATCATGCTCGCGGCGGCCCTGGTCATCTATCTCGAGGGGCGCATCAGTCACGCCAGGAAGACCCTGCGGGCCGCCGGCGATAGCGACAGGCACGCATGAGTCCGTTTCCGGATGGTGGGATACGCAGCCCGACAGGTTCGCGGGCCGCGCTCGAAAAATAAACCGCGCCTTCAGCTTCCGGGAATCGTCCGCGGCCGGCGGCGGCGTGCCGCGATAGCCGGTTCCGATCTCTTTTCGAGACGCTTTTCATTTCCTCCCGATCGTGATGGAATGACGCGGATGACCGCCCGGCAGATCTCGAAGATGACGAAACCCGTGCAACGACCCTGGTTCGAGACTCAACGGATCCGTGACGATCTGTATTGCATCACCGAGCCTCACTATACCTGGGAAAACCGCGCCAACCTGTGGCTGATCAAGGGGCGCGACGCAGACCTGCTGATCGATACCGGCCTCGGGGTTTCCAGCCTGAAACTTTATCTCGCCGATCTGCTGGACAAGCCGCTCAAGGTGGTCGCAAGCCACGTCCACTTCGATCACAGCGGCGGCTGCCACGAGTTCGACGAGGTCTACATACACCACAACGAACATCGCGCGCTGTGCAGCGGCGATCAGCGGTTGATCCTCTCCGCTCCGGAGTTCGGCTTCATCCCCGACAGCGATTTCGAATCCTTTCCCTACCAGGGTTTCAGCGCCAGCGAATACGAAGTCCGGGCCTGCCCGCAGGCACGGGCGATCGGTCACGGAGATGTCGTCGATCTCGGCGACAGGGCATTCGAAGTCATGCACCTGCCCGGGCATTCGTCGGGTTCCATCGGACTTTACGATCCCGCCAGGGGGCAATTCTTTTCCGGCGACGTGGTCTACGACGGCGAGCTCCTCGACGACCTCGAAGACTCGGTGGTGGTCGAGTACCTCGAATCGATGGAAAAATTGCTTGGCCTGGCAACCGACGAAGTGCGGCCGGGGCATTACCGCAGCTTCGACCGGCGGCGCCTGCGGGAACTGGTCGGCGAATATATCGACAGCAGGAAGGCGCCGCGCTGTCCGGCCGAAACCTGACCGATCGAGGGGATCTCCGGCCTGATTCTGCAATTCCGGAATGAGTTAGCCTTCACCGAATCGCGGGGCACCCGGCACGTCTCGGGAATACATCGACGCAATCGAGCCGATGCAGCCGCTTAACCGCTACTTTGCCGGTATTATCCCGACCTGGCGGGATAGTCCGATCCGCATTACTGGACATTCCGGAGTCAGGCTCTTATTCTTGTTCGGTAGTAGTTTTGCCGCCGGGCAATGCTGCGATTCCCTTTAAAAATATGAGACTGGCCCGAGTGCTACGCTTCGATAATCCAGGTTATTGATGAACGACCTGGTAATGACACTGACCGCGCTGTCGCAGCAATATTGGCAAGCCGCAGTCGCCTATTTCAGCCAGCCCTGGATTAGCTTTCAGATTTCGATGATAGTGGGCGGATTCATCGTTGCCAGGCTGCTCAAGAAACCGATCAGAAATACGCTCGAAGCGCCTGCGCGCAAGATCAAGGGCAGACCGAGACTGCTCAGGTTTATCGTCATCCTGTTGCGCCGGACACACCACATCGTGTTCATGGTGATGATGGGTGTCTTGCTGCTGATCATGTTGCAGGTGACCTGGCCGAGTCACAGCTATCTGATTTTGGGCGTTTTCAAGCTCAGTATGGCCTGGGTTTTGATCTCCAGCCTGTCGGCGGTGATTCGCAGCCGATTCTTTTCGCGAATCATCGCGCTCGCCGGTTGGATTTACGCATCGCTGTACATATTCGAAATCACCAACGATGCCGCAGCCTTTCTCGACGGCATCGGTTTCTGGCTCGGCGCCACCAAGATTACCCTGCTGCTGATGATCAAGTTCGTGGTCGTGATGACGATTACGCTCTGGCTGGCCTTTTTCTCGGGTGCCTATCTCGAGAGGCGTATCCAGCAATCCGAGGAGCTAACGCCGTCGCTGCGCGTGCTGCTGGGGAAAATCGTCAAGTTCGTGCTGATCCTGATCGCGATCGTGATCGCGACTACCGACCTGGGTATAGATCTGACCGCGTTTACCTTTTTCTCCGGTGCCCTCGGTGTCGGCCTCGGTTTCGGCCTGCAAAAGGTAGTTTCCAATTTTATTTCGGGGATCATTATTTTACTCGACCGGTCGATCAAGCCCGGCGACACCATTTCACTCGGCGAGACTTTCGGCTGGATACGCGAATTGAGCGCGCGTTTCGTCTCGGTGGTCACGCGGGACGGTCGCGAGCACCTGATTCCGAACGAAAACTTTATCACCATGGAAGTCATAAACTGGTCTTTCTCGAACGATCTCATCCGCCTCGACGTGCCTTTCGGGGTTCATTACGATTCGAATCCTCACGAGGTGAGCGCCATGGCGATCGAAGCAGCGGCGAGCGTGCCGCGCGTTTTGAGCTCGACCAAACCGGTTTGCTGGATGACCAGTATCGGGGATTCGTCGATCGATTTCCTGCTGCGTTTCTGGATCAACGATCCGCAGAACGGTCTGACCAATATCCGCGGCCGGGTGCTGCTGGCGCTGTGGGACGTGTTCAAGGAAAACAACATCAAGATTCCCTATCCGCATCGTGAAGTCATCCTGCACCGGGCCAAACCATCGGACGCACCGGCGCCGAAAAGCGGAGTCGACTGAATCTCTGTCGGCCCTCGGGGCAGGTCGCTGATCCGCTGTTGAGTTCCGGGCCCAGAGGCAAACCCCGCCGCCTGTAAGAGCGGATTCGGATTGGGTTATTATTCGGGCCCCACCAACCTGGAAGCGACTGATATGAAATTTGCAACCGTAGCAACGGGAGGGATCGGCGGCTACCTGGCCGTCAGGCTCACGCAGGCGGGCGAGGATGTGGCCGTCCTGGCGCGGGGTGCGCATCTCGATGCCATCGAGTCCACGGGATTGAAGCTCGAAGCCGGCGATGAGTCGACCAGGGTACACCCGCGTATCGCCACCGACGATCCGGCGGAGATCGGGCCGGTCGATGCGGTGATATTCGGCGTCAAGGCGAAAGACGTGGAGGCTGCAGCGGAAAGTTGCCTGCCGCTGCTGGGGCCGAACACGGTGGTAATCCCCTTTCTCAACGGGGTGGAAACCGTGCAGCGACTGGCAACGGTCTTGCCGATCGAGCATATCGCCAATGGTACCGCCGCCATCTCGACCACCGTCGCGGAGCCGGGGTCGATCCGGCAGGTGGGAACATTCGCCAGCTTTACCTTTGCCGAGAGTGATAGCAGCCAGTCGCCGAGAATCGAAGCCGTGCGTGCGGCCTTCGAGCGGGCCGGGCTGGACGCGCCGGTGGTCGAAAACATCGATGTGGCGCTGTGGCAAAAATTCTGTCTGTTCGCGCCGATGTCCGGAATCACCGCGGCGGCGCGTTGTACGATCGGTGAGATCAGGAACGATCCGCAGCTGAGCCGTTTGTTTCAGGATGCGATCGCCGAAACCGCTACGCTCGGCCGCGCGCTCGGCGTGGCGCTGCCCGGGGATACGGAATCCCGGATATGGCAGGCAGTGGGAGACCTGCCCGACGGTATGCGGGCCTCGACCGCAATCGATCTCGAAGCCGGGCGTCCGCTGGAAGTGGACTGGATTTCGGGCGCTGTGGTCAGGCTGTCGGAGACCGTCGGACTCGATTCGCCGATTAACAGAACCCTGAATGCCGTGCTGCAGCCCTGCAAGGCCGGCGGGTGAAACTGAGTGTCGTCGCCAGGCGCAATCGATAATTGCGGGTGTCGGGAAACCTGTTCGCCTGGTGCTCGGGGCAGGCGTCTGAGTGCCGCGATGCGCGCTTCCTCGATGATCCAGTCGCGCACCTGCGCGGCGGGTGGCGGCAGCTCGGTGCGGACCGACCGGATCAAATGAAATTCCTCGCCGGTGATCCAGCTCCGCGGCAGCACCGGTACCAGCAGGCGTTTGGCGATCAGTGATTCGGTGACCTGCGCCAGCCCATAGCCGTCGCTTCGCCGTAATCAGGGTGATGGTTGACTCGATTCCGCACCGCAAGACAGACAACCTTGAGTAGCTACCTATTGCTGCTCGAATAGTTCCCAGCGATTGGCGGCATCGTATCGGCAGCGTAGCGTTGTCGTCGCCGTGGATACCCTCGGGGACGCGCCGTCGCTGTCCGCTTCGATTTCCTCCGATTCGATCGTCAGGCGATTATCGTCTATGTAATAGCCGGCGACCTGCCGCGAGCCGCTACCGCCAACCTCCCGGGTCAGGGGATCGTCTTCCACGTCGATAAACACGGCGAGGTGCTGCTCCCAGCTGCCCTCCGCTCCGTCGCAGGTGTAAACGACGGCCGCCTCGGCGTGGGCGTCGCCGCACAGGTTTCCGTAGCGGGCCTCGCCCGGGTAGAAGTAGCAGGTCTTGCCGGCGTTGTTCAGGGTTTCGAGGTAGCGCCCGTAGCGTTCGAGTTGCGCGAGCAGGATCGATTGCACGTCGTCGGCTGCGTCGCAGGTCCAGCCGAAGGTGCCCAGTTTCTCGGCCAGGCCGGATGCTTTCGGCCGGCAGTAGTCGGTCTCGTTGCGCGCATTCCACGGGTAGGTCGTGCCGGAGGGCCTGGTGTATTTCACGCGGCAGGCGTAGCCGGATTCCCGCACCACCGCGATCTGCCGGGTCACGCCGTCTTTGGTGCACAGGTAATCGGCGACCTCGGCTTGCGCATGCAGCCTGGGGAAGTGAGCAAGGATCAGGGCGCAGGATACCGCTAGCAGGAAAAGCCGTCGGGTATCGCCAGTCATCGCGTCGCTCCTCGAGTTGCCGTTCGAAATGTTTCGAACGATTCGGGAAGACCCAGTATCTCAAGTAACGCTAACGACTTGAAAGTACAATAGTTCTCAAATTACCGGCCGGGAGAACGAAGGTTTCGGTTTCCGGGTTGTTGAAAACCGACCGATGCCGTGCTTCGAAAATTGGCGCCATTAGCCTTCTGCGCGGCGGACTGGAGCCGGGTTTAGGTTCGCTTCGGTTGGCCGTCCCTGGAAAAACGAAAGAACAACAGCAGACCGGTCGTCAGCAGAAACATCCAGACAACCGAACCCCCGCCCGAGCCGCCTCCCGAGTCGTCGTCCGAGGTATCGGACAAGGTCGTGGTGTCGTATGCGTCAGTAACGGTTTCTCCGGTCCCGACGTGGGTCGTCCCGTTGGGCGCCATCACGCCTCCGACGCGCAGTACCGTGCTCGAGGTCGTATTCTCGCTGCTTGCTGAGGTGTGCCGCACGTTGACCTGGTCGCCGTTCCCGACCCAGTTGATGCCGCTGGTATAGGTCGCCGAACCATTGAGCGCGTATTCGCCGCCGGAGACGCTGACCGGCACTTTGACGCCGCCATCCAGTCCGCTGACCGTTACCAGGTTGGAAGTCTGCAGCTGCGACCTTTTCACATCGGTTTCGTCGACAAAGCTGATCGCGTCAGGGGTGACGTCGAGACTCGTGCCCTCGAGGCGGACAATGAAGAAATCTCCGTCGGTTTCCCCGGCCGCCAGGATCTTGCCGTCCGGCTGGATGGCGACCGCGTTGCTGAAGTCGAGGATCGTACCGAAATCGTGGGTAAAGACGCCCGCGGTTGCGAAAGTTGTGTCGAGCGTTCCGTCGCTGTCGAAGCGTATGACCGCAATGTCGAGGTCGTTGCTCGGGACTTGCGTGCTGACGTATTCCCCGGCGACGACGATTTTGCCGTCGGGCTGGATCGCGATCGCGTTCGCCCCTTCGCGGGCCAGATTTGCCACCGGGTAGATGACCTGGCCCGAGGTCCCGAAACCGCTATCCACGTTGCCGTCGGCATCGAAGCGCGCCACCAGCAATCCCCGGTCGGCGACGTTTGCCACCGCATTGCCGGCGATTACGATCTTGCCGTCATGCTGGATCGCGAGGGCGTAGGCGTAGTCGTCGAGCGCGCCCGGCCCGGTCACCGTCTTGCCGTTAGTACCGAAACCCGTATCCAGGCTGCCGTCGGTGTTGTAGCGCACCAGGCTGATGTCGCTGCCGGTCGAGCCGGCGGCGACGATTTTTCCGTCCGCCCGCACCGCGACCGCGTAGGCGATATCCCAGCCGGTGCCGACATCGGTCATGACCCTGCCGTCGCCGTCGAAAGCAGCGTCGAGATTACCCGCGGTATCAAGCCGCACCAGGGCATACTGGCGTACACCACCGCCGACGTCCACCTCGCCCGCGAGGAGGATCTTGCCATCACCCTGCAACGCCATCGAATAGGCGATGGACGCGCCCGTAGGAAACGCCACAGTCGCGATGCCGTCGCTGTCGAAGCCGGTATCCAGGCTGCCGTTCGCGAGATAGCGGACTACGGTAAATTCGCCGCCGTTGCCGACGCCGCAAACCAGGATCTTGCCGTCCGGCTGCAACACCATGTCGTGTACCATGCCACTCACCGGGATGTCGGTGATCGTCGAGCCGTTGGTTCCGAAGCCGTTGTCGAGGCTGCCGGACGAGGTGTAACGAGCGATCGCGAACTTGTTCGAATTGTTGGTGCCGGCGACCAGGATCATGCCGTCCGGCTGGACCGCGACCGCCTGTCCCGAGTCGGCTACGGACGGCGGCAGATCGGTGACGGTGAAGCCGTTGGTGCCGAAACTGTTGTCCGGATCGCCTGGCGCGCCCAACCCGGCCTGGCAGGTAGTTATCAGAATCGCGAATAGAAAAGTCTTTCGTAGGGTCAACCGTGTGTCGATCTTTGTGTTCATGGCTTTCAAACTCCCCCAGATATGATCTCTGGTCGCCTGAAATGACACTTATATTAACCTTGCTCTAATTAAGGTTAATAATGTTGTCGCAGATCAACAAAATAGATCGAAATCGAAACTCCCGGCAGCGGACGGGGTTAAGTGGGAGTCGATAAATTCCCGTCGTTGGGAAGTGCCTGCCCGGCCCCAGGCCGCGGATCGACAGAGGACAGGTTTTGGAAACAGCGTCGCGGTCAGGGTAAACGTACCATCGCCGCGGCTTTTGCTTCCTCGATGATCCAGTCGCGCACCTGCGCGGCGGGTGGCGAAAGTTCGGTGCGGACCGACCAGATCAAATGGAATTCCTCGCCGGTGATCCAGCTCCGCGGCAGCACCGGTACCAGCAGGCGTTTGGCGATCAGCGACTCGGTGACGTGGCGCCAGCCCATCGCCACGCCTTCGCCGGCCATCGCCGCCTGGATCACCAGCGCGTAGTCGTTGAGGCGCAGGCCTTCGCCGCCGTCGACGAATTCGATGCCGAAGGATTCGAACCAGTCGCGCCATTTCGGCCTCGGGCGAAACGGCTCCTCGAGGTGGATGAACTGGTGGCCGAGTAATTCTTCGACCGTCTTCGGCCGCGGGTTGGCGGCCAGGTAGGCCGGGCTCGCCACCGCGAACAGTTCCTCGCGCGCAATCGCCGCCGAATCGTAGCCGGGCCAGTTGCCGCGCCCGCGGCGAATGCCGAGCGACACGTTTTCGTGCTCGAGATCGACGTCCTTGTCGACCACCTGCAGGCGCAGGTCGATCGCCGGGTGCGAGCGGTGCAGCCTCGTCAGGCGCGGCATCACCCAGTAGTTCGCGAACGCGGTCGAGATCGACAGGGTCACGCGCTCGGCCTCGGGGCCGCGGTTGACCTCGCGCGCGGCCTTCAACAGGCGTTCGAAGCTCGCCGAGACCTCGTGGTGGAAGCGCTCGCCGGCGTCGGTCAGGCGGATCGCCCGGTGCAGGCGTTCGAACAGGTCCTGGCCGATAGCCTGTTCGAGCTGGCGGATCGCGAGGCTGACCGCCGGCTGCGAGACGCCGAGTTCCTCGGCCGCGCGCGTGAACGACAGCAGCCGCGCGCAGACTTCGAATACAAACAAATGGTGCGGCGAATGGACCAGGCGGCGCAGTTCTCTCATCGGGTCATATAAACAGCATCTATCGGATAGATTGAAAAGCGATTGATTTATATAAGCTAACATAAGTTGAAATTATGTGACCAGACATATTTTTTAGCGGTCACAACCTTATCAGCCATTGTTATACTGCCATTTCTTAAAGCATCCCCGCGCAAGCGGGAATGACTGAGAGAGGCGGGAATGACTCCGGTGAGGAGGGGGAAAAAGTGACCGACACGACCAGAACCCGAAGCGCACGCGGCGCCGGCCGCCGCCGCGGCGGGCGCACGCGCGAACGCCACGAAGCCGCCGCCCCCGCCTTTATCCGGCGAGAAATCCCGTTCTACGAATTCCTCGGCGAGGAAGGCCTCGTCAGGCTCGAAGACCAGGCCGACTGGATCATCCAGGAAATCGGCATCGAATTTCGCGACGACCCGAAAGCCATCGAAATCTGGAAGGCCGCCGGCGCCGACGTCAAGGGCACCCGGGTGCGCCTCGACCGGGGCGCCGCACGCGAGCTGTGCCGAACCGCGCCGTCCGAGTTCGTGCAGCATGCGCGCAATCCCGCGCACAACGTCACCATCGGCGGCAACAGCCAGGTGTTCGCGCCGGTCTACGGCCCGCCGTTCGTGCGCGACCTCGAAGGCGGGCGGCGTTACGGCACGCTCGAGGATTTCGAGAATCTGGTGAAGATCGTCTCGCGGCTGCCGAGCCTGCACCACTCGGGGCTGGTGGTCTGCGAACCCTGCGACCAGCCGGTGTCGAAGCGCCACCTCGACATGGTCTACGCGCACATGCGCTACGGCGACAAGCCTCACCTCGGCGCGATCACCGAGAAATCGCGCGCCGAGGATTCGGTCGAGATGGCGCGCATTCTCCACGGTGCGGACTTCGTCGACGAACACTGCGTGATCATGGGCAACGTCAATACCAATTCGCCGCTGCTGGTCGACAAGGTCGTCACCGAGGCCGCGCAGGTTTACTGCGGCGCCAACCAGGGTCTGGTGGTCGCGCCGTTCATCCTCGGCGGCGCGATGGGTCCGGTCACCACCGCGGCGTCGATCGCCCAGGCATTCGCCGAAGCGATGATAGTCGGCGCCTTCACGCAGCTGGTGCGCAAGGGCGCCCCGTTCGTGCTCGGTAATTTCCTGTCCTCGATGAGCCTGAAGAGCGGCGCGCCGACCTTCGGCATGCCGGAACCGGTAATCTCGAACCTCGTCATCGGCCAGCTCGCGCGCCGGCTCAACGTGCCGCTGCGATGCGGCGGTTCGCTGACCGCATCGAAACTGCCCGACGCGCAGGCTGCCTACGAGAGTGCCGACTCGATGCTCTCCACCGCGCTTGGCGGCGCGCACTTCGTGCTGCATGCCGCGGGCTGGCTCGAGGGCGGGCTTTGCACCGGCTACGAAAAGCTCGTCATGGACGCGGATCGTCTCGGTTCCTACCAGGTGTTGCTCGGCGGGCTGCCGCTCGACGACAACGCGCTGGCGCGCGACGCCTACGCCGAGGTCGAGCCGGGCGGGCACTTCCTCGGCTGCGCGCACACGATGGCCAACTACGAAACCGCCTATTACAACGCCGTGCTCTCCGACAGCGAAAACGTCGAGAGCTGGGAAGAGCAGGGCTCGAAGGACATGGCGCGTCGCGCTTACGAGCGCTGGAACCGGTTATTGAAAGATTACGAGGCGCCGCCGATCGATCCGGCCAAAGACGAACAACTCCGCGCCTGGATCGAAAAACGCAAGGCCGAGATTCCCGATGCCTGGTACTAACCCTGATTGTTGATCTGACCAAAAACTAATGACAGAACGAGAGGTAAAAATGGAATCCCAAGCGAGAGTAGTCATCATCGGCGGCGGCGTGGTCGGCTGCTCGATCCTGTTCCACCTGGCGAAACTCGGCTGGCAGGATTGCGTGCTGCTCGAGCGCAACGAGCTAACCTCGGGATCGTCGTGGCACGCGGCCGGGCAGATCCACACCATCTCGTCGGACCCGAACATTTCGCGCCTGCAAGGCTACACGATCAATCTTTACAAGGAGCTCGAGGAACTCTCCGGGCAGTCGGTGGGCCTGCACAACACCGGCGGCTTTTACGCCGCGTCGAACAAGGACTGGTACGATTACCTGAAGCGCGAGCGCTCGAAGGCGCGCTACATGGGTCTCGACCAGGAATTCATTTCCCTGAAGGAACTCAGCGAGCGGCACCCGCTGATCGACACCAGCCGTTACATCGCCGCGCTGTGGGACCCGCTCGACGGAGACATCGACCCGTCCGGCGTGACCTACGCCTACGCCAAGGCCGCGAAGAAACTCGGCGCGAGCTACCACACGCATGCGGCGGTGATCGAAACCAACCAGCGCGCCGACGGCAGCTGGGACGTGGTGACCAAAGACGGCAGCATCCACGCCGAGCATATCGTCAACGCCGGCGGCCTGTGGGCGCGCGAGGTCGGCAGGCTCTCGGGCCTGAACCTGCCGGTGCAGCCGATGGAACACCATTACCTGATCACCGAAACCATCCCCGAGATCGCCGCGCGCGAGGAGCGCCTGCCGGCGGGCATCGACTACGAGGGCAACATCTATTTCCGCCAGGAAGGCCAGGGCATGCTGCTCGGCACCTACGAGCCGAAGGCGACACCGTGGATGGTCGGCGGCACGCCGCAGAACTTCGGCCACGAACTGCTCGAACCGCAGCTCGAGCACATCGCCGAGCGCCTCGAACTTGGATTCGAGCGCATCCCGGCATTGAAAGAGGCCGGCATCAAGGACATGATCAACGGCCCGTTCACCTTCGGCCCCGACGGCAACCCGATGATCGGCCCGGTGCCCGGCATGCGGAATTACTGGGCCGCGGTCGGCGTCATGGCCGGCTTCTGCCAGGCCGGCGGGGTCGGCAAGTGTCTCGCCGAATGGATGATCGACGGCGAACCCGAGATCGACGTCTGGGCGATGGATATCGCGCGTTTCGGCGACTACGCCTCGCCCGACTACGGCACGGTCAAGGCGAGCGAAAACTACGAGCGCCGGTTCCTGCTGACTTTTCCGAACGAAACCCTGCCGAAGGGCCGGCGCATGCGCACCACCGCACTCTACGACCGCCTGACCGCGAAGGGGGCCGTCTGGGGCAACGGCTTCGGTCTGGAGGCAGTGCTGTGGTATGCCGACGGCCCCGACGACGCGCACGAGGAACCGACCTTCCGCCGCTCGCGCGCGCACGACTACGTCGCCCGCGAGGTCAGGGCCGTGCGCGAAGCGGTCGGCCTCACCGAAATCGCGAACTTCGCCAAGCATTCTTTTCGCGGCCCCGACGCGCGCAAGTTCCTCGACCGCGTGATGGCGGGCCGGCTGCCGAAACCCGGCCGCATCGCGCTGTCGCCGATGCTGACGCCGAAGGGCAAGCTTTACGGCGATCTGACCGTCGCCTGTTTCGACGACAACGACTTCATGATCTTCGGCTCGGGCGCCGCGCAGGAAATGCACCGCCGCTGGTTCGAATCGAATCTCGACGGCTACGACCTGCAATACGCCAACGAGTCGCGCCGCTATCACGGCATCGGGCTATCGGGCCCGAATGCGCGGGAGTTGCTCGCGCGTATTACCCGCGACGACGTCAGCAACGAGGGTCTTAAATTTCGCGACATTCGCCGAACTTTCGTCGGCATGGTGCCGGCGATCCTCGCGCGGCTGTCGTTTTCGGGCGAACTCGGCTACGAAATCTACGTCGAGCCCGAGTACCAGCTAAAGCTTTACGAATCGATCCTCGAAGCCGGCGAAGGACTGGGCCTCACGCATTACGGCCTGCGCGCGCTGATGAGCCTGCGGCTGGAGAAAAACTGGGGCGCGTGGACGCTCGACTTCCGCCCTGACTACACCGCCGCGCAGTCGGGCCTCGACGCCTTCATCGACTGGGACAAGGACTTCATCGGTAAACAGGCAGCGCTCGACGAACGCGAGGCGGGTCCGGCGATGAAACTGGCGACGATGACCATCGACACCGACGACATCGACGTCTCCAACGACGAAGCGATCCTGAAAGACGGCGAATGCGTCGGCTACGTGACCTCGGGCGGCTACGCGCACCACGTGCAAAAATCGATGGCGCTCGGCTACGTGCCGACCGCCCTCGCCACCGACGGCACCGCGCTCGAAGTCGAGATCAACGGTGAGATGTATCCGGCGAAGATCGTCGGCGCACCGCTATACGATCCTACCGGCGAAAAAA
>Ga0209919_1000257_pt1 | contig 27030 bp, 20 predicted proteins | sample SalPon2A_C_D2_MG_FD_185721 | JGI IMG/M metagenome (GOLD analysis project Ga0209919, IMG submission 185721) | Soil microbial communities from South San Francisco under conditions of wetland restoration - Salt Pond MetaG R2A_C_D2_MG (SPAdes)... | ecosystem: Environmental > Terrestrial > Soil >... | reverse complement strand
AAGGTTTTTATTTAATGCACTGCCAACCTGCAATATTACAGGATTTTGCTTGTTAAATTCTTTATCTGCACGAACAAATAAGGGGGATACAGGATTATAAATTACTTTTATTTTGTCCTGTTCACATTTAACATACTTTAATATTTCAGTTTTTGTTGACTTTGAGACTGCAACAATATATTCTGCCCTGGAAACAGGAATTGTGTACCAGAATAATTTAAGGATAAAATGTTTAATCCCTTTAAGCCTATACAACGGCCCGCAATCGTGTATGGTTAGTACACTCCCTTTCTTTTTGAAGAACAAATTAAGATAATGTACATCCCCGGTAACGTGGTTTATATCCTCCTGTTTAAACGCGGCATAAATGCAATTATAAAGCCTTCTGAAAAATCCATTACTTGTAAACGGACACTCTATGGTCGCAATTTTAATTTTGTCGTTCAGCGTATTTCGTAAACTGCTATAAATCCCTTCTATGCTGTAATTGGAATTTAGTCTCTTCTTCCTGTTAAAATGTATTACTTTCATTATTAACTAAATAGTGATCGGATAAACACAGCTTCGCCAGGTAAATCACATTAACAGATCATCCGCAATGAATCAGAACAGAAATTTTGAGGCTGCCGCACTGCTAATTCAAAAAATTCTATTGAAAGAGAAAGTGATTTTGTTGCCTTTTCTGTCCCGGTTTAAACCCATTTATTGAAATTATTTGGAACTTATGCAAGATGAATTTACAAACTAATTTTACAGAAACAATAATCCTGGTTTAACAAAGTGTGCCCGGAGAGTCTACATTCCATACCCATCGATTCTTTGTGAAATATCCCTCTTTTTCTTATAGGCATGAGAAACCTCTAAAATGGAATGTTTTATTTTCGTCTAAAAGTAAGCAGAATATTCGAATTTATAAAGTCTTAGTAATTATCAAATTCGTGATTAAATGACCGGATCTTGCGGCTTGTCCATTCCCCTAAATCTTTGAATCCGGGTTTATTTAATAGCAGGCTACAATATAGGCAGAATATTGAATATTTTGGGTCAGTTCATGTCACATATGTTTTTGCCAATAATTAATTTATCCGACCGTACATGGTAATCCTATTATTATTAAATTGTTGTATCAAGTCAACCGCTTAAAATAATATTAATTCCCCTTAACATTGTTCATAATTTTTGACATATTATAGAGATAAAATTTACAGCTCCTGTAGACCGAAATATACGGGGTAGGAATAGCAATTATATTCAATCTGGCTTTTTGCTTGTTTAATCTTATTTTTAAGATGACTAACATTGACCTAATTATTATTAATAATGACATTTTCTTATTTTTACACTAACCAAGGGTTAACAATTTAATTTTGGATCAAGAAATGGGTGGAAATATTATACATAAAACCGGCGGGATTAGTCTGGCACTTGCCACAATTTTTTCCCTTCTCTTTGGTTTTGCATTAAATTCTTACGCACAGGAAAGTGATAGCTCAGGAACATTCAATCATATTACCGAGCATGTAAAAAGAGGTGAGCTGCTTCTTACTGCGGAATATAGTTTAACTATAAGCAGTACAGATTATGCTACTTCTTCAACAGTGAGCAGTGCATGGCGCGGAATGGGAAAGTATATTTTTCCAATTTTTGACCAGTTTTATTTTGGCCCGGGCCTTTTCATCGGAACCGGTACTTTAACCGGCGCTGATGTGCCCCTGGAAAATGACCCGCGCGGCTTTCCCGGCCAGTTCAGAACTCCCATTTCTTATGTAGGGTTGGGCCTGGAGATTAGTTATAAAGCAGGCCCAAATTTAAACCCGTATGTTTTTTTAAGTTTAACTGAATTATTTTTCCAGCCTGAAGATATTTTCGGTAAAAAACTTCCCAATAACGCAAAGGGCTCTGTATATTCAACAAAGACACTGGAGCCAGGGATTGAAGCAGGAGTCCGTTATTTTGTTTCCGATAAAATTGCATTAAACGCAAGCGCCACATATTACCTTTTTCCGAATGACTATCTTGATGATCTGAAAAAGGGGGCAGCAAATGATAAGTACTCCACTGTAAATTTTGGGTTTACATATGCACCACTTGCAAATGGACAAAAATTTGAAGATAACGACGCCGATGGCATAGAAGACGGGAAAGATATGTGCCCCGGAACTCCTAAGAACATAAGGGTCGATGAATTCGGCTGTCCACTGGATTCAGATAATGACCGCATACCGGATTACCTGGATAAATGCCCTAATACCAGTGCAGGAGTTAAAGTAGATTCTTCAGGATGCCCTTTAGACTCAGATAAGGACGATGTACCGGATTACCTGGATAAATGCCCAAACACGTCGCCGGGATTAAAAGTTGATGCGGCTGGCTGCCCAATTGATTTTGATCAGGATGGTGTTCCGGATTACCTGGATAAATGCCCAAACACTCCTGCTGGTACAAATGTTGATTCTACCGGATGCCCTGTAAAAACTACGCCACCTGAAACGCAAAAGCCGCCTGAAACAAATAACGAGAATGAAAATGTAAGGATAATCCCCCCATCGGAATTAAAATCAGTAGTGCTTTATATGGACACATACTTTGAGCCAAACAAAGAAAAACTTCTCCCCAAAGCTCATACATTGCTTGATATTCTTGCAAATACAATGAAAGGCTACCCGAATTCCAGGTGGGAAATAAATGGTTATACTGATTCAACCGGCATTGACAAACAAAACCTTGAAATTTCGAAAAAGGCAGCACAGACTGTTGCCGATTATTTAATAGGAAAAGGCGTAAATCCTCAAATGATGAAAGTAACAGGCTATGGAGAACGTAATCCTATTTACTCCAATGATTTTTCAGAAGGAAGGGCTTTAAACAGAAGAGTTGAAATTAAATACGTATCTGGTCAATAGACATAATATTTTTAGCAGTTATAAAAATTAATTGTCTGTTAACAATTTGAGATTCTTTTGCGGGGGAGGTTTTGATTTATCACTTGCTTTGATCTCAAAAGCAAAAGAATCTTTATTCACATCAATGACTGAATTACGCAGAATAACTTTATTAAATGGCAGCCTAGATGGGATTCGCAAATATAGAGAGAAGAAGGTTAGCTTAAAAAATAGAATTTATGAACAAAATAGCTAAATATTATTTTGGGTAAATATTTAGTATTGTTAAGGTGTTAAAAATGACAGGTTTATTTCCTAAATAAATGAAACCCCCGCTCATCCTCCCAACCAGATGGTGAGATCAGCAATAATATTGATAAAGCCATAAACGATATTATGCAGATTTGCAGATACATTATTAAAAAATTCATAAAACTCCTCACATAAAATATTAAAATAGGAACTTTCATACGCTATTTTAATACTTTTATAACCCCATAATATTAAGGAATTGTTATATATATATTAAAAAATTGTGACCATAGGAAATTTAAAATATCTACAAGAAACATCATCTAAGATTTAATATCCAGATCTATTTAAATTATCGGAAAAACTTAATTAAGTTTATAGTGGGTTGAGTTAATATTCAGTCATTTTAACGCAATATAAAACTATTAGTGAAAGGTAATCATTAAAGTGTTCAGCAAATCTTTCAGTGGAGTACATTAAAAATTAGGAAAGTGGATTTTTACAGATTTGATTCATCAATAGAAAACACCGACCCTTCAACATGGTCTATTTGGGAATTGTCGGATATTTGGGAGATTATTTCGCTTGAAAACAGGAATAAAATAATTATAGAAATAATTCAGATAGTTTTTATATCATTTTTATTCACATTTAGTTAGAACTATACATTTATTTACTTTATTAGCATTAACTTCTTCGTATCGGCATACTCTCCCTTACCATCAGTTGAGACAACGGAAATCCTGTAAAAGTAAATCCCTGATGCCAGGTTGCCTGCATTGAAAGTTATATCATGATAGCCTGCTGATTCTGTCGCGTTAACTAACTGTTTCATTTCCTGTCCTAATAAATTGTACAACTTTACTGTTACTTTACTTTCTGCCGGGATAGAGTACCTGATAATTGTATTCGGATTAAATGGATTTGGATAATTCTGAAAAAGGTTAAAACCTTTTATTACAGGCATACCTGAAATTTCTATTGGATTTATAATAGAAGGTATCAATGCTCCTATTTTCTCATCTGAAGTAAATGAATAATTACCAAGATGAATGCTAAATGCTTGCCCTGTAACTGGACTTGGCACATTAAAATTATAATTCAAATATGTAGCTTCAGTCTGGCTAAAACTCCAATCAAAACTTGTAAAAGATGGCTGTGTAGTAGTAGAATGAGTATCTCTACCAGTTCCCTGCCAACTTGAAAAACTATAATTGGAACCTAGTCTATAAACTTTAGTTGACATACTTGGTGAATAAAGTACATTATAATCAGAAGTGGTTGCTGTGTTAGCTGTATAAATTTGAATATGCGAACTACCCGATGCAGTATTTATAAAGATATTATTACCCATCTTTATCTGCATTGCTCTTTCCATATATGGGGTTCTACCAGCAGTATTATTTGCTACGATTGTATTATCATAGATATAAAGAGAATCAACATCTGGTAAAAATCCATTATAATCATAGTTTCTACTTAGTGCGATCAAAGGACTTGAAGCAGTAGGTACGGCTACATAAATTATATTATTCAAGATATATATATTTCCCAAGGCTTCTTCATTATAAACCACTTGTGTAAAGGCTGACTTATTATTTGCAACATAAAGCTTATTACCTTCTATCCACAGATTTTGGGTTGTAAATGTTTGAATACCATCTGTATGGGGAGAAGGTGATTGATTGGTGCATATAAGAGTATTCCCCACTATAAAGATTGAATCTGCTGCTAAACCACCACCAGGATAATCAGAATCGCCTCTTATCCAAATTAAATCAGTCTGATTACTGGAAGATGGTCTTTGCCTTAAATAACAATCTATTATTTCAATGTATCTCGGATGCCCTGTGAAGTCAAAGAACTTATCTTCATTAACATCATCAGCAATAATATTCTTAAATCTTAAATGATACCCATTGGGTACAAAGTTATTGGTTTGAACTTCATCCTGATGTGCGATATATCTTGTAATTTGCAATCCGTTAAATTCAATACAATGATTATGTATTAAGCTAGTTTCACTTTTATTTCCAGGATGGCTTCCACCTTCTATTGTACCGATTCTATCAATTATAGGTGTACCATTATGTCCTGCATCCTGTCCTTTTATGATAACAAGATAATTTGTATAAGAACCATTAGCTTTAGGCAATAAGTAGTCTGATGAAGTATAATCTTTAGAAGATAAACCACCACTTATATAAAGCGTATCTCCTGCTCCTAAGCTACTCCAGTTTATTGCGTGTGTATTCGTGGCAGAACTATCCCAACCACTCGTAGGATTCCAAGCATTAGCCCAACTTCTTCCATCATAATTACCATTGGCTGTATTATCGACATAAAAGGCGTGTTCTCTCAGAGATTGGTCTTCGTATTCACCCAACGTTAGCGGAGTACTTCTCGGATTGCCATCGTAATCAATTGAATCTCCCCAAGTGAGTAAAGCCTCACCTGTTTCATTAAATAATATTCCATCAGCATTATCTTCTAAAGTGAGTAAATCTGGAACTGAATGTCCAGTTAATTTTGCTTTTATTTCTTTTGCATATGCATTGGAAAAAATTAGAATAGTCAGAACAAAAATAGGGAATAGAAACGATTTCATATTTCCTCCATAAAATATAATAAATAATTTATTTCAAAAAAATCATCTTTCTTGTCTGAACATATTCGCTTACCTCAAGTTTGTAAAAGTAAATACCACTTGAAAGATGAGAAGCGCTGAATTTTATGCTATAAGTTCCTGCTGATTGATTTTGATTTACTAGTTCGGTTATTTTTTTGCCCATGGGATCATATACTATCAATTTAACAAAACAATCTTTCGGATTTGTGTATTTTAGGATAGTTTCAGAGTTAAACGGATTAGGATAGTTCTGAAATAGATAAAAGTCTGATAACTCAGGATATTTTATAGACTTACTATCGGTTAATTCTCCTAACGTTTGTAGATAGGCCGCATAGGCGTCTATTCGCCCGGCACCATATCTGTTATCATGCCCTGGGTCGCCCTTATCAATAGAAGATTCCTCAAGGATTCTGCAAATATCAACAGGTGTAAGAGATGGATTTACGGATAACAACAAGGCAGCAGTTCCTGCAGCATGTGGTGTTGCGCTTGATGTACCATTAAAATCTACATATCCATAGACGCCATGCATACCTTCCGTCGATACGGTTCCTGCACCGGGGGAAGAAACATCAGGTTTCAAAAGACCCATTGAGCCAGGAACTGTTTCATAGGGATAATCCCAATATTTTTCAGGCATAACCCAAGGATAATAATTATTTATTGAATAGTCTTCCTGAGATGATGGACCATATGGTGAGGTACTATTTATTAAACCACTGCTTGCAACAACATTACCTATACCCATTATTGAAGATGTGCCTCCAATTAATGTTTGGTCCGGATGCAACCAGGGAGGAGGACAATCGCCAGGTGTTGAAACATTAAATGGAATAGGCACATCGGTACCATTAACAAGGAGTCCATCATTACTAATGGAAGTAAAGTGTATAATACCGGCTTCCATCTCAAGAACCGCCATATCTCTAAACATTGCTACATCTGGCGGTCCATCATCCCAGTGAAAACTTTGTGAGTGTGTAATAATATCTACTCCCATATTTATGGCATATTGTTCCGCAAGCCAGCAATATGTTTGTTGCTGTTGCCAATTCTCACCTATCCGAAGATTGATTATTTTTGCCTGCGGAGCCACACCTGTTTTCGTTCCTAAAGTTCCGTCACCAACTGCAATTCCGGCAGTCTTTGTTCCATGCTGTGGAGAAGCTGCTCTTCCGTAAAAATCATTATCATTTTCTACGAAATCCCATCCAATTAAATCATCGATATAACCATTGCCATCATCATCAATTCCATTGAAATCTCCAGGGTCCAATATCCATTCATTTCCATTTGGTTCTATAGTATGGCCATCGCCATCGGCATCTTCTCCAAGGTTATTCCAAATATTATGAACTAAATCAGGATGATCCCAATTACAATCTTCATCAATACTAGCAATGAAAACTCCTTGTCCATAATAACCCTCAGCCCAAACATCATCAGCTCTAATTAATCTTATTCCAGGGTTTATATCAACATTAATATCAACCGGAGCTTTGGTCTTAGAAATGTTATAAGATCCATTTTTAAATTTTCTGTCATACATAATTTGGTAAATTTCGTTAAAATTTGTTAACGAATTTATTATGTCCTCAGTCGCGGATAATACGATTGTATTAGTCGCCCAAAGAATATCAATCCGACTTACTTTACCTAGCTGTTTTGAGTTTTCTAAAAAATAAAGAATGTTTTTTTGTTGTTCTCTTGCAAAAGATTTTAAAGTTTTTACGATTTCTTTTTGTTTCTCCTTTTTAGAAAGATGAAATGTTTTTTGTGTGATATCTTGAAATGAATAACGATCTTTAAGCATGACATAAACATCTATCATCTGATCACTGGACGAATTATGCAGGACTGTCTTTAATTCTGGGTGTATTTTGGAGGTAGCAAACTGAGCTTTGGATATTGATGATATTACAAGAATAAAAGACAAAAAACAAAAAATATAGAAAGATAATTTTATCATTATATTCTTAATAAAGGCCCTCTAAATAATTAAAATTAAAAGCAACTATAATTTTATTTAATCAATACCATCTTTCGGGTCTGAATAAATTTGCCTACCACTAATCTATAAAAATAAATACCGCTGGTTAGTTTTTTATAAGTCAGACTATTGCCAGCTTGGTTTGTGTTTTTACCGAGATTAAATTCTACTTCATAATTCCCGGGTGATTGTTGCTCATCAACAAGAGTTGCAACCTCAATTCCCAGAATATCAAATACTTTTAATGAAACAGGTTGTCTTGCACTATTATTTGGGGCACCACTTATGGAATATCTTATTTTTGTAGATGGATTAAAGGGATTTGGATAATTTGGCGCTAAATAAAAGCCATTGATAGATCCCAAATCCTGTTTATCTGTATTGGAAACGAATTTGGTTAATGTATAATCATCTACTAATAAGCCAGTGCGAGATATAAACTTAAAATTTATGCTGTCAGTATATACTTCAAAGAGCATTGCTCCATAATTGGAATTATATCTAAACTCACTTTGGGATACAGGAGAACCAAACTGGTAAATACTTTCTCCACCAAGCCCATTAACTATATATGTCAAACCATTTGAATTCAGTCTTTCATAGGTATGATCATGCCCGCATAACACTAAATCAGTTCCCCAATCTTTGTAAGGCCACTGAACAGCGGGTTCAGATCCGTGCTGACTACTGGAAGAATATGGTGGTTGATGAGTAATAACAATGTTCCAATGTGATGGGTCTGAATTCTCTAATTGTGTCTTTAACCATTGTGCTTGTTTAGAATTTTGGACCACTCCATCGGGTTCTCCATAATTATTATGTCTTGGAAAAGAATATTCGGTTAGCCCATTACCATAAGTGGAGAGAACATAGAAATGCACATTTTCCCAAACAAAGTCGTAGTACCTTTCATTACCCGATGTAGTGTTATACGGGGTAAGGTCAAAATAATCTTCATATACTTTGCTGCTATCCAAATGATACCAATCGTGATTGCCAAGTGCAGGGAAAAACCGATTTATATCAGAACTCCCAGATCCATAAGTACCTAGATAAGGTTGTATCCAATCGTGATAATATTTACCTACCTCATCATCTAAAGCATTCCAGGAAGCACTATAATTGCCGTCTGTGGCTCCATAGAAATTATCGCCTACTGTCAAAATAAAACTAACATTCCAAGAATTTACCAGTGATGCAACATCTGCTTCAGCCTGATTATCATCACCAAAATCGCCAATTACTGCAAATTTGTAAATGGGCTGCGCATTCATTAATCCGTTCATAAACAACAGAGAAATGACAATAATGCTAAATATTCTATAAATATTCATAATCTAAACTTTAATTTATTTATCGAAAAAATCGGATAATAGGAGGTGATATTACTCTTTAATAATAGAATAAAAGGAGTAATAAATCAATGAAATAATATCTTCTTTTAATTCCAGGGGTAAAACAAGGATTTAGCGAGCAAACTCAAGAAAGGTCATTTTTATATGTCCTTATCTCAATATATCATTTCTTGTGTACTTATTTCTTCCGCAAGTTCCCATTAAAAGATTTGCCATTTTTGGTTGAATCTTGTGCCGCCTGACAGAATCGAACCTGCCTACCGGCAGACTGGATGGCCGCCTATCATTGCGAATGAGTTGCTCTAGCAACTGAGCTAAACACTTACAGCTTTGTGATTACCTACTTGATTACTACTTTTGTTGTTTGCAGTATAAAAAGAGCTAATAAAGAAAAGCATAAGCAGTAAATTCAAGGGGCTTGAAACCTTTTAAAAATACACCCAAGCTAATTTCAACTCAACAATTTTGAATTTTCAAAAAAAATAATTTAATTATTTTGAGAAGTCAATATACACTAATACAAAAATTGGTGTAACCCCTTAAATTCAAGTACGTTAGTGTTATGAATATTCTTTATTTACAATTTTGGCTATCTTGTTTCGTAGAGATTAATTTAATATGTTCAAATACTTGATACTGAGTGCAACTAGAGAGTTGACAGAATTTAATAATTAATTGTTGGGTAGTATTCAAAATGAATCCTGAACTTCTTTTGATTAAATTTTTAGTTGTTATTTCGGCACTGATAATAGTGGGAGTGGTAATATTTGCATTTAATTTATTGCCAATTGGAAAGCTACTAAAGAAATTCATAACAATAATTTTAATAGTATTATCTGCGGTTTGGATTGTGGCATCATATTTACCTTCTAATTTTGTACGTAATTGGATTGATTACCTGGCTAAAATAATTGAAAGTATTATTGTATAACTTTAGTGAAAATAAAACCCAGCCTTTGATTCTCCCCCAAATAACTCAGGGCAATCTTAAAAGGTATTATTTCTAAAAAGTTTAAAACTAAATATTTCTATTTGGTCTTTAATAACTAGATAGACTATAAAGGCGAGAACATTTACCTTTCAGCCCCGGACGAAGTTACAGAATTATCAGACCTTACAGTAATTATATAATCATAACAAGAAGCACTATGAAGGGTATAAACCACAGGGTCTGTTACGCCTTGTATGGCTATAGTAAATTGAATGTCCCCGGGTGCAAAAGTCCGACTATCAGAAGATGTTCCGGAGGCTATATTGTTTATGTTCTCGGTATTCCCGCCCGATGTTTTGATTTGTATGTCAGCTTTTCCAGTCCCATTATTAGTTAATATAACACTCGGATTCTCGCCATCACACCCGCAACCAATACCGACAAAAAATAAAGTAATAATTAGCGGAATTAAAATTGTCATTTTCTTCATATTGCTCTCCTATTTTTACTAAAAAATGATTATCTGAATCATTCTAAATATAATCTAAAACATTTAATTCCGAAATTAAAACTTAAGTAAGCGCTAACCTGAATGTCTGCCAACAAAATAAGGAATTATAAGTCATAAATAGGAGTTCAAACAACAATTAACAATTGTGTAATCCGATTCATTAAATTTTCAGGTCGCAAATGGGGGAAAATTTTGTTTACTCGTATATCCGGATGACCAAGTGACCTATCTATTGGTCCAAGCCGAATCGGACAAGTCCCCTCCCCTCATTTTAATTAAAGCGGTTATGGCTATCAACTTTACTGTTGGTTGCTTATTGTCACCCTAAAGATTATGAATTATTTTTTCTTTTATAATAAATTGACAATGTCTAAATAATTCATTTATTTAAAGCCCCTAAATTTTAATTTAGGTTTATTTAATTTAGGTGCAACTATATGCTTTTTTTCGAGATTTACGTGGGGCTCTGTATATTCTTTTTTCCAATAATGCTTTTATTATTTAAAACCGCACCTCTGGGCTGGGAAGACAAGAATGGTTACCACCAGAAGGCTACAGAAGAAAAATTAATATCATTTCCTCTTACTAAAAGAGTTGCAAGCAATCACCCCACAATTAATTTCAATTTAGCTCAATACCAAAAACTTGACAGCAGTAATTTTGACCTGCAAATTACATTAGCTGCGTAAAATTCTAGAATTTTGAAAATACTTCAATCAACCTTCCAGTATTCCTATTGGTAGGCTTTTAATTATATAATCCATTGAAAGAATTCATAAAATTTTCCAATTATTTGGTAGAATTCTCCTTATGTAGTTACTTATTTGGTACCCAGAAGGCAAAAATCAGCGAAATATTAGTAAACAGGTAACTTAGGGATGCAAATTTGGAAGGCATTTGGCACTTTTTGAGCCATCTGCCGGAGTCGAACCGGCGACCTACTCATTACGAATGAGTTGCTCTACCAGCTGAGCTAAGATGGCCTTTGCAAATAAAAATAGGCAAATGTTTTATAACATCTGCCCATAAAAAATTGAAAAAAATTATCTGATTTTTTTCTTATGCCTGTTTTTTCTCAGTCTTTTTTTCCTCTTATGAGTAGACATTTTATGTCTTTTTCTTTTCTTGCCGCAAGGCATTGGTTACCTCCGATTCTATTTATTTATTTTCCATGTGTTTCTAATAATTCTCTTGCTCTACTGGCGATATCGTTGTTCGGATTCTCTGCTATCGCCTTCTTCAGCCATTCATCCGATTTTGCAATATTTCCGGCTGACAAATTTACAACTCCCAGGTTTAAGAAACCTATCTGATGATGAGGATTATATTTTAAAGCCTCTTCCATCTCGCTAATAGCCGTTTTATTGTCTCCCAAGCTATAATAGCAAACCCCCATATCAATCCTCGCATCAGCGTTTCCAGGATTTTTATTGAGGTATTTTCTGTAATCCACAATAGCCTGTTCAAATAACCCTGAATCATTTTTAAGATGAGCCAGCGCCAGCAAAGATTGCTGATCATTCGGGTTGGCTTTTACTTTTGCTTCAAGTTCATTTATTCTTTGCAGGTTGCTAAGATCAACACCTGAACCCTGAGTCCGTGTATTGCCCGGGTTTGTTACCGGTACATTTACCGTATCAAATTCTCCCGTCCCATAAAGTATAAGAACTATCGCTATTAAACCGCCAACTATAATTCCAATAAGTGTTTTCCGGTTTAATGATTTTCCTTCTTCCTGCACCTGTTGATGTTTTTCAGGCTGGCGTTTACTTTTTTTATTCTGCTTTGATTTTGAAGGTTTACCGGAGTGCTTTTTCTGCACTGTTTTCCCTTTATTCGCATGGGCAGGTCCATCCTGAATTTTCATTCCGCAACCTGCGCAAATAATATTTCCCGGGCTGTTTTCTTCTCCGCAGTTTTCGCAAACAATTGGATTTACAATATTATCATCCGAAGCATTTTCACTCTTAATATTTTCCAAACCAAAACCACATTCCGGACAAAACTTAAATTCCTTCTCAAGTTTTACCCCACATTCGGGACAAAATTTTATCATATCGTTGTTATTGCTCCCGTTCCTTCATACCTTTATTAACTATATCTTTAAAGTCTTTAGAAAACTTGAAAGTAGGAACATAATGGTCAGGTACAAAAACTTGTTCGCCGGTTTTGGGATTTCTGGCTTGACGGGCATTTTTCTTTTTAACTTTATAGCTTCCGAATCCCCTTATCTCAATTCCTTTACCTTCCTTAAGAGATTCTATAACAGTCTTAAAAAAACCTTCGATGATTGCCTCGGTCTCAAGTTTTGTTAAGCCTGTGCCGGATGCTACTCTGTCTACTATATCAGCCTTAGTCATAACGCTACCTTTTATAGTTAATATAATTTATAACTCTTTATAAATCAGTGAGTTAAATTATCAAAGATTTGCTGTAAAAGCAACTTATATGCACACCCCAAATGCTTAATATAAAATACAAAATTTAATTATTAAGTCAATTACAGCTTTATTTTTACGTCTGTAATTTACTGTATTATAAATATTTAAGCCGTAATTGGATGTGTAATAATGATAATTAAAGAAGATTTAGTCTCAAAATGATAACCTCCGATTGATAGGAGGAATAATTTCTGCGCTATCAGCTAATATTTGGTCCTTTTTATTCATGGTATGGAAGTTGTTTTCATTATTACAATAAATAAAGAAATTTAACAGGTTTCTAGGAATAATAAGGTTAAAATGGAGCTTATACCAATAATAAAAGCATCGCTTGGAATTTTTACTATCCTTATTTCGATAACAGCATTCATATCGTACATTGCCTATAAGATTAAGGACAGGAATCGCTTAAAACCTTATGAAAAAAGAACCGAAATAAGAGAACCGCTAAAAATAATTGAAACACCAAAGAAGAAAGTTGTTAATGACAAATTCAAAATTGTAAATGAGCAGGCACCTGTTCCTGTAAATTTTCAGCCAAAACATGGTTTGCAAAAAATAATGAAGCCTGTTGAAAAAAGGGATAAAGTATTTATAAAACCACCCAAGAGAAACTCAGAAAACGAAGTATTTAATATTTACACCCTGTATTCAAACAATGATGCACACCCGATGCATAAATTGAAAGTAGTTAGCCTGAGCACAGAAACCTGAAATAACCTAATGTCCTTCTAGAAAATCTTTCTGCTTATGAAATGATTTTCCCTTTATTTTTTCGTCCTTCCTGCCTTATATTACACCATAAATTCATTTAATTATGCCGACAAAAACTCTATACATAAAAAATATGGTCTGCGGCAGGTGCATCAAGGTTGTCCGCGAAGAACTTGAGAACCTGGGTTACACAGTCAGCAATGTTGAGCTCGGGGAAGCGACAATCTCCACGGACAAAAAAGAAATCGACATTGCCCCTATTAAAAAGGTACTGGAAGAAAACGGTTTTGAACTGCTTGATGATAAACACAAAAAATTAGTAGAAAAGATTAAAACGATTGTTATAGCACAGATACAGAAAAGTAAAAACGGTGAACTTGAAAAGTTTAATTTTTCAAAATACCTTTCTGAAAATCTAAATATGAGTTACCAATACCTGAGCAACCTTTTTTCTTCACTTGAAGACGTCACAATTGAAAAATTTATTATCCATCAGAAGATTGAGAAAGTAAAAGAGCTTCTTATTTACGATGAAATAACGTTAAGTGAAATTTCATATCAGCTCGGATACAGCAGCGTACAACACCTGTCAAGCCAGTTTAAGAAAATCACAGGTTTTACCCCATCACACTACAAAAACCTGAAGGACAGAAATAGAAATCCCCTGGATCGGGTACTTTAAAATTCTATAAATCTTTAATGTAAAAATATAACACTCCCCCCTCTTCCTCTTATTAGTTTAGAGTTGTAATTAAATTAAACTATCACAGAGGAAAAAATGAAATCTGAAACAATAAAAATTGAAGGTATGTCCTGCCAGCATTGTGTTATGGCTGTAAAAAAAGAACTGTCAAAATTGGACCTGAAAATAAATGATGTACAAATCGGTTCGGCTTCAATTGAATTCGATGAAAACAAAATTTCACAGGCAGATATTGATAAAGCTGTTGAAGAAGCAGGGTTTAAAACAGTATAACTTAAAAATGAGCTGATATTATGGGAAAAGCATTAGAGAAAGTAGAAAAGATAAATGCACCTGTTGAAGGAATGACGTGCGCCAGTTGTGTGGCCCGGGTTGAAAAAGCAATTTCAAAACTCGATGGTGTGAAGAATGTTTCGGTCAATTTCGCATCCGAAAAAGCATCGTTTGAATTTGACCCTGAACTAATCGACTATACTAAAATTTCACAGGTTGTTGAAGACGCCGGTTATAAAATAAATTTCCCTGACAAAACCGGGAAAACTGATAAATACGATAATGAAAAAAATACCGGATCAAATGATTTAATTTCTGAACATGAAAAAGAATTGAAACGAGATTTCATTCTTTCTGTAATACTCGCTATCCCTGTACTGCTTCTTAGTATGGGAACAATGTGGGACGGATTCAGAGATTTTCTTCCCCTTTCCACTGATTATCTGAACAAAATTCTTTTAATTCTTACAACACCCGTAATTTTTATCCCGGGCAAAAGATTTTTCAAAATTTTCTGGACAAACCTGAAGCATTTTTCGGCTGATATGAATTCGCTTGTTGCTGTAGGCACGGGTGCAGCATATATTTTCAGCACAGTTGTTACACTTTTCCCCGATCTCGTACTGAAGCCGGGCGATTTTCCGCACGTATATTTCGATACTGCTGCTGTAATTATCGCATTAATTTTAATGGGCAGATGGCTCGAAGCAAAAGCAAAAACGCGCACTAATACTGCCATTAAAAAATTAATGGGGTTAAAACCTAAATCGGCAATTGTAAAAAGAAACGGTAATGAAATAGAGGTAAAGCTTGAAGATCTGAAAATCGGTGATGTCGTTGTTATAAAACCCGGTGGAAAAATTCCGGCTGATGGAAAAATTACCTCCGGCAGCTCTGTAATAGATGAGTCTATGATTACCGGCGAAAGTATTCCTGTAGAAAAAATAAACGGCGATAATGTTGTTGGAGGAACGATAAATAAAACGGGTTCTTTTGAATTTGAAATTTCAGCAGTTGGTAATAATTCTGTGCTCGGACAGATAATAAAAATGGTAGAAGAAGCACAGGGTTCAAAAGCACCTATTCAAAACCTGGCAGATAAAATTGCGGCCATTTTCGTCCCTGCTGTAATCGGGATTGCTTCTATAACCTTTATTGTCTGGCTGATTATTGGAGGAGAACATTCTTTTAATATTGCATTAATTAATTTTGTTGCTGTTTTAATAATTGCATGTCCTTGCGCTCTCGGGCTTGCAACTCCAACTGCTTTAATGGTTGGTACGGGCAAAGGCGCGCAATTCGGTATACTGATTAAAAACGGATCGAGCCTTGAGCTTGCACATAAAATAACAACTGTAATATTTGATAAAACAGGGACAATCACAGAAGGCAAACCAAAGGTAACCGATGTTTTTACAAATAATATTTCAGAAAATGAGTTAATAAAAATTACAGCCTCAGCAGAAAATAAATCCGAGCACCCGCTTGCCGAATCAATAATAAATTATGCAAAAGAAAAACAGATTGAACTTTCAGAGGCTGAATCATTTAATAGCGTAACCGGGAAAGGAATAACAGCAGTCGTAAACGGAAATTCAGTTTCCGCCGGGAATAAAAAGCTGATGGAAGATTATTCTGTTAAAACTGATACACTGAACGAGAAGATTACGAAACTGTCAAAAGAAGGCAAAACAATAATTTTTGTTTCAGTAAACGGAGAACTGAGCGGACTAATTGGAATTGAAGACCCGGTAAAGGAAAATTCAGCAGAGGTAATTAAAAATTTACGTGATTTGAAAATAAAAACTGTTATGATTACCGGTGATAACAAAACTACGGCAGAAAACATAGCTAAAAGAATAGGCATTGATGAGTTTGAGGCAGAAGTACTTCCACAGGATAAAGTAAATGCTGTTAAAAAATACCAGAGCAATAATGAAGTAGTCGCAATGGTAGGTGATGGAATAAATGATGCACCCGCTCTCGCACAAAGCGATGTTGGGATTGCAATTGGAAGCGGAACTGATATTGCTATGGAAACCGGTTCAATTGTTCTTATGAGCGGAGATTTAAGCGGGGTGTTCAATTCAATTAAGTTGTCAAAACGGACAATAAAAACTATTAAACAGAACTTATTCTGGGCATTTATTTATAATACTATAGGAATTCCTCTTGCGGCTCTTGGAATGCTAAACCCGATGTTCGCCGCTTTTGCAATGTCATTAAGTTCAGTTTCTGTAATCAGTAATTCATTAAGATTAAAAAACTTAAAAATCAGATAAAAATTTTCCTGCAAAAAAGATTACATCTTCGGTAATCTTTCCAGGTACGAGCTATTACTTAGCACAGCAAATGTATCAATCTGTCTGAGTTCATCGAGGGTGAAACAATTCATATAACTCATCGAACTTCTCAGGCCGTCGGAGATACTATCGATTACATTTTTCACAGTACCTTTATACGCAACCATCGTTTCTTCGCCTTCAATAAATTCATTCCTCATTTTTACACCAAAGGAAGCTGAGCCCCTGTATTTTTTCCAGAGCTGCCCGTTATATTTAATAATTTCTCCGGGAGTCTCCCTTGTACCTGAAAGCATTCTTCCAAGCATAACGGCATCGGCACCGAGAGCAATTGCTTTGGCTACATCGCCGGGACTTTTAATTCCGCCGTCCGCAATAATTTTAATTTTTAGTTTTTGCTCTTTCCTGTTGAATAAAACATTTAACAAAGAAGAAACCTGCCCTATTCCGATTCCGGTTTGAATAGAAGTCGTACATACACTTCCGCTTCCAATTCCTACTCTTACAGCATCAGCCCCGGCATCTTCAAGAGATGAGAGTCTTTTGCCATGAGCAATATTTCCGACAATAATTTTACAATCAAATGTTTTCTTTATTTCCTCTGTCTTTCTTAATACTTCATTATTATTTGCGTTTGCTGTGTCCAGGCATATTAAATATTTTTTTTCTACTAATTTTTCAATATCGCCCATTGGTGTAGTCAGCGCAATAGAAACAGAACGTATTTTTTTACTGTCACCATTATTATTTAAGATTTCTTTTAACGAACTATCAAACCTGTTCAATATTCCAATGCATCCGAGATCGGTAAGTGTTTTTGCCATGTCCTGGCCTGTCACTGTGTCCATAGGACTGGAAGTTAGAGGTAATGCGAGATCAAAGCCCAGAAAGTTACAACTGGTTGAAGCCTCTGTCCGGGTTTTTATTCTTGAGACTTCAGTTGGTATAAGGCTGATGTCGTCATAAGTCAATGATTGTTGAAAATCGTTGAGCGCTTTTTTAGTGTATACTTTCATTTGAAATTGCTTCCTTTGGTAATTTTATAATAAAGGATTGAGAAATTCTGAATTGTTCAAGATTTCAGTGTCGCCTCAATATCATCCAATAATTGATTCATCTTTTTAGTTGTAGCAATAATTGGTTCCGGTGAATTCATATCTACGCCGGCTGCTTTAAGAATATCTATTGGGTAATCGCTACTCCCCGATTGCAGGAAATTCAGATATTTTTTTACTGCCGGCTCACCTTCAGCTAAAATTTTCTCAGAAAGTGTCGCAGAGGCAGCATAACCGGTTGCATACTGATATACATAGTAGTCATAGTAAAAATGAGGAATTCTGGCCCAGGTATAATATTCTTCTTCATCAAGAACCATTGCCGGGCCCCAATATTTTTGATAAAGATCTTTGAACAGATTGCAAAAATCTTCCTGGGTTAAAGCCTGGCCCTTTTCTGAACTTTCGTATGCCTGCATTTCAAACTCTGCAAACATTGTCTGGCGATAAAATGTAGAGGCAATATTATTAAGATATTTTTCCAGCAGGTAAAGTTTATCTTCTTTAGAATTTGATTTTTCAATAAGGTGCTCCAAAAGCAAAGCCTCATTAAAAGTTGAAGCCACCTCAGCTAAAAAAATTGAATAATTTGCATACACGTAAGGCTGGTGCTTACCTGTATAATAGGAATGCATATTGTGTCCCATCTCGTGTGTAAGAGTAAAAACATCGTTAAGTAAGTCTGTCCAGTTTAACAGCACGTATGGATGAACGCCAAAAGTTGTTCCGGAAGAATATGCACCGCTTCTTTTTGACTGAGTTTCATAAACGTCTATCCACCTGTTATCAAACGCAGTTTGCAAAGTTTCCAGGTAATCGCTGCCCATTGGTTTTAATGAATCCAGAACAATTTTTTTTGCATCCTCGTATTCATATTTTTTTTCTTTTATAGAAAACAATGTTACATAGGTATCGTACGGATGAAGTTCATCAACTTTTAGAAGTCTTTTCTTAAGCTCTGCCCACCTGTGTAGAGGAGCCATATTTTTATTCGCCGTTTCAACCAGGTTATCGTAAACAGAAAGTGGAATCTTATTCTTATCAAGTGCTGCTTCCCTTGCTGAGTTATAATTTCTCGCCTTAGCGTTAAAGATATTCGCTTTCAGGTTCCCGTTAAGCAGAGCGGCAAAAGTATTTGTATAATTTTTAAAAGGTTTATAATAATTCTTATAAGCTCTCTGCCTGTACTCGCGATCTTGGGAATACATTGCAGCATAATAGCGTCCATGAGAAATTTCAACATCTTCTCCCTGGTCGTCTTTTACAAGAGGAAATTTCAGGTCTGCATTTGTAAACATCGAAAAAGCATTATATGGAGCCTGGGCAACTTCAGAAGACAAAGCAAGAATTTTTTCTTCGGCAGGAGAAAGAGTATGTTTTTTGGTCCTCAACAAATCATCAAAATAATGGCGGTATAACCCTAGCTCTTTTTTCTGATTTACGAAATCAAGTAATTTCTCTTCAGGCATCGCCAGCATTTCCGGTCTGATGAAAGAATTTGCTGTTGAGATTTGTGCAAAAAGATTTTTAATCCTGTCGTCCATAGCCTGGAATTTAGTCACCCTCATATCACTGTCTTTTGCAAGCATAGCGTATAAATATAATCGTTCCAGTTTGATTCCAACTTCATCATCAAATTTTAAGCAGCTATAAAGCTGGTCTGCGGATTGTGATAATGTACCTGTAAATTTTTTATATTGGGTAAGATTGTTTTGTAACCAATCAAATTCTTTTTGCCAGGTATCCACAGATTCAAATATATCACTAAGTTTCCATTTATAAATTTCGTCTATTTCTTCTCTGGATGGTAAGGATGATGTTTCTGCTTTTGAATAGGTATTCTGACTTAGAAATTTTCGTGTAAACATAAATAGCCCAATAGCCCCATATTTCTGTTGTTAATAATTGACTGGATAATGTTAAAAGCCGGGTTTGAAATTACAAAATATTCCTGTAAAGTTAAATATCATAATAGCGGCATTATTGAAAAGTTCTTAAAACCATTTTTTCCTTTTGAAAAATATAATCATACCTATAACCACAATAAGCATTAGTCCCATAACAAAAGGATAGCCATAACTCCATGTCAGTTCCGGCATATTCCAGATACTTACATCTGTCCGGAAATTCATCCCGTATATTCCTACGATAAAAGTCAGGGGGATAAAAATAGTTGAAATTATTGTAAGCACTTTTACAATCTCATTCATTTTATTGCTTGCGCTGGAAAGATAAACTTCCTGCAAACCATTTATTACTTCCCGGTAATTATCAATTGTGTCAATAATCTGCCTTATGTGATCGTACAAATCTCTTAAATAAATTTGAGTTGATTTATCAACGAAATTATATTGTTCACGTTCAAGAGCATGTAAAATATCTCGCAGAGGTGTTACATTTCTTTTTAAATGGATTACTTCCTTTCTTAATGAATGAATGCTCTTAAGTGTAGATTGTTCAGGATTATCCAGCAGTTCGTCTTCAATATCTTCAATTCTTTCATCTATTTTATCCAGTACAAGAAAATAATTATCAACAATAGTATCGATTAGCCTGTAAGCAAGGTAATCAGGACCACTTTTTCTAATTCTCCCGTTGTTGCTTCTGATTTTGTCCCTGATAATATCAAAGACATCACCTTCTTTTTCCTGAAAGGTAATAAGAAAGTTTGTGCCAAGTATGAAACTTACCTGTTCTATATTCAGAAGATTTTCAGTTTCATTATAGTTTATCATTTTTGTAATGATAAAAATATAATTTTCAAATTCGTCTATTTTGGTATTATGCGAAACGTTTAAAATATCTTCCAATACAAGCGCATGAATTTTAAATATTTTACCAATATTTTCTATAAGTTGAGTATTGTGAATTCCGCATATATTTAACCAGGTAACATCTTTGTTTAACTTAAACTCACTTAGCTTACTTACTTCCTCTTCAGCCAGAGTTCTTTCTTCATAGTTTTCCGCATCATAATCAAACACGCTGATTTTAATTTTTTCCATTTTTTTCTGACCGGTAAAAACCAGCGACCCCGGAGACATACCTTTTTTGTTCTTTCGCTTAAATTTACGTGGTAACATAATTTGCCTATGTTTTAGGATAATAATTGAAAGATCGTGAAAAAAAATGAGAGTTTAAATGAAGATTACAGGCTTGTTTAATAATTACGAGGAGATTTTACCATCTTAACTTTCAGATTTCCGCTAAAATCATTGAAATCAAGCTGAATTTTTTCAACTACATGGTTAACAACAGACTTTTGCAACCCGTTAATATCATTTGAAAGTAATTCATTGTACAAAGTAGAAAGATTATCAGCTATAACTCTTACGTGAACGGATCCACTTGAATAGTCCTTAAGTTCAAGAATAATATCAGTGTCTGTTACATCAAGAAATGTTTCATCTGTTTTACTAAATGTTATATTCTTTGCATCAATCTGGAAGATATAGGCGTCCGACGACTTTAATACTACCGGTTCATTAACATTGCCCACAGAATTACCCGGATCAATAATTCCTTCCCTGCAGGATTCCAATGCGGCAATCATAAATATAACAGAAGCAATCAGAAAAATATTTTTAATTTTCATAACGATCCAACCCCTGTATTTACCCGGTACAATGTCAACAGATAGAGGATTAACTCTTAGCTTTCCAATGAAAATAAGAGATAAATATATTAGTTGAAACATATTTTTTAGGGCAATTATTTACCCTCAAGCCGTTTTATCGCGGAGTTAAGCGATCTCCTTACTCTGTTTCTTCTTTCGGATTTTAAAATCTCTTGTAATAAGGATAATTTTGATGTTGCTCCAAGTTTTGCAAGGCTGCCGGCAGCATAATTCCTGGTCCTGAAATACGGATTTTTAAGAGCTTTTGCCAAAACATTTATTACTTCATTTCTGTGTGATACTGAGAATTCCATTGCACAATCCAGAGCTGTAATATCAAGCAGGTGCATTCCACCGTAACTGTATTTATACTGGCTATATTCACCGGCAAGTTTAATGGCACGTGGGTCGCCTAATTTTTTCAGGCCGTCAAAAACATCTCTTCTAATTATGTTTCTATGTGAATCCATTTTAAGGGCTTTGACCAAAAATTCAAAAGCACCTTTCATTTTTACAGCACCTATTGAGTAGGCTGCGGCACCTTTTACATAAACATTATTGTCGGATTTAAATTTATTCATCAAGAATTTGCCAACTTTTGAAGCTGAAAATATTGAAAGAGATTTTACAGCTTCTTCCCTTACCCTGGCATCAGGGTCATCGGAAGCAATGAGCAGAGGTTCAAGGACCTTACCGCCGCCTATTTTTCTAAGACCTTCCACCACTGTCTGCCTTACTCCGTAAAAATTATCTCGCTGTATTGATCTTGCCAAATAGCTTATAGCAGTATCCCCAAATTGCGGAAGAACCTTTGCTGCAAAAATTCGTCCAACTACATCATCGTCATATTGCAATTGATAAACCAGCTCATCAAAGTTTTTTCTGAAATGAACACTGCATAGCGTCCACATATATTTATTAAACCTGATCATTTGGGGTTTTTCTTTACAATCAAAAGTAAACACTTCTTCTTTTTTACTGATTGTAATTTTTTTCTGAATTATTTTTTTACCTGAAGTAATTTCCACTAGAACTGGAGCTGTAAATAATCCAACTGCCGGGAGTTGTTTCTGAACCTGCATAACTTTTAGCAGTAATTTATTATGAACTTCATCCCAGGTATATGAAACATCATAGACAGGAAATCCGGCACCATAAATCCATTGGTTAAAAAATTCTTTCAGGTCTTTCCCGGTCGCTTCTTCCATCGCTTTTTTAAAATCTTCTGTTACAACTGCTGAATGTTTGAATTTATCTACATAATGTTGAATCCCTTTTTCAAATGCTTTATCACCTAAATAATATCTCAATGTATTCAGGACTGCGGCACCTCTGTCGTACGCTTTACCTCCGCCGAGTTCAACCGGAATCACTCCTGTTGAATCTTTTTTAATTTTATCAAGTGGTTGTTTATTCACTTCATCGAAGTAAGCATTATTTTCCTTAAATCTCAGGTATCTGAATTCATTTTCGCCAAATTCGTTTTCAGTCCACAAATCTGTAAAATAAGTCGCAAAACCTTCATTCAGCCAGATATGATCCCAGGTTTTACAGGTAAGAAAGTCACCAAACCACTGGTGCGCAAATTCATGTGCAATTAATCCATCGGGACTATAATTTGGCTCGGCAGTTTTGCCGTGATAAATTCGTTGGTTCAAAGTTGTTGCGGTTATATTTTCCATTCCACCGTAAAGAAAATCCTGTACGGCAGTTTGAGCATACCTGCTGTATGGATATGGGTATATGTAATCAGAATAAAAATTTAGCATTTGCGGAGTCCGCCCGTAAAATGAATCATATTGATCAGCCCATTTGCGGGGGACATTATAATCTAAGGTAGTTCCCCTGAGTTTTTCTTTGATCGTTACAAAATCTCCTACAATTAAAGTTGTCAGGTAATTTGAATACGGCTGATCCATTTCCCAGTCAAATGTTTTTGTTTTTGATTTGGAGTTTAAAGTAACTGACTTAAGCTTACCGTTTGAAATGGCAATTAAATTATCGGGTACGGTTGCAATAATTTCAGAAGTAAGTTTATCATCGGGTTCATCATAAGCGGGGTACCAGTACCTGTTGTCTCTTCCTTCTCCCTGCGACCAGATCTGGTAAGGAATTTCAGGATACTCTTTGGTTGGTTTGAAAAAATATAATCCTGCTTCCGGCAGTGAGCTATACTCTATTGTGACAGTGGCATCTTTTCCTGCATTTAATACATCATCAAAGTTTATGAAAAGAAGGTTGTCGGTCTGTGAAAAATTAAGTTCTTTTCCATCAAAAAATACTTTTGAAACTTGTGTAGTCCTTGAATGCAAAACAAGCTTTTGAAAATTATTTTCCAGAGGTGAAAAAGTAAATTCTTCTTTCCCGAAAACTTCAGACTTATCAAAGCTAAAACTCAAATCCAGTTTAACATGCTTCTGATCATAATTTCTCGTTTTAGAATTCAGTACATAATTTTGTTCACTTTGTGCATAGATAAATGCTGAAAACAGAAAAACAAAGGACAGGAATATTGATAATTCCCTGTGAATGAATTTGGACATAATTTTACCTCGGGGTTTGGAAGGGGAAAAGAACGTTACTTTATACTACAAATATTTTCCATAACTTCTCGTGAAGCAGTAAATTTTCCCTGATATTTATCATTATGATCTGCCTGTAGCCTTGCTGCATCATTTTTCTGATAATCCAGATAATTTTCAAACGTATCACAATAATATTTCATCTTGTACATAACAACAGATTCCTCAATTTCCGGAATTAAAACTTTAAACATTTCGCAATTGGCAAAATATTTTGTGCCTAAAACTGCCGGAATATGATTTTCTTTCATCCACTGCAGCCATTCTTCTTCTACTTCTTTTTTTATTCTTACAGATACACTATAAATAACCATAATAATCCTTTCAAAAAATTTGAACTATAACTTAATTATTTCGGCTAAAAGAATAAATTATTTTCGTACAAAAATTGCAAAGATAAATGCAATAGGTTAAATTTGCACAAAATTCTATTATCAGTTCAAACCGAAAAGGCTCCCTATGAAACCACTAAAGAGAATCACTTTAGTGACTTACATCTTCTATCTTCTTGCATTTTCTATAATTAGCTTCGTTATAGTAAAAAAACTATTTTTTTCTGATAACACGGAACAAACTGATAATATCAAAAAAGAAGAACACGTTGTCAAGATCAACGAATATGGTTTTATTTCAGATTCTTTAAACCGCGAAGACGCTACAATAAACCCGAATGAGACCTTTTCGGATCTGCTTTTGAATTACAATGTTCCCTACTCTAAAATAGACTTTATATCGAGAAATTTTAAAGAAACTTTTGATTTCAGAAAAATTGTTGCCGGAAAAACTTATCACGTTTATACCACGAAAGACAGCCTTGCTAAAATTGCATACTTGGTTTATGAAAAGAATCCAATAGACTATGTAGTTGTTAATCTTAATGATACAACGAATGTTATCGCCGGTTCAAAGAAAGTTACTGTTCAAACAAAAACGGCTGAAGGCGTAATCCACAGCTCGCTTTACCAGACAATGGTTGATAATGAAGTAGACCCCGAGCTTGTATTTAGACTTGCCGAAATTTATGCATGGCAAATTGATTTTTACCGGATTCAAAAAGGAGACAGTTTTAAAGTAATTTATGAAGAACAATATGTAGACGGGCAGCCAATAGGAATCGGGAAAGTAATTGGAGCATATTTTAACGCATCGGGCGAAGCCTTTTATGCAATAAATTTTGAAAAAGACGGTGATGATCATTTTTATGATGAAAACGGTAAAAGCCTGAGAAAAGCATTCCTTAAAGCGCCGGTAAAATTCACACGTATTTCTTCAAGATATTCACTCCGCCGTTATCACCCGATTGAACACAGAGTGAAAGCTCACCTTGGTACAGATTACGTAGCACCTACCGGAACACCTATTCATTCAACCGGAGATGGAGTTGTAATTGAAGCCCGCTATAAAAGATTTAACGGTAACTATGTAAAAATCAGGCACAACAGTGTTTACTCAACACAATATCTCCATATGTCAAAAATCGCTAAGGGAATGCGTCCCGGCGTACATGTAAAACAGGGACAGGTAATTGGCTACGTTGGAATGACAGGTGAGGCAACCGGTCCGCACGTTTGTTACCGTTTCTGGAAAAATGGTGCGCAGGTCGATCCATTTAAGCAAAAAATTCCATCGGCACACCCTGTTGCCAAAAAATTAGAACCAGAGTTTAATATTTTAAAGAATAATGTTCTTGCAGAACTTGACAGCCTTGGGATTAAAAATGAAAGGCCCAAAGTAGCTACGGCGGGCGCCAGCGAAAAGCCTTAATTTTAAGTTAGATTCCTTTACTTCCTAATTTCAGTGCTCTCTCCCGCCCTTCGATATCTATCATTTCTTTTATATATTTATGACTTAAAATTCCTCATTAAATTAAAATGAACGATAAATACGAAGCAGTAATCGGGCTGGAAGTACACGCACAATTGCTAACCAAAACCAAAGCATTTTGCAGTTGTTCTACTTTATTTGGAAACTCTCCGAATACAAACGTGTGTCCTGTTTGCCTTGGCCATCCTGGCGTGCTGCCGGTTTTAAACAAAAAAATGGTGGAGTTCATTTCTTTGATGGGCTTAGCAACAAACTGCACAGTTAATGAAAAATCAGTTTTTGCAAGAAAGAATTATTTTTATCCTGACCTCCCGAAAGGTTACCAGATTTCCCAGTATGATAAGCCAATTTGTGAAAATGGATTTATTGATATAAAAAAGAAAGATGGTACCTCAAAAAGAATTGGCATTTCGCAAATCCATATGGAAGAAGACGCGGGAAAATCCATTCACGACCAGACACAGGAAACTCTGGTTGATCTGAACAGGTGCGGAGTTCCATTAATTGAAATTGTAAGTGAGCCGGATATCCGCAGTGCTGAAGAAGCAGTTTTGTACCTGACCAAAATCAGGCAGATTGTTCAATACCTGCGTATCTGTGACGGTAATATGGAGGAAGGTTCGTTAAGGTGCGATGCAAATATTTCAGTCAGGCCGGCCGGACAAATAGAATTCGGTACAAAAACCGAAGTAAAAAATATGAATTCATTCCGAAACCTGGAACGCGCAATAAATTTTGAAATCAACAGACAGACTGAAACCATCGAAGAAGGTGGAAAAATCTTACAGGAAACTCTTTTATGGAACGCTGACGAAAATGAAGCTGTTTCAATGAGAAGTAAAGAAGAAGCACACGATTACAGGTATTTTCCTGAGCCCGATTTATTACCGGTTATTATGGATGATAAATGGCAAAAAGAGCTAAAATTGAAACTTCCGGAACTTCCCGAAGTAAGAAAGGAAAGAT
>Ga0209919_1000255_pt1 | contig 27189 bp, 25 predicted proteins | sample SalPon2A_C_D2_MG_FD_185721 | JGI IMG/M metagenome (GOLD analysis project Ga0209919, IMG submission 185721) | Soil microbial communities from South San Francisco under conditions of wetland restoration - Salt Pond MetaG R2A_C_D2_MG (SPAdes)... | ecosystem: Environmental > Terrestrial > Soil >... | reverse complement strand
GTATTTCGGAACCGGAACTGAAAGAGTAGAGGATGAGCTTGAATATATCTTTCCGAATGCACGTGTGAAAAGAGTAGATTCAGATTCGGTTTCTAAGAAATCATCCCTTAGTAAAATCTTAATAGCTTTCAGCAGAGGTGATACTGATATTCTTGTCGGAACTCAAATGGTTTCTAAGGGGTTAGATTTTTCAAGAGTTACTTTGGTTGGTGTAATTTCTGCCGAAACAAGTTTATGGCTCCCGGATTTTCGTGCAGACGAGCGGACTTTCCAGTTGCTAACACAGGTATCGGGGCGTGCCGGTAGAAATAAAATAAAAGGGGAAGTAATAATTCAAACACAAAACGAAAAGAACTTTACACTCCAGAAAGTTGTGGAAAATGATTATAATGGAATTTATCAGAAAGAAATTGCTGACAGAGAGAAAATGGGATATCCACCATTTACCAGAATAGCATTGATAGAAGCGAAGGATTTGGATAACAGGAAAGCAGAGGGTGCAATAAAAGATTTTTACAGGGAATTGTCAGCTTACAGTAAATGGCTGAAAGTGATGGAACCTGCTACAGCAATACTGGCAAGGCTAAAAGGATATTATCGTTATCATATTTTAATTAAAAGCACGAAGGAACTTGATCCAGGAGGTGCAATTTTAAGGAAGGCAATTCTGAATTCATTTTCAGAATTTAACAGGAAATCACGTTACAGGGATGTAAAATTAATTTATGATATTGATCCACAAAGCATAATGTGATCAGAAATTATTCATCACTTCAATTACTTTCTCAATCTGATCCTTCGAGTGTCCAAATGAGCAGGGAAGGCTTAAAGTAGTTTCGTGAATCTTCTCAGAAATCGGGTAAGGCCTGTCTTCTATTATTCCCTGCATTGCTTTTTGTTTGTTTGGCGGGACGGGATAATGAATTTCAGTTTTAATCTCATTATTAAGTAAATATTCTTTCAGCGCATCTCTTCTCGGATGGCGTATATTGTAAATGTGATAAACGTCAAAATAATTTTCATCAACTACTGGCTTAATAAAATCTTCTCTTAAATTATACTGATATAGTTCTGCAAGTGATCTTTTATGTGTAGTGATCACATTAATTTTTTTTAGTTTTACAGATAAAAAGGCTGCTTGCATTTCATCGAGTCTTGAATTAAACCCAATTACATCATTATAATATTTTTTATCAGAGCCGTAATTACGAAGTTTTGATATTGAATCTGCAAGAATTTTATCATTGGTAATCACTCCACCACCATCTCCCAAAGCACCAAGGTTTTTTGTAGGGTAAAAACTAAATGCGCCAAAATCACCGAATGTTCCCGTATTTCTTCCCTTATATTTTGCTCCATGAGACTGGGCACAATCTTCAATTAATTTCAGATTGTGTTTTTTACAAATCTCTACAATCGGATCCATATCACAAGACTTTCCGTAAAGATGGACGACAATTATGGCTTTTGTTTCCGGAGTTATTTTAGCTTCTATTTTTTCGGGATCAATGTTGTAAGTCTTTATGTCCGGTTCCACCAATACAGGTTTGAGGCCGCAGTGCAGTACGGATAAAATAGTCGCTATATAAGTATTAGAAGGAACAATTACTTCGGCATTTTTTTCAAGATTAAAACTTTTGAGTGAAAGAGTGAGAGCATCAAGTCCGGACGCGACACCAAGGCAATACTTGCTATTATTAAATGCAGCAAAATTTTCTTCAAATTTCTTAACAAAACTTCCGAGTATGAACCATCCGCTATTAAGTACGTTGCCAAAATTGTGAATAAATTCATCAAAGAATAATTCATTTGAATCACGTAAATTTTCATAATCTATCATTTATATTCCTTGTTACCTGCTTAAATATAGTATGCAAAATAAAAGCAGAATATATTATTTCTTTGTTAAACCAACAAATAAATCATAATATTTCTCAGTCATAGTTCTGATTGAAAAATTATCCTGTACATATCTTGTGCCGTTCAATCCAAATGTCTGTCGTTTATTATTATCAAAAAGTAGAAATAATGTCTTTTCAATAAAAGACTGTATTTTGAAAGGCCTTATTAAATATCCGTTAAAGTTATCTATTATAATTTCTCCACATCCGCCTATATCAAAAGTAACAGCGGGAGTTTCACAAGCTAAAGATTCTATTAATGTAGAAGGTAGATTATCCGCTTTAGTCGGGTAAATGAATATATCTGCAGCAGACAAATATTTTGCGACCAATTCTTCAGAGAAAATATACCCGGTTTTATGAACGATGAAATTTGAAAATTTATTAAGTATATCAAAATTTCCAAGTCCCATAATTATTAAATGAACCTTCTCAGTTAACCGTTCATTCATACCTTCAAGAATTTTTAGAAGATCATTACCCCCTTTAAATTCACTTTGCATTCCCTTCTCTGCTATAAATGCCAGTACCTTTGAATCTTTCGGAATGTTAAGCTTACTTCTCATGTCTGAGTCGTTATATTTTTTAAAGATTGAAATATCAATTCCATTTTGAATGTGAAGAATATTTTTACCATGAAATAAAGGGCTTTGTTTTGCTAGTTGATATAACCAAATAGAGGGGCATGTAATCGTAATATCCGATTTTCTATAAATTTCTTTTTTTTGTCTGATTAACCACTTACCTGTGTTAAAACCAATCTGTGGAAAATGTTTCTTCTCATTTTTCCCACTTTTTAATTCTTTCCAGGATTCATCCCCGAAGGTATGGGCAGCGTTTGCAGTAAAGGCCCACATATCGTGTAGGGTCCATATAATAGGTGCGGTTTTTGAAAGCTCTTCAAGTAAAGTGGTTTCAAAATAACCTCCATGTGTATTGTGCAGGCTTATAACATCAGGGTTTAATTCTTTTGTTAAATGAATTATTCTACCTGTGGAGAAAGGCAGAAATTTATATTGAAGACCTAGCTTATTTAATAAATAATTAGTTCCTCTTTCAATAAAATTTTCAATACCGGGTCTTCGTGTGCTGTAAACGTTTGTAAGGTTACTTCTTTTTATACCGACAAGAAAATTATTCTCAGTTTGAAAATATTCCTCAAGTCCTTTGCTTAAACGATAAGCGGCAATACCGGCACCGCCGGAAATATCATATTTATTTATAAATAATATTTTCAATTAGTATCTAAAGTATCTATTAACGCTAGTTTTAAAAGTTTCAAATTCCCAATCTCTTATTAAAATTCTTGGAAGTTGGTATCGGTCAGTCCAGCTATGTACTTGTGAATAGTAATTTGCGCAGACAAATTTAAACCCAATTTCTTTGCAAATGTTAATTGTGTCTTTGTTGTAATCTTTCTTCAAACCGAATGGGTAGGAAAAATGTTCGACTTTCTTTCCTGTAATCTCTTCCAGTAATCTAACTGAAGTAGTAATTTCATCACGCTGCTCCTCAGCTCTTAATATGCTTAATGGAGTATGTGTGTGTGTATGTGCACCAATTATAACACTTTTTGATAAAGACATTTTCTTTAGTTCACCCGAAGTGAGAAACCTATGAGTTGGCCGTGCTATTGTATCCGTTCCTTTCCTTTCAGCTAGCTGTTTTATTACTTTAATTCTCTCATCAATTTTTAAATATTTTAGAATCTGGTGAAGAGCCTTATATGTCTTTTCAATTTGAGATCCGCTGGATGTATCAAAAATATATTGTTTCTCATTTATTTCAACGGACAATTTAGATGGCAATCTGCTGTTTAGGATAAAAATTTGTTCCAGTTTGTCCCACCAGGTTTCCTCCTCATTATTTAGCATTGAAGTAGTTATATAAAATAAGGACTGCACCTTATTAGATTCAAGTATTGGTACCGCATTTAAATAGTTATCAGCATAACCGTCATCAAAAGTCAGTAAGATACTTCTCTGTGGTAATTTCTTTTGGTTGATAATTATTCCTGCAAATTCTTCAACAGTAAGGAGGTTAAAATTATTCTTTAGATAATGTATCTGTTTTGAGAAATTTCTCGGTTTAACTGCAAGTTGCTGAGAATCGTCTTCAAGATCTGCAACACGGTGATATATCAAAATTATTGCTGGACTTTCCAACAGGTTCTCCACAAATCTTACGGGAGTAAAAAGAGAATTATATATTATTTCCTTAATATTCATAAATTATTGTTCGTTGCAAAAATATTAAGCTGAAGGTTTGACCCGGTAATGTTTGAACCTAATAATGGAGAACTCAAATTTGAAATCGATTCTATAAAATAAGAAAATCCGTTATCATGTAAAGTCTTCAAAAGCAAATCCAGTCTTTTCCTGTTGTTCATCCAGCTATGGAATTCAATAAATATTTTATCAGCTATCTTTAATGTTTCATTGCAATCGATTATCACATCAACTTCAGCACCTTCAATATCCATCTTAATCAGATCAATTTTTTCTTCATTCAGTAATAAATTCCTGAGGCTTACTGAATCTACCCTTTTGCCTCCCGGGCTTTGAGTGATAGAGCCTCCGTCCGCACCATCAGAATTGAAATCAATTCCATTGTTATCTGTCCAGACGGCTTTTGCTGTGATGTCAATACCGGAAATTTTATTAGCACGTAAATTATTACTTAATATATTCGCAATTGCAGGGTCAGCTTCAAAGGCCTTAATACGTGCGGATGGAAATAACTCTTTAAAATAAAGGCAGCTAATTCCGATGTTTGCTCCGCAGTCGTAAATTAGCGGGGAATTATTCCCGGGGTTAAATTTGTAAATATTTTTTACAAATATGTCTTTGTACTGAAATATAAAAGAGAGGAAATCGGGGACTTCAATTTTATACTTATAAAATGTGATGATCCGCTTCTGGTTCCTTGGAGTGGAGCCGTATTTAAATAAAAGTCCGATATATTCTCTATAATTTTTATCACTAATTTGAGAAATTATATCATTGATCCTTTTAAGAATTAGGTTTGGCATTATTTCCCCTTTTTTGCAATTACGGTAATAACAACCTGGTAATTGTTATCATTTTTATCTAGTTCCTGGAGCAAAAGCTCCTCCGCGGCAATCCCTTCAAGGAGACTGATAGCTGAAAGAATATTGCCATAAGATTTCACTGTTATATTATGGCCACCAAAATGTTCTGAAAATAGTTTTGTTGCTGAGCCGGTGGTAAATCTCCAGTAGTCTCCCCATCTGTCCATATCGTATCTGGAAATCTGGCAAATCCCAGCCATTGTGATTAAAGCCGAGCCGTTCGGTTTTAATAAATGTTTAATTCCAGAGATTGCTGAGTTGATATCGTAAATAAAATTTAAAGTCTGTGTACAAATGAAGCAGTCGAATTTATTTTGAGAAAGTGATTCGGGTTTTGTCAGATCTCCTATTAGTGTAGCTTTCTTACTTGATTTATCGTAGTGCAGAATATCAATTGTTTCTATATTAATTCCGAATTTTTTAGAATATGTGTCTTCAGATATTTCTAGTACCTTTCCTTTAATCAGGCCCGAATTTTCAGATAAGAATTTTTCAATATAATACCTGTCAACAGGCAAACCTCTGTCAAGTCCAAATACCTTTGATACCGGCTCTGTGCTTCTCAGGCTGCCCCAGATTGTACCGTCTAATTTTCTTTTTAAGATTTTCCTGATCTTCATTTCAGACTTTTTTTAATTATTGAAAGTAATTCAGGTGCTCTCTGTTCATATGTATGTTGAGTTAACGTTTTTTTCTGTGCCCGTTTACCTATTTGCAAAGACTCCTCCCTGTGATTCAAAAGCCATCCTGCTTTTTCAACACATTCTTCAGTCGATTTGTAACTGATTATCTCACTCCCGTCTTTAAATAGGTTATTTAGATTTTCTTTCCAATCCGTCAGTAGGCAGGTCCCTACTCCGGTTGTTTCAAAAAGCCGCATATTTGAAGCATATTTAGTTGATGAATCGGAATGAATATTTAATACAACTCCTGCGTTTTTAATAACTGAATACATCTGAGCACCATAAACAGGCGGAAATACTTTTCTTTTCAGCCCGAATTTGTAGGGCAATATAGGTGAATTTTTTGATCTTCTGAATTCCTTAAAGAACTCGTTCTTAAGCAATAAATCTTTTGAAAGCGTGGTATTGCCCAGCGGGGCAGTTAAGTAATATCCGGCTCTTTTTATTATGGATTTTAATATAGTTTTATGGTTAAAATCGAAAATTGGGGAATAAATTTTTAAGTCAGTATTTGTAATTAAATCGCTTAACAATTTCTCTCTTTTATTGTGAAGATTTGCTCCCCTGAAAATCTGTCCAATAAAAATAAAATCAATACCCTTAGCTATCTTATCAAGGTCTAATTTTTCAAGTATGGAAAAATTAAATGCATGATTTAAGTGAGCAGCTTTAATACCTGATTTCTTTAATTCTTCAACAGCCTCGGGTGCACAGGAAAGTACCAAATCAGTTTCTTTCAGGATGTTATAATCAACAATGACGCTACCGGTCCAGCCAAGTACAAGTTTAATTGACTTTACTTCAGATTTAATTTTTTTTAACAGCTGGACATCAAAATAGTCATACCAGATTACATCCGGATTGAATTGCTTTATTTGTTGAAATGCTATGTCAGCTTCACTGCTTAATTTAACGTTTTGTTCTTTTGCCCATTTTTGCTGCATTGGCAGAACATTAATAGGAATTGTAAAAACTTCGTGATTGTTTTTTATTAATGCATCTTCCCATCCTGAAGCCCATATAGATGCTTCTTTATCCACAATTTGTTTTTGTTTGGAATAGGGCGACATGGCAAGTTCAGGCCTGCTGTCATAGATCCGGCTTACGCTATTTTTATAAAGTATTGTAAGAAGAGCGATCTTCATTTTAATTAGTATTTTTTTCTAAAATCTATATATCTAGACAGTTTAATGATTTATAAAAAATGGTTGTGCATTTTCTATTCAGGTAACCTGGTGATATTCCCCAGAAATCAAGACATTTAAAATTCTGTGAGCTCAGTAAGTTTTTACCTTCCTCATATTGTTCTCTTTCGGAATCATCCAGGATTATGATGCCATTATCAGAAAGGTAGCCGGGAGAAATTTTAATACAATTGTTCCTGTCTACTGCATCAACAATTATAAGGTCAAATTTTTTATTTTGCGATTCTATTGTTCGGCAGTAAGTGCCGTCCTCATCTTCTGAATTATATTCGAGGTTAACATTTTGTGGCATAATTCCTTTTATTTTATTGAACCATTCTTTGTCATGTTCAACAGCGGTAAGTTCTTTTACCCTTTTAGAATAAAAAAGCGTAGAACTTCCGGAGCCGTACTCAAAAACAGTGAAATTATTTTTCAGTCTTGTTGAAATAAAATCAATAAAAGGATATGTAACCCATGGAACCGGGTTGTTATTCCTGTCAACAGGGAAACCTGAATCAAAAGCATTAAACCACCCGATTTCTTTCAGGTATCCACTATGTTTCAACGATAGCAGAGCTTTTAATGTCCTGTAATCTGTTAGCAGGCTTATTAAGCTTTTTAATCTTTCGTTAAAGGAGACTGCCATAATTTATTTACACCTCTGAATAAATCAATAAACAATATTGCTCTAAACATCATAAACGACTGTTCGCGGGTTTCTTTACTAAAAATAATTGAAAACGTAGCCGCAGAATAGGAAATAAGTGTAGCTATTGCCGAACCATTTATACCGTAAACAGGAATCAAAATATAATTAAGAACTACATTTATAATCATGCCAATAAATGTTCTTATAAATGCAATCTTAGTGAAATTTTCGGTGATTAAATACTGGCTGCTTGCAACACCTAGAAATGTGGCAACTCCTGCCCAGATGTAGATTGTAAGCACGGGAGCTGCCGGCAAAAACGCAGGTTTATATAAAATCTCGATTATAAAGTTCGACAGAAATGTGGTCGGCAGAGCAATGGCAATTGCAGCCCATGCAAGCAGGTCGTATAACTTCTGCAGTCTGCTCTGGTATAATTCTTCATTATTTCCTTTTGCATTAACTATAGCGGGGAACAGTGATGTCGTTATAATTGTAGGCAGAAAATACCACGCCTCGCATAGTCTTACCGCGGCGGCATAATAACCCACTTCGGTGTCGCCCAACATCTGCTTTATCATTACCTGGTCAATTTTCATATAAATTGTTATAACTACGCCGGATAATATCAACGGCCAGGAATCTTTTAAAACTCTATAGGCAATTGTCTTTTCAAATTTCCAGCTTGATATTTTCTGTCCCCGGCTTTTATACATAATTACAAAACCTGCAGCCAGGAAAATATATTCAGCTGTAGTGAAAATGGCGAAATATAATAAAGATGCGTGGAAAGCTATCAATAATAGTTTTATTATCGAAGCTATTATGAAAGAAGAAGATTGAACAATAACCGAGTATTTAGAAAGTACTTTGGACTGGAAAAAAAAATCGACAACATTAAAAGATTGGAATATAGGAGCAGCGGCGATAACAAATATTAATATGTTAGTAAATCTGTCCTGTTCAGTGAATAGTATTGCGATTAGAAGAATTAAGAGGGATAAAAAAGCTCCGATAAATTTCAAACCGATCCCGGTTCCCAGGAAAGAATCTTTCTTTTCAGGTTCTTTAATTAATTCCCTGGTTAAAATGGAATCAATGCCTAGTGTTGAAATTACAGTAAAAATCCCCGCAAAACTTAATGCGTAGGAATATAATCCGAAATTTGCCGGGCCCAGATAATTAGTTACTGATATTATAACAAACGCGCCAAGGATGACGCGAATAATTTTTTCAACTAAAAGCCAGGAAGTATTTTTGAAATACTTCTTAAAAGAATCCGACTTAAAATTAATCCTGGTATTTGTTTTTTCTTTTTCCTGCAAATCTTTTATTCTTTTTGAGCGATGGGCTCTTTTTTCTTTCTATATTGAGTAAAAATCACAAGAAATAAACCAGCCACTGTAATAGAACTCAGAATAAGCGAGACGTATTTAGAAATATAAAAACTGGGAGGCGCAAATTCGAACACGATATTATGCCTGCCTTTTGGTACAACTATGCCCATAAAACCGTGGTCAGCTTTATATATGTCAACTTTATTTCCATCTATATAAGCACTCCAGCCGGTGGATATTTTAAAGATTTTATAGTCCGCTTTCCCCGCATAATAAGTATTGCCTAAAAACAGGAAATTATTTCCGCTTGCATCTACATCAGCTGTTATAAGTTCATCTTTATATGTTGTAATTTTTACAAAAGTTGTAGAATCCGGAACATCAACATTTAAATTTTGGTCATTTACATAAGCAACCTGTTTTGGATCGAATCCGTTTTCTTTAGCTGATCTTAAAACGTCAATATCATTTTTTTGTTCCACTTTATCCACAAAATACAAACGCGGTAGGGCATTATTGTTTTTGTAAACATAAGTATTGTTAGTATTCATAATTTCCTGGAGCCCGTTGAATGGCACGGGACTGTTAGCTATGATATATTTTACATTTAACATTCTCCAGATCGTTGTATTTGCGGGGCCCGCAACATCTAATATATCCTGGTAAGATCTTGGCTTAATACCCGAGTATCCGTAAAAATCTTCTTCCAGAAAGTATGCGTTAAAGTCTGAGTTTTGAGTAAAGGAGCCGAGCGACCCATCCTGTTTAAGATTTAAAATCCTGTATGGCTTTTCATCTTTCTGGTCTTTTATAGCGGTGATATAATCGGGTGTTTTAAATAGGTTTTGTATGTCCGGATTTGGAGAATATTTCGCTCCGCGAGCATCAATTCTCCACAGGTCAATAATTGTTAAAATTATTATACAGATTACTAGAATATCTTTGCTCAATTTACCTTTTATATATAAATATGAAAACCAGGAAGTAATAGTTAAAAACCCAAAGGCAAAGAGAAAATCGGTTGCAAACATATCACCTATGAAACCAGATAATGCTGAAAATTGCTGAGCGTATTGTTTCTGTGTTACAGAAAGGGCATTAGCATAGTCATTCACCCTGCCGGACTGCCAGGCTGAAAGCGAACTGTTGAGTAGAAGCGCCAGTACGAAGATTACCGAAAAAACTACTGCCGTGTTTTTAACTATCTTAGTAAGTCTTTCATCCTTTTCTTTCCTTAGAGAAATAATTTTCATCAGGCCAAATCCTGCCAGCATAGGGATGCTCATTTGCACTAAGACAAGCATCATCGATGGTACACGGAATTTATCAAAGTATGGCATGTAATAGAAAAAGAGGTCAAACAGAACTGGAAAATTCTTGCCGAAAGAAATTAATAGTGCTATACCTGTTAGTAATGTCAGGAATCTTACAAACGGCTCTTTCCATCTTGTAAATATGCCAACAAACGCAAACAATAAGACCAGTATTCCCATATAGCCTACAGCAACATCAACAAATGGCATCTGTCCGAAATAGGTGTTTACTTCCACTTCACGCCCGTTCGTAAGTGGACCCTGGTATTTTGAATTACCAAATCCATAAAAAGATGGTATGACAAATGTGGCCACTTCTTCAGGAGAAAATGACCAGTTAGTATGGTATTTGTAATATTCTGAATCTGATTGCTCAGACTGGCCTGTGGATTTTTCAACAATGCTTTTAGTCCCCCTTGTTGAAAACGGCATGTATTCATAAATCTGAGTAAAGTTATCCATCTGGATTAATCCGGCAATAAACATAGCACCCAGAAATATTAAAGCGGATTTGAATATTCTTTTTCTTATCTCGTTTTCCTTCTTTATCAGTGAACTAATGAAGAAGTACAAAAAGAATATAAATACGGAAAATAAAGTGTAAAAAATTATCTGTACGTGAAATCCCTGTATGAAAAGCTGAAGAGTTATTATCAGGAGGAGAATGTCAAGCAACCTTATTTTTTCCTTAAACCTTAGCAGCAATAAAAATATAAGGGGATACATACAAAGTGAGGTAAGTTTTGTAACGTGACCAATATAAAGGAAAACTATCAAACCGGTACTGAATGAGGTGGCGATAGCCGTAAACAGGCTCACCAGCGTATTCTTAGTGATATATTTCATGAAGAAAAATGAAGTTATGCCAAGGATGATCAGGTAGTAACTCCACATTGTATAATCGACTGAAAAGAAACCAGCAAAAATATTTCTTACCCCGGTAAATATCGTATAAATAATATTGAACCATGTTGCGGCTGTGCTAAGTGTATAGGCCGGCATTCCGCAAAAGATATACGGGTCCCATAAAGTAAAGCCTTCTCCATGGTTATGGACATAGGATAGATTACTTATTCCGGCAATTATATCGCCCGACTGGAAAGTTTGATTTCCGAAATAAAGCGGATTCAGGAATATTAGAAATAAAATAATTATGGTAAGTATTACAGCTAGAACATGATATTTTTGTGGGAGGAATTCTTCAAAATCAAATTTCGAAAAAAAAGATTCCTGTTCTTTTTTTTGTTTTGTTGCTTTTTTTATTTTTGCCATTAATTTACCGCAAATCTTTAAATAATAATTATTTTTTTTGAGCTATTAAATTTATTCCGGCACCGATTTTATTATTTCCTGAATAATCAACATACATCATTAAGAGCGTAAAGGGAAGAGTAAGAATATAGTAAAAAGGTAAAATGAAAAAGAAAAATTTTGACGCATTTAACATTAACATAGGGTATTTTATTCCAAGTCTCCAGGCCCTGACACCCCAGTTTCCGTATGTATATCTCTTTCTGTAGATGGAAAATCCAAGTGGTTCTAATTTATTCCCGAGGTCTTCAAATGAATAACCAACCCGTGCGTGTTCACCGATAAAACTTTCATCTTCGTCTTCGTGAGCATCACTTCCTCCGTATATCGAAGGGGTGTTTATTATTAAATATCCACCTTTATTTAATGCCTTATAAAAATTTTCAAAAACTTGAACATCATTTTCAATATGTTCCATTACGTCGACGCTGAGGATGAGATCGAATCTACTTTTGTGATTTATTTCTGTCAGGTCTTCAATTCCAAAAGTCACATTATCCAAATTTTGCGCCTTAAAAAAAGTTTTCGAATTTTTTATCCAGTCTTCTTTTACATCTATTGCATATATATTATTTGGTTGAAGGTTTTTTGCCATAAAGTAGGAATACTGGCTGTATCCGGTTCCTGCGTCATATACAGATATTTTTCTGTTGCCGAAGAGTTTTCGTAAATTTTTTAATTCTCTCCTGACATACCAGGAACGAAGAAACATTAAATCAAGCGTCCTGTAAAATAAAATGGTCAGAAAAGGAAACTTTTTAATAGCTGAGGCAAATATATTCTTAATAGGGTCGTATTGCATAAATTATTCTTTTATTAGTTCTTCCATTCCCCGGACAAAACTATTCCAGGAATATTTCTCAATTTCCTTTTCAATTTTATTAATGAATTCTTTCTCTTTCTTTTCGATATAAAATTTCTCAATTGCTTCCGCCAGAGTGTCCGGGTTTTCTTTTTCCACAATATAACCTGTATTATTATCTGAAATAACCTCTCCAAGCCCGCCCACATTTGCAGCAATTACGGGTTTCCTGAAATTCATCGCTATTTGTACTATCCCGCTCTGGGTCGCGTTCCTGTATGGAAGTATTACTGCGTCGGCTGCTGAAAAATAATATTTAACTTCCGATGAAGGAATATAATCAGTACGTAACATCAATTGTTCCTCAATTCCGAGAGATTTTATTAAACTTTTATATGTGGTCTCGTTGGAATAAAATTCACCCGCAACGATCAATTTCAATTTAATTTTATTTTTTAAGCTGGAAATAGCCTCAAATAATATATCAAGTCCCTTATAATCTCTGATAAAGCCAAAAAATAAAATTACATTTTCATCGATTATGTCTAAATGTTTTTTAGCTACTTTTTTCTCAACAGGCGCACCAAATATAGAATAAACAGGATGAGGCAATATCTTATTTTTAGCGTCGGGCTTAATTCTTAAAAGATCAGCCTGGACTTTTTTTGAGAGAACTATAAAATAATCTACAGTTTTAAATAAATAACCTGTGAGTAAATTATCCCCGGTTTTTTTTTCGTGTGGAATAATGTTGTGACATAAAGCAAGAACTATTGTCTTTTTATTTTTTTTTACAATTTTAGTAATTGTTCCGAAACAGGGCGCAAAAAATGGGAGAAAATATGTCAGGAGTAATAAATCAGGTTGATCGCTTTTAATCCGTCGTCCGATAGATATCCAGTTAAACGGGTTTATTGAATCCACTATTTGTGATGATGGAATCCTGCCCGGCGTATCTCCTTCTTCAAACTGGGAACTTCCCGGGAAGAACAACGATGGGTACTGCCGCTTAAAAGTAATCACACTTACATCGTGCTTTTTCATTAATTCTGCATATAACAGACTTGTAAAATTTGATATTCCTCCCCGGTAGGGGAATGCTGTTGAAAGAATCGTAATTTTCATCGGGACTGAAAAATTGAGGCTGTTATTAAAAACAATTCATTTACGGTGTGTAAGGTATATTTCAGATCAGGAATTTTCATATTCAAAAAAAGATGTGTGAAAAAGAATTGTTAACAATCCGGACAAGTCATCCTTTATCTTTTATAATGTATTCTTTTTCATCCATAGAATTGTGAACAAGAATTTCGCCAAGCAATCCTACAGAAAAGAACTGCACTCCAACAATTATTAAGAGGATACCTAAAAATAACATCGGCCTGTTGCTCAAAGGTACACCAGTTATCCATAAATATGTGAGATAACCGTTTACGATTAGACCAACAAAAAAAGAAAACGCACCAAAGAACCCAAAAAAGTGCATTGGCCTTTTAATATACCTGGTTGAAAATAAAACTGTAATCAGATCAATAAAGCCTTTAAAGAATCTGGAAATTCCGAATTTAGTTTTGCCATATCTTCTGGGATGGTGCTGAACAACAACTTCTGAAATTGTAAAGCCTTCCCATTTTGCAAGCACGGGCATATAACGGTGAAGCTCGCCGTAAACTTTTATGTTTTCTGTAACCTCTTTGCGATATGCTTTCAATCCACAATTAAAATCGTGTATTTTTATCCCGGTCATTAATCTTGTTATAAAATTAAAAAACTTTGATGATATCTTTTTTATAAAAGGATCATGTCTTTTTTTCTTCCATCCGGATACAAGGTCAAATCCTTCTTCAAGTTTCTTTAAGAGATTAGATATTTCACTCGGATCGTCCTGAAGGTCAGCATCCATAGTAATTACGACATCTCCAGTCGCTTCTTTAAAACCAATTTGTAAAGCTGCCGATTTTCCGTAATTTTTTCTGAAGCTCACATAGCGAAATCTTTTATCCGGTTTGCAAAGATCTTTTATAATCTTTAATGAATTATCCTTGCTTCCGTCATCAACCAGTATTACCTCATATGCTGCATTTAAAGGCTTCAATGCTTTCCTGATTTCATTAGCAAGAGGCTGAATGGATTCCTCTTCATTAAAAAGGGGAACCACAATTGAAATTTTTCTGAATTTCGTATTTATCCGCTGAAATCCCGTTGTGTTGCCGGATTTGTTTGAATATTTTCTGCGACGATTATAGTAAGGTTTCCGGTAGCTTTTTCTGGGGGAAGGGTTTCCTCCATTTTGAGAATTCTGTCCCGGCTTTTGAGGGACATTACTGCCCGATTTACTGTCGTTTTTGCTACTATCTTCCACTAAATGTCCATCATTTTATAACTTAGCCCAAAATTAACTCAATAATTAGTGAAAAACAATTTATATGGGGTATTTTCAAGCATTTACAAATCTGAATAAGGGGCTATTCAGGCTGTAATTTAATCTTGACAAATTAGTATAGATTGATTAGTTTAACACTGCTGAAATAAAAAGAAATGAACATTTTTCAGGATTTTGAAAGAAGAAAATTAGCAAGGAGTTTCATGAGTAATACGGAAGTAAAAACGATTGAAGAGCTTACGAATAAAGATTATAAGTATGGATTTGTTACAGATATTGATGCGGATACGTTGCCGAAAGGATTAAATGAGGATATTATCAGGCAACTCTCGGCAATAAAGCAGGAGCCTGAATTCTTACTCGAATGGAGATTGAAGGCATTTCGCCATTGGCAGAAAATGGAAGAGCCGACATGGCCGAATGTTCACTATCCGAAGATTGATTACCAGGAAATCAGCTACTACTCAGCTCCCAAGAAAAAACCAAAATTAAACAGCCTTGACGAAGTTGATCCTGAGCTCAGAGAAACTTTCGACAAGCTCGGAATTTCAATAGACGAGCAAAAAAGATTGAGTAATGTTGCTGTGGATGCTGTATTCGATAGCGTCTCGGTAGCAACTTCATTTAAAGAAAAATTATCTGAGCTTGGAATTATTTTCTGCTCATTTTCAGAAGCTGTTAAAAATCATCCTGATCTGATAAAAAAATATTTAGGGAGCGTAGTCCCTTATACTGACAATTTTTTTGCAACTCTTAACTCGGCCGTTTTCAGCGACGGTTCTTTTGTGTATGTGCCGAAAGGTGTCCGCTGTCCGATGGAGCTTTCTACTTATTTCAGAATTAATGCCGCAAACACGGGCCAGTTTGAAAGGACTCTAATAATTGCCGAAGAAGGTGCATACGTTAGTTATCTTGAAGGTTGTACCGCCCCGATGAGAGATGAAAATCAGCTACACGCTGCAGTTGTAGAACTTGTTGCTTTAGATAACGCACAGATTAAATATTCAACCGTACAGAACTGGTATCCGGGTGATAAAAACGGCAAGGGCGGAATTTATAATTTCGTGACAAAGCGTGGTGCCTGCCGTGGTGTAAACTCAAAAATTTCCTGGACACAGGTTGAGACCGGTTCAGCAATTACATGGAAATATCCAAGCTGCATACTGCAGGGGGATAATTCAACCGGTGAATTTTATTCCGTTGCCGTAACAAATAATTATCAGCAGGCGGATACCGGCACTAAAATGATTCATCTTGGAAAGAACACAAGAAGCACAATTATTTCAAAAGGAATATCTGCAGGAAAAAGTAATAACAGTTATCGTGGTCTTGTCAAGATTTCGAAGAAAGCAGAGAACGCTAGAAATTTCTCACAGTGTGACTCATTACTAATCGGTGATAAATGCGGAGCGCACACTTTTCCTTATCTCGAAATAAATAATCCATCGGCTCAAATCGAACACGAGGCTACAACTTCCAAAATTGGTGAGGATCAGGTATTCTATTTGAACCAGAGAGGAATTTCAACTGAAGACGCTATAGGGTTGATTGTAAACGGGTATTGTAAAGAAGTATTTAAAGAATTACCGATGGAATTTGCAGTTGAGGCTACAAAATTATTGAGTATCAGCCTCGAAGGAAGCGTAGGATAAAATTCAAAAGTCAAAATTAAAAAGTAATAAATAAAATTTTAAAACAGGATAATCGATGTTGCTAGAAATTAAAAATTTACACGCTAATATAGAAGGAAAAGAAATTCTTAAAGGAATTGACCTTAAAGTTAACGCAGGCGAAGTTCACGCAATTATGGGTCCTAACGGATCGGGTAAAAGTACACTTGCACAGGTACTGGCCGGAAGAGAAGAATACGAGGTTACAAAGGGCGAAGTACTTTATAACGGCAAAAATCTTCTTGATTTATCGCCCGAAGATCGCGCAAGGGAAGGAGTATTTCTTGCATTCCAGTACCCGATAGAAATACCGGGCGTGAGCAATACTAACTTATTAAAAACCGCTCTGAACGAAATTCGAAAATACAATGGGCAGGAAGAACTTGATACCATGGAATTTCTTACACAGATAAAGGCAAAGATGAAACTTGTTGAACTCGATCAGTCATTGCTGAGCCGTGCTGTAAACGAGGGATTTTCCGGAGGAGAGAAAAAAAGAAATGAAATATTCCAGATGGCAGTGCTTGAACCTAAGCTTGGTATTCTTGATGAAACAGATTCAGGGCTTGATATTGACGCTTTAAGAATAGTTGCGAACGGTGTAAATAAATTAAAATCTAAAGATAAGGCTACAATAGTTGTAACTCACTACCAGAGATTATTGAATTACATCGTGCCGGATTTTGTACACGTCCTTTATAAGGGTAAGATAGTAAAATCAGGCGGTAAGGAACTTGCGCTTGAACTTGAAGAGAAAGGATACGACTGGATAAAAGAAGATTCAAACGCAGTAGTTGAAAACTAAGGGAGATATAGAAATTTATGAGTCAGTTTGCAGAAATTAAAAAATGGTATTTGAACGAGTTCAAGTTATTTGAAAATAGTTTGAACGGGGAGAGTACCGCTCCGATACATAAAATCCGAAAAGATGCAATTTCAAATTTTTCAAATCTTGATTTTCCAAATACAAGAGACGAAGAATGGAAATACACAAATATTTCTCCATTGTTGAAATATAATTTCAAACCTTCCCTTGAAAAACAGGATGTAAAACAAGAGCAGGTTAATAAGTATTTATTTGATGAACTGGAACACAGTCTCCTGGTTTTCGTTAATGGTCATTTTGATGCAGGTTTGTCCAGGATAAAACATCTCCCGAAGGGAGTTTCTGCCGGGAGTATTGCCGACGCGATAAAAGAGAAATCACCGGTTGTTGAAAAACATTTTGGGAAATACGCCGATTACAAAAACCAGATATTCACAGCTCTCAGCACTGCTTATACCAAAGATGGCGCGTTTATTTATGTGCCGGATGGAAAAGTTGTTGAAGAGGCAATTCACATATTGTTCCTGACAACTGAATCGGATGAAAATATTCTAACTCAGCCAAGAAATTTATTTGTCGCAGGGAAAAATTCTCAGGTAAAAATCATTGAGCATTATGCTTCACTTGGTGAAAATATTTATTTCACCAACAGTGTTACTGAAATATTCGTTGATGAAAATTCGATTATTGATCACGTTAAGCTGCAGGAAGAAAATAAAAAATCGTTTCATGTAGCACGAATGGAAATTGATCAGGAGAAGAACAGCAATTTTTCATCACACGCAATCTCGCTGGGCGGGGATATTGCCAGAAATGATTTCAATAGCCGCTTTAACGATGAAGGCGGTGAATGTATGATGAACGGACTGTTCCTTACGGACGGGACACAGCTTTTTGATACCCACTCGCTGATAGATCATGCGAAACCGCATTGCAATAGTCACGAGCATTACAAGGGAATCCTGGATGATAAATCCAGAGGAGTATTTAACGGTAAGGTGATTGTAAGGCAGGATGCGCAGAAAACCAATGCGTTCCAGGAAAATAATAATATAATACTTTCCGATGACGCTCTTATTAACACAAAACCGCAGCTGGAGATTTTTGCAGATGATGTGAAATGTTCGCACGGTGCCACAATTGGTCAGCTTGATGAGGAAGCCATGTTCTATTTGAAATCCAGAGGTATTGGCGAGGAGACTTCAAAATCGATTCTAATTCACGCATTTGCGAGCGATGTTATAAAGAGCATAAAAATTAAGGCAATAAAAGATTACGTAGAAAAAATTCTCTCTAACCGTTTTGACGGTTAAAAGTAGGCTATTATGAATTCAAAAGTTGAAACACCGCAGTTAAAAAATTTAGCGTTTGATGTGGAAAAAATAAGGAAAGATTTTCCAATACTTTCTGAAAAGGTTCACGGGAAAAATTTATGTTATCTGGACAATGCCGCAACTACGCATAAGCCCAAAACAGTGATTGATGCGCTCAGCAAATATTATGAAACGATTAATTCCAACGTACACCGCGGTGTTCATACACTGAGTGAACTGGCTACCAACGCTTACGAAGGCTCAAGGGAAACCGTTAAAAATTTCATTAATGCTTCGAGCGAAAAAGAAATTATTTTTACCCGCGGAACAACGGAATCAATTAACCTTGTTGCACAGACATTTGGCAGACAAAACCTGAATGAGGGAGACGAGGTTCTAATTACCGGTATGGAGCACCATTCAAATATTGTTCCCTGGCAGATGATCTGTGAGGAAAAAAAAGCAATATTAAAAGTTGTTCCGATTAACGAAGATGGCGAATTGTTGTTTGATGAATTTGAAAAGCTAATAAATGAAAAGACAAAAATTGTTTCGGTTGTTTATATATCAAATTCCCTGGGTACTATAAATCCCGTTAAAAAAATTATTGAAAAGGCTCACAGTCTTGGTGTGCCAGTTTTGCTTGACGGCGCGCAGGCTGTACAACATCTAAAAGTTGATGTGCAGGAACTCGATTGTGATTTCTTCGCTTTTTCCGGACATAAAATTTACGGTCCCACGGGAATCGGGATACTTTACGGAAAAAAAGAATTGCTTGAAGCGATGCCTCCTTACCAGGGCGGCGGAGATATGATATCGAAAGTTACGTTTGAGAAAACAACTTATAATGAGCTTCCATATAAATTTGAAGCCGGTACTCCGAACATTGCAGATGCTATCGGTCTTGGAAAAGCAATAGATTATATAAAGAACATTGGTATTGATAAAATTGCCGGATATGAAAAAGAGCTGCTCGATTACGCTACTGAAAAATTGAGCGAAATAAAAGGCTTAAGAATTATTGGTAGTGCAAAAGAAAAATGCAGCGTAATTTCTTTTGTGTTTGAAGATGTTCATCCGCACGATATAGGAACGTTTCTCGATTTTGACGGTGTCGCTGTCAGGACAGGGCATCATTGCACACAGCCGGTAATGGACAGGTTTAATATCCCTGCAACAACACGAGCATCTTTCGCTATGTACAATACAAAAGAAGAAGTTGATTTACTTGCAAACAGTTTGAAAAAAGTTTTAGAGGTATTCGGATAATGGATAACGAATTAAGAGAATTATACCAGCAGGTAATTCTGGATCACAATAAAAGTCCGAGAAATTTTAGAGTAATTGAGCATCCTTCGCATCAGGCGGAGGGTTACAATCCATTGTGCGGCGATAGGATAGACGTATTTGTAAAAGTGAAAGACGGTGTGATAGAGGATATCTCTTTTCAGGGAAAGGGATGTGCGATCTCGAAAGCCTCAGCATCGCTGATGAGCTCAATAGTAAAGGGCAAACCGGTTGAAGAGACGGAAAAATTATTCGCAAAATTCAAAGACCTGATAACCGGAAAACTCGGTGAAAACCCCGACCTTGAAGAAATCGGAAAGCTTGCGGTTCTCGCCGGCGTGAAAGAATTTCCCGCTCGTGTTAAATGCGCCAGCCTTGCCTGGCATACAATGATAAATGCAATTAATGAAGAAAAAAATCTTGTAACTACAGAATAAAAATTAGTATGAGCGAAGTAAACAAACAGGAACTGGAAGAAAAAGTTATTAGCGTATTGAAAACCTGTTACGACCCGGAGATTCCGGTGGACGTTTTCGAACTGGGTTTGATTTACGAAATTAGAATTGACAACGAATCAAATGTAACACTTTTGATGACTCTTACATCGCCTGCCTGTCCAGTTGCCGGTTCTTTACCCGGTGAGGTGGAGGCAAAAGTAAAAAATTTACCCGATGTAAAAGATGCTAAGGTGGAACTTGTGTGGAATCCGCCATGGGATAAAGATATGATGTCAGAGGTAGCGAAAGTAGAATTAGGATTTATGTAAATAAAAATGATTAAATCTTGTAATTTCAAAAAATTTCTCCTCCGGAAAACCGGAGTCGAAATGACAACCGAATTATATTAAAAATTTAAACTAAGGGGAGTTACAAATTATAAACAAAAAAAGTACAGGAGATAAAACATGTTCAATATAGTTTCACGCCCCCCTATCTATGATCAGGATGCTGTTCAACCGATGAGAGATGAATTGACAGCAGTGGGGATTAAAGAATTATTAACGGCTAAAGATGTCGATGAGGCGATTAATGTTCAGGATGATCAGACCGTATTGGTGATGATAAATTCCGTTTGCGGATGCGCAGCTGGTAGTGCAAGGCCGGGTGTTTCTCTAGCTTTACAGAACGATATTATTCCAGATCGGCTTTACACTGCGTTTGCCGGACAGGAAAGAGAAGCAGTTGATAAAGTGCGAGAGTATGCTTCGGAATATCCTCCATCTTCACCAAGTGCGGCATTATTTAAAAATGGTAAACTTATCTATTTTATGGAAAGAAGAGAAATAGAAGGATTTGATGCCGACTACATTGCCAATGAACTGAAAAAAGTTTTTAACGAACACTGTTCAGCAAAGGGACCGTCAATTAGTCCCGAAGCTTACGCGGAAGTTATGCACGCTAAAATGTGCGGATCAAAAATTCCTGCGTATAAAGGGAAGTAAATGTCATTTCTCTCCCGTAGTAGGCGGGAGAGAAATCTTTTAAATTGTGCTAAAGATTTCTCTCATTTACTTCGTTCAGTGTTCGAAATGACAATCGATGGTGTATATGTTTATAAATAAAAAATAATAAAATTATGAAATTCAGTTCACAGGAAGAATATGGCTTAAGATGTTTGCTGAGAATCGGGAAGGCTGAACCAAATGGTTTGACAATACCTGAAATCAGTGAAATGGAAGGACTATCTGTTGCTCACGTTGGGAAATTACTGAGGATACTACGTATTGGTAAATTTATTGAAAGTGAACGTGGACAAAACGGGGGATATAAACTTGCAAGGCAGGCTGATAAAATCCTGATCAGTGAAGTGCTTGCTGTTTTGGGCGGAAGGCTTTTTGAAGCGAGCTTCTGCCAGGATCATTCGGGGGCCGCTTCTATCTGCACAAATTCTATCGATTGCTCAGTGCGGTCGCTCTGGTCAAATATCCAGGATATGCTTGATAATGTTCTGAGTAAAATTACACTCAAAGATATGCTGGGGAAGGAGGAGACTGTTTCTATTCTTGTTAGCAATTTTACTGATGAGGCTGGAGAAAAAATTCTAAGTAATTGATTTTATAATTACTTACCGTCCTCAATATCTCCTTTTTTCAGATAACCTTCTTTCATAAGATTTTTAAGTGATTTATATAAAGTTATTGTAACTTCGTTGGAAGAATTATACCCGGTTGATTCAATTTTTACGCCGTTTATTTCTTTTGTGAGTTTTACCTTTGCGAGCAGTTTATCTTTCTCAATCAGGTCGTCGCTCATTCGGGATTTATTTTCAGGGATATTTGATAAAGCATAGTAAACCCCTTTCCTGGCATTTGCAAATGCTTTATCTATTTCCTGTTCCATATTATTCTGGGCATTGGTATTTGCTGCAAAAATAAATAATATGAAAAATGAGATAAGTAATTTCATAAGCCCCTCTTTTTTCGGTAGATTACTAAAAAAAATAATAAATAAAAAATAAAAGATGGTAAAAAGTAAAAAAGACAAAACCCCGATTGAACAGATAATAAAACCATTCCAGTATTTTCTTGAAAAAGAAGCATCTGGTGGAATTCTTTTACTGGTTTTTACGGCGGTTGCACTTGTATGGGCAAATTCACCTTTCGCCGATTCCTATTCACATTTGTGGCATACAAAATTTGCCGTGGGCTTTTCTGGTCTTAATCTGGATTACACGCTTCATCACTGGATAAACGACGGTTTGATGGCTGTTTTCTTTTTTGTGGTAGGGCTTGAGATTAAACGCGAGTTTCTCGTAGGTGAGTTGTCATCATTCAGGCAGGCATCGCTTCCGATTATGGCGGCTGTGGGAGGGATGGTTTTCCCAGCGTTGTTTTATGTTTTTTTTAACACAGGCTCTAATGGAATCTCCGGCTGGGGAATTCCAATGGCAACGGATATCGCTTTTGCGATAGGGATTCTGGCACTGCTGGGCCCGCGTGTTCCGCTGGCACTTAAAATATTTATAACTGCTCTTGCAATTGCGGATGATATAGGTGCGGTTTTGGTAATCGCATTTTTCTACACCTCGCAGATTTCTTTTATCAGTCTTGGTTATGCCGGAGTTATTTTGATTTTACTCGTGTTGGCAAATTTATCGGGTGTGCGCAATCTACTTGTATATGTTGTACTCGGAATTCTTCTCTGGTTATTCTTTTTAAGTTCGGGTGTTCACGCAACTGTTGCAGGTGTTCTGCTGGCATTCACAATTCCGGCATCTTCAAGAATTAATACCTCACAGTTTTTATCTAACGGCAAAAGACTTATGGAAGAATTTGACAAAGCCGGGGAGGAAGGCCCGGATGTTCTTACCAATGAAGAGAGACAATCAGCTGTTCAGAATCTGGAAGGGAACTGCGAGAAAATTATGACACCACTTCAGAGGTTTGAACACGCGCTTCATCCTTGGGTCTCATTTTTTATTATGCCTGTATTTGCACTGGCCAACGCCGGAGTTACACTGGGAGAAGATTTTATCATCGCCCTCGCCAATCCAATTAGTGAAGGAATTATAGTTGGTCTGTTTTTCGGAAAGCAGCTTGGAATTTTTATCTTCTCATGGCTCTCTGTAAAACTAAAAATTGCTTCTGTGCCTCAGGGTGTAAACTGGAAACAGATTTACGCAGCAGGAATCCTGGCTGGAATAGGTTTTACTATGTCACTGTTTATTGCGAACCTGGCGTTTACCAGTGAAGAAATGCTGAATATTTCCAAGGTCGGTATTCTAACCGCGTCATTTTTATCGGGAGTAGCGGGTTTCTTTCTTTTGAATTACACGCTAAAGCCGGGAATTACAAAAGAATAAGATAGCAAATTTTTACTTTTGGGGCAGCGGACTAATTTTAGTAACGGTCATCCCGAATTTATTTCGGGATCTCATTTTTTGCAGGGACTCTGAAATAAATTCAGAATGACAGTTATACAATTTAAATTTCAAGTGAAATTAGCCCGACGTTCTTTTCCCTTTAATTTGGAAAAACAGGTCGCTATTTTTGACAATTGCATTAATCAAAATATGGATTTACTTAAATGGATTTGAAACTTAAAAAGCTGGAAAAATTTCATGAAAGAAAAGGCCCCTTATTATTAATTATAATGGATGGTGTAGGTATTGGCAAAGACTATGAAGGCAATGCGGTTCTCCGGGCAAATACGCCGGTGCTTGATGAACTTATGAATTCAAAATTGTACGCTCAGCTCAATGCACACGGTCCGGCAGTGGGACTGCCGACTGATGATGATATGGGAAACAGCGAAGTGGGACACAACGCGATCGGCGCCGGCAGAGTATTTGCACAGGGAGCAAAACTTGTAAACAAGGCTTTGAACTCCGGTGATATATTTAAAACTGAAGTCTGGAACAATGTTATTCAAAAAGGGAAAAACGGCGGTACGGTTCACTTCATAGGATTGTTGTCAGACGGCAATGTTCATTCGAATATCAGCCAGTTATTTATCATGATTAATAAATGCGCTGAACTCGGAATAGAGAAAGTGAGGCTTCACGCTTTAATGGACGGAAGAGATGTGCCTGGCAGAACGGCACTAACATACATTAAACAAACCGAAGAATTATTCTCGAAAATAAAATCCGAAAAAGGATTTGAGTATAAATTTGCTTCGGGCGGCGGAAGAATGATAGTTACGATGGACAGGTACAATGCGGATTGGGACATAGTGGAAAGAGGCTGGAAAGCCCATGTTCTTGGAATCGGCAGAAAATTTCATTCTGCAAAACAGGCTGTTGAAACCTTTTATGCAGAGGACGAAAAAATTATAGATCAGTATCTGGACCCTTTTGTGATTGCAGATGATAAAGATGAACCCGTTGGCACAATTGAAGACGGAGATTCAGTTGTGTTCTTTAATTTCCGTGGCGACAGGGCGATTGAACTTTCTAGAGCATTCGAAGAAAAAGATTTTGATAAATTCGACAGGATCAGGATGCCTGAAGTTTATTACGCGGGAATGATGCAGTACGATGGGGATCTGCTTATTCCTAAAAATTACCTGGTCGTTCCTCCTCAGATTGAAAGAACTATCAGCGCATATCTTTGTGCCGAAAAAGTTACATCTTTTGCTATTTCGGAAACGCAAAAATTCGGACACGTAACATATTTCTGGAACGGGAATAGGTCGGGATACATTAATGAAAACCTGGAAAAATATATCGAAATTCCCTCCGACAAAATTGAATTTGATAAAGCCCCGAAGATGAAAGCTTATGAAATAACAGATAAAACTATTGAGTTATTAAAGTCCGGGGATTATAAATTCGGCAGAATAAATTTCCCGAACGGCGATATGGTGGGGCACACCGGCAATTTTGACGCCGCTGTTACCGCTGTTGAAACAACTGACGAGTGCGTTGGGAAATTATTGAAAGTAATAAAAGAACTAGATGGAATTGCGATTGTTACAGCCGACCACGGGAACGCTGACGAAATGTACACTGAGAAAGACGGGAAGAGAACTCCGAAAACGTCTCACACCTTAAACCCGGTACCGTTTATTATTTATGACTCTGGCTTTCATGATGAATACAAAATGAGCGGCGCTAAAAACCCCGGGCTTACAAATATTGCGGCAACAATTTTAAATCTGCTGGGATATGAAAAAGTTGAAGATTATGATGAATCCTTGGTTAATCTAAAGTAAAATTTGCAGCGATTATTTTATCATTTAGTTAAAAATACTGGTTCGATTTAATTTTCTTTTTTAGTAATTTGAGACCAGAAAAACCTATTTATTGGAGTCCAGTTGATTCTAAAAAAATATCTGCTTATCGGTGCATTTCTTCTTGCAGCCGTTCCGCAAATGTCCGCACAAACAACTATTGGAAAATACGCAGGTGAATTCCTTGCAATCGGTGTTGGCGGGCGGGCACTCGGAATGGGCGGTGCTTATGTTGCTGTTGCTAACGATGTAACTTCAGGTTATTATAACCCTGCCGGATTGATACATCTTAATTATCCTCAAATTGAACTTATGCACGAAGAGCGGTTCGGTTCGCTGGTAAATTACGATTATGCAGCCGTAGCAATTCCTTATGGAACGGATATGAGTTTTGGATTGAGTATTATGCGCCTCGGAATTGATGGAATACCTGATACAAGAAATGCACTTGTGGACGCAAACGGGGACGGTCAACTTAATATTAAAGACGACAGGCTGGATTACAGTAAGATTACAGAGTTCAGTAACCAGGACTGGGCAATTTACTTTTCTTTTGCAAAAAGACATTCAGAAAAATTTACTTATGGCGCCAGTGTAAAAATTATAAGAAGGGTACTGGCTGAATACGGTGCGACCGGAATCGGTTTTGATGTTGGCGCTCAATACAGGATGACAGATAATTTATTCCTTGGCGCAAATATCCAGGATGTAACAACCACTCTTGTTGCCTGGAGTACGGGAAGAAATGAATTGATTTCTCCCACTTCAAAAGTCGGTGTGGCGTACAGGTTTGAATTTTTAGGCGGGACTTTTCTTCCGGCTATAGATATGGATATAAGATATGAAGGTAGAAGGTATTCTGCTAATTATAATTTGGGACCGATTAGTTTTGATTTGCATTACGGGGTTGAGTATAATTTTAAAAATATTTTTATGGTACGCGCCGGTTATAATGATGTAAGACAGTTTACAATCGGCGCCGGAGTTAAATTGCCAAAATTAAATATCGATTATTCTTTCGCAAAATTCAGTGGCTCTTCGGATGAAACACTCGGCGATACTCACAGAATTTCACTAACTCTTACTCTTGAACAGCCCAAGTTTTTGAGGGAAGGGAAGTAATACTTACGGTTTTAAAAATTAAAAAGCCCGAGTTTCAATTATGAATCTGGGCTTTTTTTTAGGGAAAATTATTATAATAAATTTGTAACCAAACTCTGGTAAGTGCTGATGTCCTGCAAACCTACAAACGATTTAACTATATTTCCATCTTTATCTATAACGAAGGAAGTTGGGATAGCCTGCACACCGCCGTAAGCCTGTGTAATGTTGTTGTCTGCATAAGCTACGTGGTAATTGATTCCCATTTTTTTAATAAACGGAACAACATCTTTTTTTGTATCAGTATCTACTGAAACACCAATTATTACCAGTTTATCTTTAAAATCTTTCTTAAGCTGTATCAAATCAGGTATACCTTTTCGACAAGGGGGACACCATGTAGCCCAGAAATCAATAATTACTACTTTGCCTCTGAAGTCGGACAGCTTTAACGTATTTCCATCAGTACTTGCCAATGAAAAATTTGGTGCCTTATTTGAGTTATCTACGGTTGTAGTATTATTTGTAGCAGTTGAAGTATTATCATTTGAAGGAACCTCTTTTACGTTTTTACCTCCACAGCCCACTATTGTTGCAGCTGTGAAAAGAAAAATTGATGCTAAAATCTTTAGTCTCATTAAAATTCTCCTATAAATTTATCCT
>Ga0209919_1000252_pt1 | contig 27394 bp, 27 predicted proteins | sample SalPon2A_C_D2_MG_FD_185721 | JGI IMG/M metagenome (GOLD analysis project Ga0209919, IMG submission 185721) | Soil microbial communities from South San Francisco under conditions of wetland restoration - Salt Pond MetaG R2A_C_D2_MG (SPAdes)... | ecosystem: Environmental > Terrestrial > Soil >... | reverse complement strand
CAGAGGGCCGAGGCGCTGATCGCCATCGCCCACCCCGATTTCCGGGAGGAGCTGCGCGGCGAAGCGCGCAAGCTCAAACGCCTCTAGGAGGGTGTCGGGCCGGCGGGATCACCGGCCCAACGGGAAAACTCATTTTTGCCAAGCTGACAGGGAGGATGAAAATGCTGAATCCGACTCCGGCCTGTGAAACGATGCCGGTAAAAAAAGTCCACCTTGACGAGGGGGTGAGGCTGCTCTACGATCTGAGCAAGGAGGAGCTGATCGATATCCTGCTCGACGACGCCAAGAACTGGCTGGCCCACGACGGCCTCTGGTTCCAGGCGGTGGAGGCGCAGCACGGGATGGATATGGCGATCGAGGCCGATCGCGAAGCCTGGCGGCGCTTTACCGTCATCGAGGCCAGGCGCATCATGGCCCGCCTCGGCCTCGATGACGGCGGCGGCATCGCCGCCCTGGTCGAGTGCCTCAAGCATCGGCTCTACGCCCGGCTCAACCTGCAGGAATGCATCGAGGTGAGCGAGGAGCGGGCGGTCTTCCGCATGGTCGATTGCCGCGTGCAGTCGGCGCGCAAGCGCAAGGGCCTGACCGATTTTCCCTGCAAGAGCGTCGGGCTGGTCGAATACGCCGAGTTCGCCCGCGCCGTCGACCCGCGCATCGAGACCCGGTGCATCGCCTGCCCGCCCGACGAACACCCCGAGTACTTTTACTGCGCCTGGGAATTTACCCTCAAGGCCGAGTGACCGTTCTCTCTCTGCCGTCAGCCGCGCCCGAGGGGTTCCCTTCGGGCGTTTTTTCATTCGCAGCGTGAAAGTGCGCCCCGTCGCCCGCCGAGAAGAGGGGATGCTGATCGAGAACGAGACCGGCAAGGTTGCCGGCCGGCTCCGGCGGCGCCGGGTCTACCTGTCCAGCTGCGCCTTCACCGAAACGCCCTTGGTCAGGGTGTTGAACACGGGGGAGTATTTCGCTCCCATCTGGACGAGCTCCTCCTTCTGCTGGTCGGAGATATCCGCCTCGATCTTGAAGAAGAAGCGGATCTCCTGGTAGCCGACCGGCACCGATTCGGAGAGGCCCAGAAACCCGCGGACATCGATATCCCCTTCCAGACGGGAACTGACCGACTTGATCTCGATCCCTTTGGCGGCGGCGTGCGCGACCATCGATGTCGTGACGCAGCCCGAAAGGGCGACCAGCAGGTATTCGACGGGGTTGGCGCCGCGGTTTTCACCGAGCAGAACGGGAGGCTCGTCGATCTCGAAGACGAGCGGAGCGCGGCTGTCGTCTTCCTGGCAGGCGCCGTAGAAGTCCTTGACCGTGGCCCGGTTATGGGTGCCGCCCACCCAGGTGTTTCGGGCGCGGAACTTGAAGCGGGCAATCTCGGGCTGCTTCTTGATCAGGTCGATGGTTTCCATCAACCGATCGACATCGACTCCGTTGACCAGCTTTGCCATGAGATTTGACCTCCTTTTCCAATAAGGAATCCTGGTGCAACTATAGCACCGCCCGAACCCGCCACAAGGGGGGTGAGTAATTTGAAAATCCCTTTTTAATTAACTGTTTAAGGGCCCGTTCGAGCTTTTTGCCCGGGGGGCGGCTTTCAGGCGGACCGAACTGGCTGCGCCAGCTCCATGTTGCGCCTGACGACGGTGGCTACAACCTGAAATGGGACCTGAATAACGACGGCACGCTGAGTGACGGCAGCGATACGGCGACGCCCGATGCCGACATGGACTGGCAGGAAGCCTTCAATTTTCTGGGCCCCTCATTCAGCGGGTCTGCCGTCGTTGCGATCATCGATACCGGAATCGACTTTCAGCATCCTGATCTTGAGGCCAAGATCAACACCGACGGATACGATTATCTCGACGGCGATTTCGATCCCACCGATACATACGGCCACGGTACCCACGTCGCCGGCATCGTCCTGGCGGAAACCGGAAACGGGAACGATTCCAGCGATCCGGATACCGCCGGGGTCGGACTCAGTCCCAATATTCGGGTCATGCCGATGCGGGTCGGTGATTCGGGCGGCTGCCCGACCAGCGCCATCGTCGATGCCATCTATGATGCGGCGGACAACGGTGCCGATGTAATCAACCTCAGCCTGGGCGGGCGTTTCGGTTCGGCGGCCGAGGAACAGGCGATCGATTACGCCTGGGGCAGGGGCCTGGTCGTTGTCGCCTCTTCCGGCAACGACGGGTCGGGGAAGGTTTCCTATCCCGCCGCCTTTGCCCGTGCCATCGCCGTGGGCGCCACCGACTGGCATGACGCCCCGGCCCCCTATTCCAACAAGGGCTCCGATCTCGACGTGACGGCTCCGGGCGGAGCCATGGACCGTTACGACGACCCCGGCGGCATCTACAGCACCATGCCGACCGGGGACGTCTACCTGACCACAACCTACAGCTACGACAACAATTACGATCAGCTCCAGGGTACCTCCATGGCCGCGCCCCAGGTCTCCGGCCTGGCCGCCCTGCTCTTCTCCCTCGACCCGGGATTGAGCAACGCCGAAATACGAAGCATTATCGAGAGCACCGCCGACGATGACGGGGTCACCCAGGTCGAATTCTTTGTCGACGGCGGAAGTATCGGCGTCGACAGCAACGGAGACGACGGCTGGTCGATTACCTGGCAGACCGCCAGCGTGGCCGACGGTACGCGCACCGTGACCGCTACCGCGACCGCGACCGCGACCGATACCGCCTCTCGGACCACCACCAGTGACGGGGTCACCGTAACGGTGGACAACGTGGCCGATACGGCGGTGGCCGTCAGCGGCGTGGTACCGAACAGAATCCAGGCCGGTACATCCACCGATGTCACCATCAGCGGCTCGGGCTTTGCCGCCGGTGCCGATGTCGGTTTCGAAAACGGCAGCGGACCGGCGCCGGCAGTCTCGAACGTCATCTTCGATGAGATCACCAGCACCATCGGCGCGACCATCACGGTCAAAAGCGGCGGACCGCCGCGCGAGCGGGCCTGGGATGTCCGGGTGACCAATCCGGACGGCTCCACCGGCGTACTCTCCGGGGGGCTGACGGTAACGCCGTAAATCGTCCGGCACAGGAAGGAAACAGTTCGATGTCCCACCGAAAAACGCCTGCGGACCGCTGAAGGACCGCAGGCGTTTTCGGTGTCGTTTTTCCGCTTTCCATGTTCGGGGTCGAGCCGGTTGGCGGTAAGCATGTTGTTGATCGGGGTGTCGAGCCGCGCGGGAAGTACCGTTGGTCAAGCCATGCCCGGATAATCGAAGTCATGGGAAATTATTTTTTTCAAGGACCCGGCCCGGCAATTGAGCAATCTGGTTATGCACAAAACTCCAGTCAGTCTGCATTGCAGGTAATCGCCTGGGTTACGTCTCCCTTGACGGGCGATGGCCGGAGTGAGGGTGATTGGGCCGAAAATGCCCCCTCCCCTTAGTCCCCTCCCACCAGGGGAGGGGAAATGGACATCAACTTGGGCGAAGTGCCTAACCAAGTTGAGCAATTTCGGTCAGGATCGACCCGCAGGTCTGGGGTAGGATGAGCCCCGAGTTGAGAAGAGATTGGCCCCGAATTGAGGTGGACGCCGGTGAACGAGGAAAAGGCAAATACGTATGCGCAGCGATTCGAGAGGGTGTTCGAGTTTATCGAGCGGCACCTGGATGAGCCGTTGAGCGTCGAGAAACTGAGCCGGGTGGCACATTTCTCGAAGTTCCATTTCCACCGGCAGTTCTCCCAGTACGCCGGCATCGGTGTCCTCGCCTATGTCCGCCAGTTGCGGCTCAGGCGGGCTTCGTACCGGCTGGTCTTTCACAAACACGAGCGGATTATCGACATCGCCCTCGATGCCGGCTTCGAGAGCCCGGAAGCTTTCGCGCGCGCCTTCAGGCAGGCCTTCGGACAATCGCCTTCTCAATTCAGGAAATCACCCCGATGGCAGCCTTGGAGCGAGCGTGTCCGGCTGCCGCCCCGACAAAGGAGAGAGAAGATGGATGTGAAGATCGTCGATTTTGAAGAGACGCAGGTGGCCGTGCTGGCCCACCGTGCCGCGCCGGAGCTGGTGAACGATTCGGCACTGAAATTTATCGCATGGCGCAAACAGAGCGGACTGTCGCCGGTGAAAACGAGCCGCACCTTCGGCATCGTTTACGGCGATCCCGATACCACCCCGCCGGAGGAGTTCCGCTTCGATATCTGCGGCGAGATGTCAGAGCCGGTGCCGGAGAACCCGCAGGGGGTGGTAAGCGGGGTAATTCCGGGCGGGCGCTGCGCGGTGGTGCGTCATCCCGGCTCCCACGAGCGCCTCGCCGAGAGCATCTATCCCCTCTATCGCGAGTGGCTGCCGGAGAGCGGCGAGGAGCTGCGCGACTACCCCCTCTTCTTCCACTACCGGAACCTCTTTCCGGAGGTGGAAGAACACGAGTTGGTGACCGACATCCATCTGCCGCTGAAGTAGGTTGCGTCCGTAGAGGGACTGTGTGAGGACGAAACTCGAAAAATGAGTCTGATAGCACAACGAAAAACGCCCGCGGACCGTCAAGGGACCGTGGGCGTTTTTTGTTTTTAAAGAAGATGCTCTTGCAAAAACTCATGGGATGGCGGCTGCGCGAAGACTTTCCCCGTAAAAACAGACGTTTCTGGTATAGTTGCAGCAGGGAGCTCCGGTGAGCCCGGGCCTCTACCGGGCCAGCCACTGACGCCGGGAGTCTGCGAAAATGCGTATCGCCTTCGCCTACAACGAGCAGCGGGAAACCACCGAGGAACAGGCCGAACTTTTCACCCGGGAAGATCTGGATACCTTGCTCGAGGCTTTCTGGAAGCTGCCTTACGAAATCCTCCCCGTCGAGGTTTCCGGGCCGATCGAAGAGACCATCCGGGGATTGCTCGATGCCCGTCCCGACCTCGTCTTCAACGTCGCCGAAGGGACCGAGGGCGGCATGCGCGAAGCCCTTTACCCGGCCATCTACCAGATGCTGCACCTGCCGTTCACCGGCGGCGGCAGCGCGCTTCTGCTGGTCGATCTCAACAAGCGCCTCTCCGAAAAGCTTCTCGCCGTCCACGGAATTCGCGTGCCCGCCGGTGCGCTGGTGACCCCCGCGAAAAAGGATCTGCCGGACGACCTGAACTACCCGCTGCTGGTCAAGCCGAATTTCGAGGGCTCGGGCATCGGCATCCACCAGGACTCGATCGTCAGGACCCCGGCCGAGGCGGAGGAGCGTATCGCCCGAATGCTCGAAAGATTTCCCGAGGGCCTGGCGGTCGAGGAATTCATCGCAGGGCGCGAACTGACCGTACCGATGCTGGAGGCCTGGCCGGGCCGTCTGCTCGATATCGTCGAGTACACCTTTACCGACGAGGGGGCATACAACGTCTTTAACTACGAACGCAAAAAGGTCCATGTAAATGGGCGACTGCCCTTCGAGGTCCATTGTCCGCCGGAACTGACTTCCGCCGAACGCCAGGCGGTGCTCGACGCAGCCCGGACGGTCTTCCGGACGATGCCCTGCCACGACCTCGGCCGGGTCGATTTCCGCCTGCGCGAAGACGGCATCCCCTTCTTCCTGGAGCTCAACCCGCTGCCGCGATTGCTTCCCGACGCGGCCATGGCCATAGCGGCCGGGAGCAAGGGGGTCGAGCTGCCGGAGATGCTCGATATGATCATAACCTCCGCCGCCCGGCGTTACCATATTACCCTGCAGTGATCCTCAAGGAGGCAGTTTGCATGACTGGTCGTCAAGCGTTGAATCTATCGGCTCTCATATAGCTGAATCCGTGAGTTCCATTTAGGATCTTAGGTTTTTCCTCCTCACTCCTGACTCCTCGCTCATCACTGATTCAGGATAAAATTATGGAGCGGGATGCCACAACGGAAAAATGCCCGCGGACCATAGCGGGACCGTGGGCGTTTTTGGTGATCCGGGTCAAAGGGATTCGGTGTTGCCACGCAGGGCGGCGATGCGGTGATCCTCGTCGACCTCCAGCACCAGGTCGGCGCGTTGCGGCATCTCCTCCAGCATCGCCCGGCTGAGCCTCTCGTAGTGCATGATGAAGCGCCGCCAGATCCCTTTCGGGATCGTCGTCGATATGCAGGCGCCGGGTGGTGGCGGCAAAGGGGCCTTTGACTCCGGCGGCGATTTTTTGCAGTTCGGCCGCCGTGGGGTGGAATAGGGAACGTTTTGCCGAGCGGGCGCGGCAGAAACAAGCCGCGCTGCCGCAGAAAATCCTCGTAATCGAATCTCAGCTCTTCCCCCTGCGACAAATCATTTCCGAATTTTTCCCGGAAGTCAAACAAGAACCTGCGCCCGCTTTGCCCGCTGCATGTCCTGCAGCGGCGGTCTGTAAAAGCAAGAAGGCGGCAACAGGTGCATTTTGCCAAAGGAGAGTTAAGATGGTGATGTCTGAATCGCCGTCGATCGCTACTGTGGCATCGAAAACGAAAGGAATGGTTGATGAAGAAACTATCCGTCCTGATGGGTCAATTGGTTCTGTTCGCCACGGCTCTGCCCGCCTTCGCCCAGACCGAAGCGAAGCAGGTGCTGATGGTCGTTACCAGCGCCGACCGCATGGACGGCGGCGAACCGACGGGACTCTGGCTGGAGGAGTTCGCCGTGCCGTACCTGCTGTTCAGGGAGGCGGGCTTCGAGGTCACCGTCGCCAGCCCCGGGGGAGGCAAGGTGCCCGTGGATGCCCGCAGTCTCGAGGACGGGGTGCAAGTCTTTGCCTGGGCCGGGGCCATCGTGAAGCTGGAGAAAACCTTGCCGCTCGGCCAGGCGGGGGCGGACAGCTTTGACGCCGTCTTTCTCCCCGGCGGCCACGGCACCATGTTCGATCTTCCGGACAATGACACTCTCAAGAATCTTCTTGGCGACTTCGCTTTCGAGGACAAGGTAATCGCGGCGGTTTGCCACGGCCCGGCCGGCTTTATCGGGGCCAAAAAAGCGGATGGCACGCCGTTGGTGGCCGGCAAAACGATCACCGCATTCACCGATGCGGAAGAGAGGGCCGCGGGACTCGATGATGCCGTGCCTTTCCTGCTGGAAACCCGGCTGCGCGAGGAAGGGGCAAGGTTTATCGCGGGAGAAAATTGGGCCGCGCACACCGAGATCGACGGGAACCTCGTTACCGGGCAAAACCCCGCCTCCAGTAAGGAAGCGGCTGAGGCGGTCATTCGTCTGCTGAAGGAAGAATAGGGAGGGCGAAAAGTCGACAGTTTCATTTTTCCGGAAATCCGGGAAGGGTCCCTGATTTCCCCGCGGATTGCTATACTCGTAGAGAAAGACGACGGAGGGCGGCAACCCGTCACGCAGCGATGGAGACGGCGATGAAAGCCCGGCGACCGGAGCAGGCCAGAGAACTCGAGGATCTGCCGAACATCGGCAGGGCGATTGCCGCCGACCTGCGCGCCGTCGGCATCACGCGGCCGCGGCAGCTGGCCGAGCTGGCGCCGCTTACCGTCTACATCCGCCTGGCCGGCGTCATGGCGCAGCGCCACGACCCCTGCGTGCTCTACACCCTGCTGGCGGTCCGGCACTTTCTCGCCAGCGGCCAGACCCGCCCCTGGTGGCGGTTCGCGGCCGAGGGGCGCCGCCTGCTGCGGGCGGACGCAGAGCCTCAAACGGGCCCAGAAGGGAAGGGATGATCCCCTGAACAAAAAAGCCATCGCCGAAACTCAAGGCGAACATCATGGCGGAGCTGACAGCGGGGGGATAACGCGAAGTGTTCGAAAGGGGAGGAAACGATGAAAGCGAATCCGGTCGGTTGGTTCGAAATCTACGTGCAGGATCTGACGCGGGCGAAAAAGTTCTACGAAACGGTCTTCGCGACCGAACTGCAGCCGCTCAACGCCCCCTTCCCGGGGATGGAATTCTGGGCCTTCCCGATGGCGCAGAAGAACTACGGCGCGGCCGGCGCCCTGGTCAAGATGGAAGGCGCCCCGAGCGGCGGCAACAGCACCCTGGTCTACTTCGCCTGCGAGGACTGCGCGGTCGAGGAGGGGCGCGTCGGCGGCGCCGGCGGGCAGGTCGAAAAAACCAAGATGTCGATCGGCGAGTACGGCTTCATCTCCCTGGTGCGCGACCCGGACGGCAACATGATCGGCCTGCACTCGATGCAGTGAGGTTGTGTTTCTGCAGAAGCGGCCTGGCCCCTTTTCCTGGCGCATGAGGTGGTGGAGGTGGTGGTACACTTTATAGCGGTGAGCGGTTAAGGAAGAACTGACCCCAGCGCCACTGCTAATTAGTATTATGTTTGAATGTATAAGTACCTCGGAATTCCCGAGCAAAAAGGAGATAATGGCCATGAAGAGAAAGATCTTCTCGAAAAAAACCGTCTTCTTTGTCGCCGCATTTGTGCTGGCCTGCGGACTATTAGGGGCCGAACAAAGCCGTGCCGCAACGGCCAGGGAAATCGACGTCAGCGTCGACGTGGCCCTGGAGCGCTTTTACAAGGATGTCAAGGGGGCCAGGGAGTTCGCCGGGACCGCCAAGGGCCTGCTCATCCTGCCCAACGTCATCAAGGCCGGTTTTATCGTCGGCGGCGAATACGGCGAAGGCGCGCTGCGGATCGGCGGCCGGACCGTGGACTATTACAACATTGTCGCCGGCTCTTTCGGCCTGCAGATCGGCGCCCAGTCGAAGGATATCATCATCGCCTTCATGACCGACGAGGCGCTCAATGCCTTCCGCACCAGCCAGGGCTGGGAGGCGGGCGTCGACGGCAACGTGGCCCTGCTGGACATCGGCGCCGGGGAACGCATCGACACGACCACCCTCAGAGATCCCATCGTGGGCTTCGTCTTCGGCGTGAAGGGGCTGATGGCCGACGTGTCGCTCAAGGGTTCGAAATTCACGAAGCTGGACAAGCGGAAATGAGGTTGATGAGGTCACTGGGGTCAGGTCTTTCCGTGAGGTCACTGGGGTCATGAGGTCACTGGGGTCAGGTCTTTCCGTGCCATTCCCTCCCCATCACCTCACCACATTTTCTATCCCGGCATTCTCCACCCTTATGCCCAGCCCTCGTTGCCGAGCAGAGTAGCGCGGCCGAAGGGGCGACGGATCTGTTTTTCCACGTGGCATTCCCGGTAGTGAGCAGGAGAATTGTGGCACGGAAAGACCTGGCCTGATTTCGTCGGTTTCCGCCGTGGGGGAAGAAGCAAGGGGTTGACGGCTCTTTGAGCGCGCGGAAACCGATTGCTGCCGCCCGGTATAAGATGGTATAAAGGAAGAGCGTGAACCACAGGGACACTCCCTGTGGTTTTTTCTTTGCCTGCAATAAGAGAAAGTAGTCCCCTTATGATCAGCGCCCATAACGTGGCCCTCGCCTACGGCAAGCGGGTCATTTTCAAAGACGTCAACATCAAATTCATTCCCGGCAACTGCTATGGTCTCATCGGGGCCAACGGGGCCGGCAAGTCGACCTTTCTGAAGATTCTGGCCGGTGAACTCGAGGGGGACAAGGGAGTGATCTCCGTCGGTTCCGGCGAGCGGATCGCCATGCTGCGCCAGGACCATTTCGCCTTCGACGAAGAGACGGTCTTCAACACGGTGATGATGGGTCACCGGCGGCTTTTCGAGGTGATGGCCGCGCGCGAGGCGATCTATTCCAAAGGGGAATTCAGCGAGGAAGACGGCGTGCGCGCCGGGGAACTGGAAGCCGAGTTCGCCGAGATGAACGGCTACGAGGCCGAATCGGAAGCGGCGGTGCTCCTCAACGGGCTCGGCATCCCCGAAGAGCTGCGCCACAAAAAGATGAAGGAACTCGAGGGGGGCGAGAAGGTCCGGGTGCTGCTGGCCCAGGCCCTGTTCGGCAACCCCGACATCCTGCTGCTCGACGAGCCGACCAACCACCTCGACCTCAAGTCGATCGCCTGGCTGGAGGACTTCCTCTTCCGTTTCCGCAACACGGTCATCGTCGTCTCCCATGACCGCCACTTTCTCAACCAGGTCTGCACCCACGTGGCCGACATCGACTTCGGCAAGATCACCGTCTATGTCGGCAACTACGACTTCTGGTACGAAGCCAGCCAACTGGCGTTGAAGCAGAAACAGGAAGAGAACCGCAAGACCACCGAACGGGCCAACGAGCTCAAGGAGTTCATCCAGCGCTTCAGCTCCAACGCCTCCAAGGCCAAGCAGGCGACCTCGCGCAAGAAGCTCCTCGACAAGCTCACCCTCGAGGACATGCCGGTCTCCTCCCGCAAATACCCCTTCGTGGTCTTCAAGCCGGAACGCGCCTGCGGCGACATCATTCTCGAGATCAAGGACCTCTGCAAAACCGTGGACGGGGTCAAGGTGCTGGACAACTTCAGCCTGACCGTCAACAAGGGGGACAAGATCGCCTTCGTCGGAGGCGACGGACAGACCAAGACGACCCTCTTCCGGATTCTGGCCGGGGAACTCGAGCCCGACAGCGGCAGCTTCCGCTTCGGGGTCACCATCACCCGGGCCTTCTTCCCCAAGGAGAACGGCCGCTATTTCGACAACGACCTGAACCTTATCGAGTGGCTGGGCCAGTTCGCCCCCACCGAAGGGGAGAGCTTTGCCCGCGGCTTTCTCGGCCGCATGCTCTTCTCCGGCGAGGAGGCGACCAAAAAGACCAACGTTCTCTCCGGCGGCGAGAGGGTCCGCTGCATGCTCGCCCGCATGATGCTCACCGGAGCCAACCTGCTGGCGTTCGATGAACCGACCAGCCACCTCGATCTCGAATCGATCACCGCGCTCAACAACGGCCTGGCCGACTATCCGGAGGTGATCCTGTTCGCCTCCCACGACCAGACGTTCCTGTCGACGGTCGCCAACCGGATCGTCGAATTCACCCCCGGCGGATTCATCGACCGGGCCATGACCTTCGAGGAATATCTCGAAAGTCCCGAAGTCGCCAGGATCCGGGAAGAATTCTTTCAGAGGGAAGCCGATCTGGTCCTGTAATCAGGAGGCTGTCGGACTATTCATGAGCCGAAAGGAGCGATCCGTGTCTCAACCAGAAAAACCGCCCGTCCCCTGCGAAGAAGGCGTCGAGGTCCCCTACGAGCGGATCGACCCGCAGACCCTGCGGAACATGATCCAGGAGTTCGTGTCGAGAGACGGTGCGGACTGGGGCGACAGGGGCTGTTCGCTGGCGGATAAGGTCGAACAGGTGCTCCGGCAGCTGCGGGAGCGGAAGGTCAAGGTCGTATTCGACCTGAAGTCGCAGACGGCGAACATCGTGGTCGCATCATGAACATCCGGTACTGGTGCGTTGAAAGAAATCCCTCTTGACCCCTCATGGCTTTGAAAACAGGGCGTTGTGATCTGGCGGGGCAGAGTTGTGCGACTATAAAAGACGAGAAGGGAGGTCCGGATGGCCGGCGAAAAACGCGATGAGATCCGAGCCGGAATGACGGTCGGCATCGTGCTGAAGAAAGACCAGCGCAGCGGCGAGCTGACCTGGGGCGAGGTCAAGGACATTCTCACCAAATCCCCGGTACATACCCGCGGGATCAAGGTGCGACTTACGGACGGCCGGATCGGACGGGTCAAGGTTCTCGGAGGGCCGGAGCAGGAGGGATCCTGACCTCATCTCTGGCCATCACCATCCCTTTCTGCAATAATCCCCGCTATGCACATCATTCACGAAGAAATCGTGCGGCACCTGCCGAGTAATGGCGAAACGCGTCGTCTCTTTCACGGCCGGGGCCAATGCTTTGCTGGCTATGATGACCTGGTGATCGACTATTTCCCTCCGGTCGTCATGGTGGCCCTTTATCGCGAGAGGCCGCAGGAATGGCTCGGCGAACTGACGCGGCTGCTGGGGACGGCGCTGCCGGACACCCCCCGGGCGATCGTCCTGCAGGAGCGCTTTTTGCTGGACGGCCCGTGTCGGGTGCTGCAGGGGGAAGTGCCTGAAAGTCTCGATGCCCTGGAGGCGGGGTTGTCGTTCCGGCTGCGCCTCGGCGAGGCGCGGAACATCGGTTTTTTCCCCGACATGGCGGTCGGGCGCAAACTGGTCCGGGAGCGGGCGGCTGGGAAGCGCGTCCTGAATCTCTTTGCCTATACCTGCAGCTTTTCCGTGGCCGCCCTGGCCGGCGGCGCGGCTCAGGTCGTCAATCTCGACATGAACCGCGGGGCGCTGGAGCTCGGAAAGCTCAATCACCGGCTCAACGGCATCGATCCACGCCGTGCCGCCTTTCTGCCGCTTGAATTCTTTCGCAGCATCGGAAGATTGCGGAGGCTCGGTCCCTTCGACCTGGTGATCTGCGACCCGCCCGCATCCCAGGGCAAGAGCTTCACCGCCGAGCGGCACTGGCCCAAACTGGTGCGCAGCCTGCCGGGCCTGCTCGCTCCCGGCGGCGAGATCGTGGCCTGCCTCAACGGCCCGAACCTGGGACCCGCCTATCTCGACAAGCTGTTTGCCGAGATTTTGCCTTCAGCGCAAAACCTCGGCCTCTATCGTCCCGGGGAAGACTTTCCCGACGCCCATCCCGACTGCGGCGTCTCCATACATCATTACCGTCACCTCACGGCAACGACTGCATAGCGGCAAACCGCAAGTGTTCAGGCGAGGGATGATCCTGTAGCTATCCTGTCTCGGAATTATCGACAGACAACAAAGCCCTCGACAGGTTGACCTGATCGGGGGCTTTGTTTGGGTTTTCAGGGAACGGGGAGTTTAAGGTCTCCACATTTCCTTTTTGGTTTGACATTTGGACTTTTTTGGATTTACTGGTCTCAGGAAGGTGCCACAACCGGGCCAATTAAATAATTAATAATAAGGGGTAGATAAAAATGAGGCCTCATGTCCGGGGTCGGACCAAGTCAAGCTCTTGAAATATCGCATGAAACGTTCAGGATATGGGTGGTATTTGCCCTTATGGGTCGATTTTTGAGGCCAAAAACGCGGCTATAGCGGCCTTCGGTTTCTCTCTATCAGGAGTCGCCATCAGGAGCAAGTTCGGAGTGTACGGTACTCAAGGAACAAAAAACCGCCATCCGGCTCACAGGCCAGCATGACGGTTTCCATCAAATCAATTCGTCCCTCGCAAACACCACAAATCCACCCTCACACAGAATAAAACCAGCCTTAACCTGCCCTCATCGATTCCTCCCTGTCAAGACCTTCCCCCGGCAAACGCCTCACGCGAAGCCGCGAAGAGCGCGAAGGGGAGGGGCACGTGAAACCATTATTTCGTAAGTTTCAGGGGTCGTGTTCAAGTCCATATCGTCGTCGGTGAGGGTCACTGATTCGGGCGGGTCGCGCCCAAATCTTCTTCCGAAAACCAGATCGCCCTTGCACTCGACCGTCTGCTGCGGGAAAATGAAAACTCAACTCCTCAACGAAGGGAAGAAAGGATTATGACGTCCGGACTCTTTATCCTTGTCGGTCTCTATGGCCTGGCCGTTGCGGCCGTTCTTGCCCTGTTTGCCGCCCCCTATGCCTTTTTCATCTACAACCGTTTCGTCCGGCTGCAGACGAGCGCCAAGGCTGCCCTGGGCGACATCGACGTGCTGCTGAAGAAGCGCCATGACCTCGTCCCCGGGCTGGTGGACGCCGTGCGCGACTACGCCGGCCACGAAAACGGGATCTTCACCGAGGTCTCCGGGCTGCGCTCCGGGGCGACTCCGGCGGCCACGGTCGCGGAACGTGCCGAGGCCGATGGGGCCCTGCGGGGGCTTTTGAAGAATTTTTCCGCCGTCGCCGAAAACTACCCCGCCCTCAAGGCCGACCGCAACTTCCGTCAGTTGATGGAGGCATTGCAGCAGGTCGAGGACGCCATTGAATCCGCCCGCCGCCATTACAACGCCGTGGTGCGCGAGTACAACATCCTGCTCAGTGCCATCCCCTCGCGCATCGTCGGGCGCATCGGGGGCTTCGGTCCGGAGGAGTTTTTCGAGCTCGCCGACGAGGAGCAGCGTCAGCCGCAGAGAATCGTCGGCCGCTGACAAGGGGGCTGCAGAGCCCGGGGGGCAGGTCTTCCCGGACCATTCCCTCCCAATCACCTCACCACATTTTCCATCCGGGCATTCTCCACCCCGGTTGCGCCAACGACACTCACGACTCGGCTCAGCCCTTGTCGTACTCGTCGTGGCGGCGCCACCACATCTCCGTCTCGTTGCGCCCCTTGGGGGTGCGGTCGAGCCACTGATACATGCCCCAGAGGACGTCCACTCCGCGCGCATAGGCGGAATAGGTGTGGTAGACGATGCCGTCCTCGAGCACGAACGCGCTCATGCCCGGCCGTTCGCGGGTGTAGGTGGCGACGTCGGTGCCCGTCATGGCCGCGCCCTGGGAGGGCGCATCGGGTGTCTCGCGCGTGGGGATCGTCGTCCCTTCGCCGGAGCCTGGTTGCAACGCGGGCTCGCGCCGGTAGTTGTATTCGATCCCGCCCCCGCGCTGCTGCTCCTCGGTGAACCCGACGCTGAAGTCGAAGTTGAAGTCGCTGCCGAGCGAGGAGGCCCAGGGAAACGTCCACCCCATCCGCCGCTCGTACGCCTGCAGCTTCCCGAGCGGCGCGCGCGAGACCGCCCAGAGCATCACGTCGTGATTGGCCAGGTGCACGGCGATGCCGTTGAAGCCGTCCGCGATCGCCGAGCAGGACGGGCAGCCGGCGGTGTAGTCGGGCCCGAACATGAAGTGGTAGACGAGGAGCTGCGAGCGCCCCCGGAAGAGGTCCGCAAGCGAGGCGCTCCCCTCGTCGGTCTCGAACCGGTACGCCTTGTCGATGCGTACCCACGGCAGCTCCTGACGCCGCCGCGCCAGCTCGTCGCTGCGCCGCGTGAGTTCCTTCTCCGCCTTGAGCAGCTCGAGCCGCGCTGCGAGCCACTCTTCACGTGTGCCGGTCTTGTGCTTCGTCATCGCTCATGTCTCCTTCCTTCGGGTGACCTGCCTCGGTCGGGCCGAGTTCTGGAAACAGTATATAGCACTACTCTCCCTTCTTCTGCGGTCCAAGTTCCCGAGGGCGGCGAGGGGGGATCACCGGGGTCGAGATAGGACGACTCCGATTTTTCCGAACAGAGTCAATTGCACGGTCCCTGGCACTTTCCAGGGGGAGGGTTACAATGGCGGTAGGGCGATTTGTCGCCGTCAAAAAGGAGGGGTTCCCCTTGAACATGGATCAAGCAAAGCAAATCTCCATCTTTCTTCTACGCGTCGTCGCCGGTCTGCTCTTCCTCCAGGCCGGGGGGATGAAACTTTTCGATTGGTTCGGCGGTATCCCGGCCGAGTTTGGTGGTCACCCGGCGATGTTTTCGCAGACGTGGATAGGCGGCGTGCTCGAGTTTTACGGGGGCGCGGCGATCCTGGCGGGACTATTCACCCGGCCGATTGCCTTCATTCTTTCCGGAGAGATGGCGGTGGCCTATTTTCAGTTCCATCAGCCCAACGGCGCCTGGCCTATCCAGAACCACGGCGAGCCCGCTGTGCTTCTCTGTTTCATCTTCCTGTTCTTCGTGGCCAACGGCGCCGGAAGGTGGAGCCTCGACGGTCTCCTCCGCAAAAGGAAACAAATTCGGTAAAGACGGGGGTGAGGGTGGATATTTGAAGGGGGTTGTGGGGGCGGACCAAGTCAACTAGTTGAAAGACAAGAAGAAAAATGGTCGGGGCGAGAGGATTTGAACCTCCGCCCCCCCTGCTCCCGAAGGTGGAAGTTTTTCTGCCAAGCTTCCAACCCGGCAACTTCCAGTTGACAACTTGGAAGCCTGACAACTTGGAAGCCAGACCCCAATGATCGTGGCATTGATCTTCAAAATGGGGGGCGTTCCCCCGAAGAAGCATCTGACTGATTCCCCCTATCCAGTGCCAATAAAAATACTGTCTGGAAAGTATTTATCTCTTGTTCGAGGGCCCCTGAATCTATAATACTGCCCAGGGAGTATTATAGTTGACGAGGGCTTATTTGTGATATATATACTGCTTAGCTGATATTTTTATGGGGGATGGAATGCCTAAAACAGTCAAGCCAATGCCAACGCCTGTGCAGAGCGGTCCCCTCGATGCCGAGATCCTGGGGAGGTTCATCCGTGCCCGCCGGACCCAAGCAGGGTTGGGTATGCACGAAGCGGCGGCGTTTTGCGGGGTCGCAGTCGATACCCTGACCAAGATCGAGACGGCCAGGGGAGACGTCAAGCTCTCCAGCATCCTGACCGTCTGCCGTATGCTCGGCATCCATCTCAACGTCGAGCCCTGGGAGGAGTAATGGCGGAGACCCTGTCCGTGTTCCTGAACCGCGAACCACTCGGTTGGGTGACACTTGAGGGAAAGGACGATCGCTACGGCCTGGAGTATGGCCGGTCATGGCGCGAAGGCCCAGGGTATGCCATATCGCCGCATCTAAAGCCGGGGGAGTGCGAATCCGAGAAGGTGAAGCGCTTTCTCGCCAACCTCCTCCCGGAAGGGAAGTGGCTGGAAGAACTTTCGGTCGACAACCAGATTTCGAAGAGCAATGTCTTTGGCCTGATTGCATTGCTGGGTGCGGAGACGACCGGAGCGCTGAGCTTTCAATATGACGGCGCCGATCAGGAGCCTCGGCCAACAGAGTTCCGGGAGGTCGGCACAGAGGAATTGACAGAGCGGATTGCGCAGCGCCAAAGGATCTCCATCGCCAAATGGGATGGCAAGCCGCGCCTTTCGGTCACCGGCGTTCAAGACAAGCTGCCGATCATGATCAGGCCCGATGGCGCGATGGGATTCGGCGAAGGAGAGCTGGCATCGACCCATATTCTGAAGTTCGGCAGGCGACCGGATATGCACATGATGATCAACGAGTTCATCTGCATGAAACTGGCGGAGCTGGTCAAGTTGCCGGTCGCCAAGGTCTCCTTGCAGCGCTTTGGGGAGCCGGTTCTGGTTGTCGAGCGGTTCGATCGACGCTGGCTCGGGAATAAAGTAGACAGGTTGCATCTGATCGATGGCTGTCAGATGCTCGACCTGCCGCCAACCTGCAAATATGAGCGTCCCTTCGGCAAGTCAGGCGAAGGTGCTCGAATAAGGACCGGGGCCAGCCTGCCGAAGCTCTTTGCCGCAAGTCGGAACTGCCGCATTCCTGCCCTGGCCATCAGAGATCTGCTGAACTGGACTCTGTTTCAGATTTTGATCGGTAACAGCGATGCGCACGGAAAAAACATCTCGTTCTTCGTCGGCAAGGCGGGGATCGACGTAGCGCCGAGCTACGATCTGTTGAAAATTGACATCTATGGGGACGAGTTCGAGCGGGATTTGGCCATGGCTGTCGGAGACGAGTTTGTTGCCGAGAAGGTCATGCCGTATGACCTGGCGGAATTCTGCGACGCAAGCAATCTGCCGCTGCGCCAGGTGGCGACCAGTCTGAAAAATCTCTGTACGGCGGTCATGGGCCGGGTGGGGAGTCTGCCGTTGGATGATGTTCGGAATGGAGAGGAAATGGAATTTGCCCAGGTTCTGATCGAAAAGGTCAAGGGGAATGCCGAGCGGCTCCTGGCGATTGCCGGAGAGCTTCCGTATGTCAGGCTTTAAGCTGATGCCGTAAAAGAACCAATAAAGGGGATTGTGGGGTCGGACCAAGTCAAGTCTTGCAATACCATGAAAGCGGCAAAGAAAGCCCCGACCTCAAGACGTTTTTTCTCCTATCCAAAAAGGCTGTCGACGGTTTTTGTTTCGTTGCGGGCCTCATCGGATGTGGCGGTGACAACTCCGATCACCGACTCGTACCCAGCAGGCGTCGAGAAACCGTAGGCGCACGCCTTGTAGCGGCCGGGGGGGACATCCAGGCAAACCGTGCCTTCGACCTTTTTCTTGTCCCAGGGTTCATCGAAGAAATAAGCGAAGTCCGCCATGCCCAGGGCACCGGAGCTCACATCGATGACCACGGTCGGTGTCGACGTTCTGAGCTTCCTGTATTCCTTCGCCGTCAACACGGGCTCGGCAGCATCGATCAGGCGCAGCTCGGCTTTGAACAGGCCGTCCCCGCCCGTTGCAAAGGTCAAACGCTCCCCGCGGTTTACCCATTCCACCCTCCCACGCTTCCGGGAAAATCGGGGTCGGGTCTTGCCATGCCATAAAGGTGATGAAGAGAGACCTGGTCCCAAGACGTGTACTGTCCGGCAGGGCTTGGGACCCAGTGAGCTCAGGGCAACATCTGAGCCGGATAGAGATCCGGGAACAGATAGGTTGAGATGTGAGTGGGAAAATTGACCCTCACCGGGCCCTTGGGCATGCTGGAAATCAACAACCCTTCATCTAGAAGTTGGGCCAAAACATCGCGACCCGACCGACCCAGGCCGGAAGCGTTTGCGGCATCACCTCTGGTCATTTCGCCGCGCAAGAGCACCTCTTGGAGAACCTTGCCCGCCTCAAGTTTGATGCCCGAGTGTTTGGAGGTGGGCGCTGGAATGATCTTTTCGGCCCTCAGCCGGACATACCCCGTGATCCTGTTCAGCATGGCATCCAGGCCCAGCAGTTGATGCATATAGTCGATCTGGTCAAGGCAGGTTTCCAGAAAAAACTTGCAGAAATTTACCAGCCCTCGGTTGGAAAGGTTTCCCCGGCCGTCGGTGTCGCCCTGCCGTTGGGCATCCGCCCGGCTCAGCGCCTCCATATAATGATCCCTGTTGCGGGCCAGGCCACGACTGACATTCCAAAGTCCATAACCGAGCACCGGGACCAGCTGCAGGCAGGCATCGGTGTAGAGCCGCGTAACCCTGCCGTTTCCGTCCAAGAAGGGGTGTATCCACATGAGCCGGTGGTGGGCCGCGGCGGCGGCGATGACAGGTGCGATGCCATGATGACGACCCCGTTGGTAAAATTCGGAAAACCGTTGCATGAATTGGGGAACCGCTTCATGGGATGGGCCTATGTGGGTGCCGACCTTGATGTCCCGGTGCCGCTGTTCGCCGCCAACGACCTCCATGGTCTCTTCGGTTTCAGAGTGCTTTACCTTTTTTAAGGCTTCAGGTAGTTCGTCGTAAAAGATTCGGTGAATCCGATAGATGATCTCAGGGTCCGAGGGGTCCAGATCGGGGTCTTTTTGGATCCACTCGTGAATTTGTTTTTGGCATTCGATATGCGCAAGGCTCTCAATTTGTAGATTCCTCTTTGTTGAATCCTTTGAGTAGTCATTTCGCATGGCACGTTCGATATCGACCGGATGCGTGCTGTTGCCTTCTATCTGGTTGGAATAGTAACTGTTAATCAAGCGGAGGAGACTCGTTACCCCCTCCTGGCTACGTGGGTGTAGCTGTCCTCCCATGGCAGCGGAGCGACTGACTACCTCGCGAGCGAGGTCTTCGAGCTCTCCACTGCCAGCGGGCAGTAACGGTTCCATGGCAGTTATTCTGGTGTGCATATCGTCAATATTAATGTCAATCTAATAGAATGTCAACTTGCTTAAATGTAAGGCACTTCACAAGTTAGAGGGGGTTGAAATCCTATGTTTTTGCCAATTGATTCGTCAATCTTTTTGTCATTGCAAGTCTCAGGGGTGTTGGCATTTGAGGGTTTTCAGGGTCAAAATCGGCGCCATGGAGACCCAGATATCACAACCAGGAGGCGCCTGCGGACCGTTGGGGGGCCGTAGGCGCTTTTTGTGTTCAATGTGCCGCCCATGTTCTGGAACGAAATCCTGTTGAATCTGCATCTGGGCTCCTCATGCGTCGAGTCAACTTGGCGGCAGGACGGGGAGAGGGTCGTGAAGGGCATGGAATCCCGGGTCCGGAAAAGGTGGACTTTGGATTGAGGCCCTCTCTGCCAGGATTTGGGTTTGACGTGGAGTGGGCGATTCGGCTATACAGAACATATATGACGGATTTTGTTTTGAAATCCGGAAAATATAGGCAGGGAGAGGCGGCCGGAAGCGCCGCGGGCGCACCCCGATAAGGCGAATCCCTGTCAATATCAACAATTCAAGAGACAACCAAGTCTGGAGAAACTATGGGAGATGACACTTTTCATGACCAGGAAGACCTTGATTCCAAGCTAAAGCACGCCATGTTTACCCACAATTTCGAGCAGGCAAGGTTGTTGCTCGACCAGGGTGCCGACCCGAATACGACCAACGGTTGGGGCACTCCTTTTATTTATTGGTGCGCCGAAAAGGGGAAGACCGATCTGATCGATTTTGCGCTCGAAAAGGGTGCCGATGTCCATGCGACGAACAAGACCGGCGAGACTGCGTTGCACAGAGCCGCCTTTGTCGGAAAGACAGAGATCATAGATCATCTGCTCGACAGAGGCGCCGAAATAGACAAGAAGAACAGCCACGGTGCGACACCCCTTTTTGTCGCCGCTCTCCGTGGTCAACCCGAGGCCGTGCAGAAGCTTCTAACAAGAGGTGCGGATCCATCTATTAGAAATAACAATGGCGTTTCCGCCGCAGAGGTCGCTAAAGAAAACGGTCACGACGCGATTGCCGTTTTGTTGGCGGCTGCCTGAACATAGGGGAGTAAGCCGGGGCCGGACCAAGTCAACTGCCTGAAAAAAGAAACGTAACCATTCAGCACAACCCGCCTTTTGCCCTCTGGCTGCGTTGCTGTGCTGCCCGAATGCTCACATAGCCGGTGTACCTTGCGCTTCTGCGCTGCTCCCGCCTTGCCAGAGAGCAAAATTCGGAGTTACAAGGAAACAATCATTTGATGAGATCGCAAAATCTCAAGCCTAACCACAGAGAACGCTGAGGGACGGCAAGACCACAGAGAAAAATAATTGATTTTGTTAGGCTTTGTCTGGGCTCTCGGCAATCTCTGTGATCTTTGTGGTGAATGATTTGACTTTTTGCGAAGCCATCAATCATTTAGGACTCTATTAGCCCCTGATGTCCGATTCCCGGGGGCAAAACCTGCCACATAGAGAGCCAGATATTACAACGAAAAAGCGCCTACGGACCACTGCTGGACCGGAGGCGCTTTTTTGTCTTCAAGGAGGCTTCCGTGTTCAGGAGCGAAGGCCGTTGAACTCTTAAGTCGAAAAAGCAAGAGCGACCTCGGGAAGGTCGCTCTTCTTTATTTCTGGTCGGGGCGAGAGGATTTGAACCTCCGACCCCCTGCTCCCGAAGCAGGTGCGCTACCAGGCTGCGCTACGCCCCGACATTTTGCTCTCTCATCTTTGCGGCCGCTAGGAATACCACGAAACGGATGGGAACGCAAGAGCTTTTGTGCCCCGGGTTCACCTTGCCGCGACCTTTCCGGCGGAAGGATTCTTCAGATCCTCTTGCCCGGGCCGTTCGGGCTCAGATCGGGTGGGTCAGGGAGTCGCGATAGTCCTCCAGGATCTTTGCATGGTCGAAGCAGAGCGGGGCAGGCAGGTCGTCGAGGGGGAAGAGTTGGGCCAGGGCGGCGTCGTCGCCGCCGCGCAGGGTGCCGTGGCCATCGGCGGTGAAGACGAAGGAGATGTTGTGCTGGCGCGGGTCGCGGTCGGGTTCGGAGTAGGCGCGGAACTGGCGCAGGTTGGACAGCTCGAGGCCGGTCTCCTCCTTCGCCTCGCGAACCGCCGCCTGCTCCAGGCTCTCGCCGTAGTCGACGAAGCCGCCGGGCAGGGCCCAGCCCTTCGGCTCGTTGCAACGCTCGATGAGGACGATCCCGCCTTCGTGGCGGATGATGATGTCGACCGTCGGGAAGGGGTTGCGGTAGGCGATGACGGTGGCGTTGCATTGAGGGCAGGTCAGCTTGTCTTGCGGCACGGGGAATCTCCTTGGCCGGGAAATGGTCGAAAGGCCCGTCCGGCAGCTGCGGATGGGCCTGGATAATCTGGCGCGCCGCGGAGGATTCGAACCCCCGACACCCAGATCCGAAGTCTGGTGCTCTATCCAGCTGAGCTAGCGGCGCCCGTTGACGCTCTACTATGACCAATGGCCGGGCGCTTGTCAATGCGCCTTGGCGCCGGGAGACGGCGGGATTGAAATTGGCATCGATAATTCCAATGGGAACCATAGGTAATATCGGTTTTAACTTTTAGACATTTCCCGAGTGACGAGCTAGACTGCCGCCTCGACGATTCGATTTACTACCAACCTGGAGGACGTATGAAAAGAGTATTCCTGCTGCTGGCCTTCCTTCTCATCGCCGGCACCGTCTGGGCCGGAAGCCAGTCGGGCACCATCACCATGAACTTCGACCTCTCCGGGCAGAAGGCCGGCGAGGAGGTCCGTCTGTGGATTCCCTACCCGGTTTCCGACCCCAATCAGGAAATCAGCAACGTGCGCTACGGCGGCGACTTCGCCGAGGCGGGCGTCTACACCGACCGCACCTTCGGCACCCCGATGCTCTACGCTCGCTGGACGCCGGAGGCCAAGGGGCGGGTGCTGACCTTCAGCTTCGACGTCGAGCGCCGCGAGGTGGCCGATCGCGACCTGCCCGCCGAGGAAGCGGCCTGGAACCCGGCCGACTTCGCCCTCTACCTGCGGCCGACCCGCCTCGGCCCCACCAGCGGGGAGGTCAAGGCCCTCGCCGACAGGATCACCGCCGGCAAGACGACGATCCCGGCCAAGGCCAAGGCGATCTACGACTGGATCTGCGAGAACATGTACCGCGACCCGCAGACCCGCGGCTGCGGCCCCGGCGATGTCTGTGCCCTGCTCGAACGCCCCGGCGGCAAATGCGCCGACATCTCCTCGGTCTTCATCGCCCTCGCCCGCGCCGCCGGCGTCCCCGCCCGGGAAGTCTTTGGTATCCGCCAGGGCAAGGAGAAGCAGACCGACATCACAGGCTGGCAGCACTGCTGGGCCGAGTTTTTCCTGCCAGGCCATGGCTGGGTGAGCATCGATCCGGCCGACGTGCGCAAAATGATGCTCAAGCAGAAGCTCGCCCTCGGTGACGAGAAGACCGCCGAATACCGCCGCTATTTCTGGGGCGGCGTCGATCCCTACCGGGTCGGGCTCGCCACCGGCCGCGACCTCGTCCTCGGACCGCCGCAGGCCGGCGAACCGGTGAACTACCTCATGTACCCCTATGCCGAGATCGGCGGCAAGAGCGTCGACTGGCTCGATCCGGAAAACTTCCGCTACACCATTACATGGCGTCCTTAAGGGCGGCGATTTAACCTGGAAAAAGCAGTCTCACGCAACGCCGCAACGAACGCGACGTAAAACCAGAAGATTATCAGAGATAGATTTTTCACCTGATAGGTGTAAGGTTTTGATTCCGTTGCGTTCGTTGCGGCGTTGCGTGATCAACTGCCGTGTTTAGGTTTGAAAATTTTGAACGAAAAATTGGGTCGTCTGATGGCGGCCCTTTTTGTTTCAAGCATGACAGTCCGAAACCCTGGACTCCCGTTATGCAAAAACTCCACTCAGTCTGCATTCAATCTGCATTCAGTATTGGTCGCCCGGGTTAAGTCTCCCTCCCCTTGGTCCCCTCCCACCAGGGGAGGGGAAATTAGAAAGATGCCCCCTCATCCGGTCTTAGGCCACCTTCTCCCTCAGGGAGAAGGGTTCTTCAACCTTCCTGCGACAGGCCCGCCGCCTCGATCCTCTCCACGGACACGTTCGGTTCCGCCCGCCGCAACACCGTCAGGCAGAACCCCGCCGCGGCGGCCACGCCGATCAGCACAAGGATCAGGGCAGCCACTCCGGACCAGCCCCAGGTGCTGTAGAAGAAGCCGCCGCCGGTGCCCGAGACGCTCGAACCGAGGTAGTAGGCGAAGAGGTAGAGGGAGGAGGCCTGGGCGCGGGCTCCGCCCAGGCCGAGGCGACGGCGTGGGCACCGAAGAATCCGACGGTGAAGACGACGATGCCGGCGATGACGACGGGCAGCTGCGCGGGCAGGGTCAGCAGCAAACCGGAGGCCATGATCGCCAGGGAGGCGAAGAGTACCGGGGCGCGGCCGAAGCGCTCGCTGAGGGCGCCGATGAGGCCCGAGCCGAAGGCGCCGAAGGCGTAGGCGCTGAAGATCAGCGCGACGCGGCTCTGGTCGAGGGCGAAGGGCGGGCCGAGCAGGCGGAAGGTGACGTAGTTGTAGAGGGTGACGAAGCCGCCCATGGCGGCGAAGGCGACGGTGAAGAGGCACAGCAGTCCCGGGTTGCGCAGGTGCCCCAGCAGCGAGGCGGTCAGCTTGCCGAGATGGAAGGGGCGGCGGGTAAAGTTGCGCGAGGGTGGCAGCAGCAGCGCGAAGAGGAGGCTGAGGACCAGGCCGAGGCCGGCGATGACGGCGACGGCGCCGCGCCAGGCCATGGCGTCGGCAAGCCAGGCGGTGAGGATGCGTCCGCTCATGCCGCCGCAGGCGTTGCCGGCGATGTAGAGGCCCATCGCCCGGCCGAGAGCGCCCGGCTCGATCTCCTCGCTCAGGTAGGCCATGGCCACGGCGGGCACGCCGGCCAGGACGATCCCCTGCAGCAGGCGAAGCGCCAGCAGGTGCGTCAGCCCGTCGACGGCGGAACTGGCGAAGGCGAGCAGGGAGGCGAGTACGACGGCGGCGGCCATCGGCGCGCGGCGGCCGAAGGCGTCGGAGAGGGTGCCCGACAACGGCAGCGTCCAGGCCAGGGCGAAGGTCGCCGTCGACAGCGACAGGCTGGCCACTCCCGGCGAGACGCCGAACTCGCGTACCAGGGCGGGGAAGAGGGGCTGGAAGTCGTAGAGGGTGGAGAAGGTGACGAAGCCGGCGAGAAAAAGGGCCAGGTTGGCCCGGAGGTAGTCGCGCTCGCCGCGGCGCAGGTAGCGGCGGTCCGTCGTCGGTTCTCCGTATTTGTGGGTATCGTGCTCGCTCATACGTAAAAGGGTACGCGGGAGCTTTGTATAAGTAAAATATATTGTTATTATATTTACGATAAATATAAAATATGTTTCCTTTCGCCCGGCTGTTTTGGTTCCAAGGGGCAGATGAGAAAATTATCGTAGGATGGGCATGGCCCACCTTGAATTGGTGGGCGGTGCCCACCCTCTCGTCCAGCTGAAGGACCAAATCAGGTTTTAACAATCCAGCACGGACGGTGTCTTGACATCCCCTCCCACCACCATCCGCGAACCGCTGCTGTTGCGTAAATGGCGACCCACGAAGGCGCACTGTTCGGCCCTGGCAGCAATGGTGTTCGGAGGCAGCGGCCCATGCGAATGCCATGCGGCGCAGCCACAAGTTTCTTTTGGTTCGTTTTCTTTGCGCCCAAAGAAAATGAACCCGGCTGCCGGCCGGGACCGGCGGTTTTCAGGGTTTTGTCTTCCTTGATAAAAAAGGCCCTAAACCGGCGGGTCGCGCTTGCCTCGCCATAGCCTTTGGCGACGACGGGTCCCGCCGGACGCCTTACTTTTTGTCCAGGCGGCGCCAAAAAGTAAGCAAAAAACGCCTTCCCCTGGCGGGGGGCGACTCCTGTCGCAAGTGACTCGTGATTTTGGCGAAAGATCTTGCCAATTACGACCGGCGGTGCCTTGTAGCAAAGAAGCAACGGCCTTCATGAATTTTCACCACTCCCTCCGTTTGGTTCGAATATGCGGGCCTTGGACCGAATTGGATGAAGAGCATAATCTGCATTGTTGGGTGAAGGCATGACCCGCCGTGAACTGGTGGGCGGTGCCCACCCTACGTGTCTAAAAATCAAGGCTTTGTTGGTGTCGAATTTTATCTGTGTTCATCCGTGTTCATCTGTGGCTAAAAAAGATTTTTGCCTTTGCCGAACCACGCAGCATGACCGCTACGTCTCATTTTCGGAGCAAGCATGGAACTGCGCCAGTTAAAAGTCTTCCTGGAGGTCGTCCGCCAGGGTGGTTTCACCCGCGCCGCCGAGCGGCTGCACATCGCCCAGCCGGCGGTGAGCATCGCTATACGCAAACTGGAGGAGGAGCTCGGCCTCACCCTGCTCAACCGGCAGGAGAAGCGCGTCACCCTGACCGCCGAGGGCGAGAGCCTGCTGCGCCACGCCGAGGGCATCCTCGAGGAGTGCGCGGCGGCCGAGGCGGAGATGGCCGAGTTGCGCGGCCTGACCGCCGGGCAGGTGCGCATCGGCATCCCGCCGATGATGAGTTCCTACTATTTTCCCCGCATCATTGCCGAATTCCGCCAGCGCTACCCCCACCTGCAGCTCTCGGTAAACGGCGAGGGGGCCGCCGATATCCAGCGGATGATTGCCCGGGGCGAGATCGACATGGGGGTGATCGCCGGCAGGCGTTCCCCCGAGGGGCTGACGAGCCGGCCCTTCCTGCGCGAGGAGATCGTCGCCTGCGTGCCGGCGGGCCATCCGCTGGCAGGGCGGGAGGCGGTCAACCTGAACGAGTTCCTGCGCCATCCATTGATCCTCTTCAAGCGCGGCTACTACATGCGCGAGCTGATGGACGAGGTGATCGGGGAGAGGGGACGGCATCCCGAGGTCGTCTTCGAGACCAACCTCTTTTCCCTGGTGCGCTCGCTGATCAGGGAGGGCCTGGGCGTCTCCACCTTCCTGCGCATGGTGGTCGGCGACGACCCGGAGCTGGCGGCGGTCTCCTTCGACCCGCCGCTGCATCTCGATCTGCTGATCGCCTGGAAGGCCAGGCGCTACCTCTCGCGCGCCAACCGGGCCTTCATCGAGTTCCTGCTTGAGAGGGCCGGCCCTCCGGGGGATGAAAAATCGCGTTAAGCGGTTATTATTACAGGGAGCCCGTCTGACGAGGGCGGGGAAGGGACCATGAGAAGATCCGCGAGAAAAAAAATCGGGGCGCCACCGGGCACCCTCGTGCACGTGGGGATGCGGAAGGCGGAGGAGAGCCTCATCCGCCTCATCGACTATTCGCCGGAGCGCCTCGATGAGAGGGAGCTGGAGAGCGTGGAGGAGGCGCTGCCCGCCGTCGGCCGCGACAGCGTTTCCTGGATAAATGTCGACGGCCTGCACGACCTTTCCGTAATCGAGAGATGCGGCGAATGCTTTTCCCTGCATCCGCTGACCCTGGAGGATATCCTCAACACCGAGCACCGCCCCAAGTGCGAGGATTACGACTCCTATCTTTTCATGGTGCTGAAAATGCTCTCCCTGGACGAGGAGACCGGGAGGATCGCCGTCGAGCAGACGAGTCTCGTTCTCGGCGCCAACTTCGTCCTCTCCTTCCAGGAGCAGCCGGGCGACGTCTTCGACGGCGTCCGGCAACGCATCCGCGGCGCCAAGGGACGAATCCGCAAAAGCGGCTCCGATTATCTTGCCTACGCCCTGCTCGACGTCCTCGTCGACAGCTATTTCGTGATCCTGGAGAGGATAGGCGACCGGATCGAGGAGCTGGAGGAGGAGCTGCTCACTGAGCCGAAAACCGACACCCTGGAGAAGATCCATGTCTTCCGGCGCGACATGATCGTGCTGCGCAAGTCGATCTGGCCCCTGCGGGAGGTGATCAGCAGCCTCGAGAGGCATGAGTCGAAGCTGATCGACAAGTCGACCGGCATCTTCCTGCGCGACGTCTACGACCACACCATCCAGGTGGTCGATACGGTGGAGACCTACCGGGACACCATCGGCGGCATGTTCGACCTCTATCTCTCGGGGCAGAGCAACCGGATGAACGAGGTGATGAAACTGTTGACGAT
>Ga0209919_1000250_pt1 | contig 27506 bp, 42 predicted proteins | sample SalPon2A_C_D2_MG_FD_185721 | JGI IMG/M metagenome (GOLD analysis project Ga0209919, IMG submission 185721) | Soil microbial communities from South San Francisco under conditions of wetland restoration - Salt Pond MetaG R2A_C_D2_MG (SPAdes)... | ecosystem: Environmental > Terrestrial > Soil >... | reverse complement strand
AACCGGCCAGACGCTCGACGTGATCTGCGTCGATCACCTTGGCTACGCTCGCGCATCCGATCGCTACAAAGGCCAGACGGTCCGCGAACTGGGAGAGATCACGAAGGGACTGAAAGATCTCGCCAAGCGGCTCGACTGTGCCGTGATCCTGCTCTGCCAGCTTAACCGCGAACTTGAGAAGCGCGAAGACAAACGCCCGCAGCTCTCTGATCTTCGCGCCAGTGGCGAAATAGAAGAGGACGCCGATGCTGTCGTGTTTGTATACAGACCTGCATATTATCTTGAAAGGTCCAAGTATGAAAAGGTGGATGAAGAGCAAAAACGCTTAGACGATCTTGACTATTATGCTAATGTTGTTGAACTTATATTTGCCAAGAACCGAAACGGGCCAGTCTTCAACAAGCAGTTTTTCTTGGACATCTATAGCAACGCCATCCGCGACATGGCGGCGTAGAGAGGCAGACATGAGCGAAGAAAACGAAGTTCAGGTTCTCTATCGCAACCATCAATGGATGGTTCAGGACGAGCCGCGCGGCCGCTTCGTGGTCCAGATCAATGCGGACTACCCGGACGACACCGAGGGATCATACTGGATGCGGGTTCAGGATCTGACCCGGAACGGCGAAAGCTCGATGATCCAACACGTTTGCATGAAACGTTGGGTAGACCTCGATGCTTTTGAGGGCGCTGTGAAAGCCGCGTTCCTGCTGTTCGGCGTGCGCCCTGATTACGACGTTGCCGCCGAGTTCAGGGAAGCGCGCCGGGTGCGTACTCTCATGGCGGATGAAAAGCCGGTGACATTCGGGCTGAAGAAGCCTTCGGAGGTCGCATGACCCGTCTCAACAGGACCATCTGCTCCATAGCCGAGCATGTCGGCATCCAGTCCCCGCGGGTAGAGCAAAAGGGGAGAAAGCATCCCCGGTTAATCGGGGAGATCGGGGGACGGGAGTTTCAGTATGTTGTTCCCGGATCGCCAAGCGACCGACGATCATTGAAGAACTTGCAGGCTGATTTACGACGAATTGTGAAGGAGGCGACGATATGAGCCTATTGTTTTTAGACTGCGAATTCAACGGCCTTCACGGCGAACTGATCAGCATGGCGCTTGCGCATAGAGCGCCAGATAGTTGCGCATTGCAGAGGAGATACGGCGATTACAACGATAGCGTTTGACGGCATTTCCGTGGCATCGGATAGCCTACAGGGATCCCACGATTATGACAGCCCCGTTCCGGCAGTGAAACTCGTCGAGAGGAACGGCGTGGTTTATGCGATCTGTGGATATTTCGCATTGTTCGATGCTTGGATCAAGTGGCGCGAGGACGGCGCGGATCCGGAAAAGACACCGGTCTGCAAGGCTCAAAATCACAACACCACGTTCATCGTGTTCGAGAAAGGCCGGTGCTTCACCTACGACAGCGACATCCCGTATCCGGATGAAGCGTTTGCAGGCGAAGCATTTGGATCCGGTCGGGGCTTTGCAATGGGGGCGATGGCATTTGGCGCGAATGCGAAACAGGCCGTCGAAACGGCGATCAAGTTGGATCCGGGATCCGGCGGTCCTGTTCAGGTCATAGATATCGAAAGCCTGAAAGCGGAGATCGCAGCATGACCCCATCAGAACAAAAAGCCAGAGAGATCGTCATGAAGCTTCTGGGTGACCAATTCCGCTCAGATATTGACCAAGAGGATTCGATCGATCAAGCCGTCTCCGCCATCGCTTTATCTCTGCGGGAAGCTGAGGAAAGGGCAATCGCGAAGGAGCGTGAGTTTCATCCGTATTTGAGAATTGTCGATGCGTTCGACAAGGACGCCACGGCGGCAGAGTTTCTGCGAGAAGACGGTGAAGGCGGCTTTGCAGGCGGCGTCTTCCGCATGGCGAGAGCGATTGATAATCTCCGTGGTCTCATGCGCAGCCGCCTGAACTGGCATGATGAAAACAGTGAGGCGATCAAGGAAATGCGCGCCGCCGCTATCAGGGAACAATCATGACCGGCAAGACCGAAGAGAACGTCTTCGAAGCGAAGAACACGGATCGCGAAATCTGGCGGGAACGTGAAGGCGATTACTACGCCGATAGCATCCACGTCACCGCGTCTGGTGGCATAGGCATCAATTGCAGCGGCGATGTCAAGGTTCGCCCGGTGCGGGAATGGCATTCGCTGGACGCCCTCTACGGAAACCTTATCCTGAAATGGGAAGAGAGCCGAACATCCATCACCGACTACATGGACATCTGCGAAGACCTTTCCAGTAAGCTGGAAGCCTCACGGCATAGAATAGCAGAGCTTGAAGCCTCCCTTCGCGCCGCGCTCAAATCCCACGACAAGATTCCGGTGAATATTCCTCTGCCAAGCTGGGTGGAAAACGCCCGCTCCATTCTCGAAGGGAAACAGGATGCCTGACGAAGACGCCCTTGTAGAAGCGATGGCCCGCGATCTGTGCAAACAGGCAGGTCATGACCCCGACGAAATGCGCGGCGGCTTCAATCCGGAACCGATATGGAAAAGCTGGGCACCGGAATGCCGGGGCTTCCTGCAGACGTACCGGGCGATGATCAAGGCTGAGGCTTGTGAGGGTTCGTCAAACAGCGTTTCGGGGATATCACCCTAGCGGGGCGGTCGTCTTCGCCCGTCCTGCACCAACGCCACACACAAAATAGGATAGATTTGACATGGAGCATACCCTCAAAATCCGACCCACCGGCAGAATGGGCACCAAAGGCGCGATAATCGAGATCGTTTTCGATGGCGAGGTGATCGCGTCCGGCGTCTCGCCTGAATTCGCCGCCTGCCGCGAGTTGAAGGCACGGGGCATCACCGGCCATGCGCTGTTCTGGCGCGAAGGAAAGCCAGATTATGATTATCGCATGCCGATAGAATGGGGCGCAACCCATACGGTATCCGAGACAGACCGCCAAGGCTTGCGGTTCTCTAAATGGGTTCCGCATCCGATGGCTGGAAAGCGCGATGGTTTCGAAGAGGCAGCCTGATGCCCCGCTCAAAGATAATAACCGGACTGAAGCAAGCCGGAAGGCACGCGAGGGAGATGAATATGACCGAACGCGAATACGTAGAACACATCCGCTCCAAGGCGCAAGCCTACATCGTTGAGCTTCCGCCGGGCATCGAGATGAGCGCCAGGACGATTGCCGACTGGGGAAACACGAAAGGCGCGCTGTCACCACATACGATGGTGAGATTGTGCGATGCGTGGCTCGGGGAAATCGAGGGGACAGAAACTGAATGAGCAACCACGAAGAACCGCTGCGCAAGCGGTATATGATCGCGGCCGGTCTGGGTTTTGCTGTACTGGTCATGACCGTGGAGGCCTTTGCCTATCTGGCGATATTTCTGATAAATCCGGAGTTTATTGCGCCAGCCAAGAGCATCATTGCCGATAGAGGTGCTGGCGTGATTATGGGAGGATTTTGTTTTTTATTCGGCTGGATTACCAGAGGAATGTCCGGATGACCGACCGCAATACAAGGTACTTCACGAATCTGCAGGGAAGCCTACATGAGTAAACGCAAAACCACACGCAAGCGCGCAACAACGGCGATCGCGGCGCGCCCACTTACCGAAGCCCAGCTTGAGACATTCATCCACGCCGGTCCGGTGACGAAAGAACGCCGCCAGCATGCGGAAGTCGCCACGGAGATCATCGAGAAGACATCGGACGGCTGGCCATTGAAGGTCCGCCAGATGGTTTCGACGCCGGTCCGCAAGCTCCTGGAGCAGGAAGCCGTCGGCTTCGCTGAAGTCTTCGGCGCAACCATGCTTCGTTGGGATCACGACATGGCCCTTTATAACCGAATGTCCGGCAAATGGGAAATGCGCGTTGACGGCGGCGGGGCCGGTATTGCAGACATGGAAAAGCGTCTGTTCCACGCGAAACGCATGCGGGAAGCCTTCGAGCATCTTGGTCACGAGCTGGGGCAGATCGGATGGCTGTCCGTCATCGAGCGCCAGATCGGCGATCTGAAGGCTACACACACATCCGTCGGGCAAAGCCTGCTTCCCAAGGGAACCAACGTCGAGCAGCGCGGTGCTGGCAAGGGTAGTCTTGTCCTCACAGTCAGAGAACTTTCGAGGTTTTACAAATTGACAAACGCGCCTGATCTGCCCTATATCCAGCAGATGGCGATGCTTGATTATGCGCTCGACAGAAAAAAGTTCAAAATAACTGAAAAAGTTGCTTGACAGCGGTGTATATGTTTGATACCAGCTTTTTCTAGCATGTGGAACTGTGTCCAGTTTCCACTTTTGCGCCTCGGCATAGGCCAGCACTCTCCACCCAATTCAGATGATCTTGAGCAAGAGCGAGTTGACTTCGCGCCATGCCTGCTACGCAAAAGACAAAGCCGCCGAGCGATGGCACGCCCGATCGGCCATTGCGCGTCGCCTCCCGCGCGGAGGCGTGGATCGAAACTATCATAGGGGATTGCGCAATGACGCCACTTGAATTCAAAGCATGGTTCGAAGGCTTCACTGAAGCAATGGATGGCGAACCGACACCAGATCAGTGGAAAAAGGTCAAGCGGCGAGTGTCTGAAATTGACGGACACCCTGTCACCTACCCGACCTTCGTTGAGAGATATTGGCCTCGTTTCGACGAGCCCGTGTATCCTTGGCGTTACACGATCCTTTGTGGCAATGGCGACGATCTTTCCAAGTTCAACTCTTGCCAAGCCATGTATGCTTCCGGACAGGCTGAATACGCCAGTTGAGTCCGCTCCGCTTCCCGCAGAGCCAGCCAGAAGCCGGTTCCATTCGCACTGGACCGGCTTCTGGTTTTAACCGAGGGGGATTATTCAAGCCAAGATCCATATCCATAGCAGTCGATGATCTCATCGACTGCTATGGATGCAAAGGCTGTTGCTTCTTCTTGGCTTCTTGGCCAGGGGAATGGTTCATCAAACCATCCGCAAGCCTCCTCTGAGCTATTATGGATAGCAGGGATGTATATCCCATATCTATCCGGGCGCTTGCGGATTTCCGCGTATGATTCGCCAAACCATACGCAGACTGTGCTTTCGTTGAATTCAACGCGATTTACCTTTGTCATATTCAGTTCCTCTTGAGTTTGCGAAAGCCTTCAAGGAACGACCAGTAAAGGCCGTCCCGAGAGGGGTTAAAGTCCGACAGCTTTCTGGTCTTCTTCAGAAACTTCGGCGACGGTCACGCCCCATTCGCGGCGCAGTTCGTCGAGCGTTGTGTCTTCAGGAGCACCAGCAAGTTCGCGCGCCTTCGTCAGCGCGGCATCCTCGCCGATAACATGGTCGAATTTGCCTGCAATGGTCGAGATGCGATAGCATTGGTCTGTCATAGTCAGTTCCTCCAAGGGTTTCAGATCATTCCTTGAAGGCTTTCGATTATCGATCTCCCTTCAAGGAACTATCCGGAATCTCCGGAATGTTCAGTTGTCAAGAAATCCTTGACACCTGCGTTTGACGAATTCTAGATACGATGACCAGATCTTTGCTGGCTCCATTGGGAAAACGCAGCCGATTATGGTATCCTTCGCGTCAGCTTGATGGTAGGCGAATTCAGCGAAGTGGCTCGCCATTATCGGCAGAACGTCAATGATCCGGTCGGCATCCTGACGCCACGGCTCGCGGCGCTCTTCGGAAAGTGTATGCCAGTCACGGCTTATGCCGGGCTCCTCATAGAGAACCCGGCCGATTACATCTCTCATTGGTTCGGTGATTTTAGGCATTCTCGCGAGCCCATTCGAGTGCGGTAGCCTTGTCGTCAAAAAATCTAACGCTACCGGCTGACTCGTAATTTTCGCCGGTCACTTCGTTCCTGTGGATCTTTACCAGATCAACTGACCATTTCGGATTGCAGAGCCTGCCGTTATCGTCAAAGTCGGTGAAGGTCTTTTCAACATCGAATGTGTGGGTTTCGCCCTTAACTCTGATTGGTTTCGTCATATCCGCCTCCTGATTGAATGTTGGATTGTCTTGAAGAGAGATCGTATCGCCGCCCGTTTCTGCTGAGTAGCACCTGAGACCGTTTGTTAGACTGCACGTCTCAGGTAGGGTTTCCGTGGCTGATGAGTTTCAATTTAATCATTCTGATAGGTTTTGTCAAGCGGTTCTGTGGATAAAAACTACTGAATTGACAGTTTTTCTCCAGCCTGATACCCTCATATTGATTTTTATATGAGGACAACGTGACTGGCAAAGAGTTCAAGGCCGCGCTGAAGCAGCTTGAAATGACGCAACGGGCATTCTGCGATGAGACCGGCGTCTCTGAGCCAACCGTCAACAGATGGGTTGGAGCGAAAAAGGATGTTCCGCCTCTTGCGGAAGCTTACATTCGGCTTCTGCTCTCCATACACCGGGCAAGGAGCAGTAAATGAGCAAAGAATACACAGCGACTGCGATGCGCCAGAACCCCCGAGTGATGAGAGCGCAACCTTTGCTGCATCTCATCCTACAGGCGATCAGGCCGCACCTTCGCGACGATGAAGAAAGCCGCTACTACCAGCGCGAAGAGCAGATTTTCAACCAGATCCGGAACGAGCTTGAGCAAGCTGGCGCTGAGATCATCAACGATTACACCCGCGAGGCGGCTGGTCTTCCACCGCGCGGCCCCGATGGCTGGACACTGGAAGAAATCATTGAGCTTGAGAAGCGCCGACTGGAAATCATGATGAAGCCGCCGAGTTTCATCATCGATCCGAACACTCTCAAGCTGAAAGAAACTCCGCCCGCGCCAAGCTCAAGAAGCTTAACAGATGAGTGAGGCGGAAATGACATCACGCGGACCGGTATTCCCGGATTGAGGGAGATATGATCGAGATCATCGCAATAATCGCGCTTTTCGCAGTTGCCTTCGCTCTGGTCTATATCCCGTGGCCAAAGTCGAAGCAGACACGAGAGCAGCAAACCATCGCCGAATATCATTTCCAAAAAGCCCTTGAGGCTTGGAGAATGAAAGACTGAACACCGCATGTCAGAATCCGTCGTAAAGCTCCGCGCTGAAGCAAAGCGCCTCGGCATCAAGGGCCGGTCCAGCATGAAGAAGGCTGAACTGGCGAAGGCTGTCGGCGCCGCCAAGCCGGTCGGCATCGAGTTCTCGCCACGCGGCGGTCTTGATCGCATGAACGGAGAATACATTCCCGGTCTCGGCAAGGAATTTACAATCGTTCCCTTGGCAAAATGGGCAGACACATCCATGTGGGCGGCAGCCTGCGCCGAAGCCGATGAAGCGTTTCGTAAAGCCGGATGTCAGATCGCCATTACCTTTGACGAACAATCCGTCCTGATCCAGGAATACCGCAATCAGGATCGCATCGCATTCATTTTCCACCGCCGTGTTCCAGTATTCCAGTGGCAGAAACAGAAGGAAAAGGGCTTCCGCAACCGCGATCTCTATCATGTCGTCAGGATCAAGCTGGAGCCGCGCCTGAAGGCAGCGCTTGCTATGGCTGGGCGATGGAAGGATGCTGCGTGACGCCAGAACCAACCGCTGAGCAGATCCTCGCAGCCTGTGCAAAGCTTGCTCGGCGAAGAGGCATTCATGCCAGCGCCTAAGGGCAACAAGAATGCCGTTGGCAACAAAGGCGGCGGCCGGAAGTCTTCATACCAAAAGCAGTTTGCAAAAGTCGCGCAGAAGATGTGCGAGCTTGGTGCTACAGACCGTGAGATTGCAGAAGCTTTAGGCATTGCTGAGCCCACTCTTCATGGCTGGCGAGCAAAGCATGTTGAGTTTTCGGAAGCCTTAAAGGCGGGGAAGACCCCGGCTGATGATCGAGTCGAGCGATCTCTGTATCACAAGGCAGTCGGATACACCTTTGCAAGCGAGAAAGTGTTTCAGTTCCAAGGCGAGATTGTTCGCGCCAAAACCGTCGAACATGTCCCGCCTTCAGACACGGCTGCAATCTTCTGGCTAAAGAACCGCCGCAAGGATGAATGGCGCGACAGAACGGATCATGAGCACAGCGGCAAAGACGGCAAGCCCATAGAACTGGCTGATGTAAGCGACACTGAATCTGCCCGCCGCGTCGCCTACATGCTCGGCCTCGCCATGGCCAGAAAGAAGAATGCTCCAGTCCCCGCGTCTTGAGGACATTCTGTCAGCCTTCGAGGTTATGACCCCGGAGGAAAAGCAGGAAACAATCAAGGCCGCGATGGAGGAAACCGGGCATTTGCCTTGGGTGCCATCGCCGGGCGGTCAAACTGCGGCGCTGCATAGCGAAGCGGATGAACTGTTCACGGGCGGCGAACCAGGCGGCGGCAAATCCTCGCTTCTCGTCGGTGCTGCTGTCACGCAGCATATGAACTCGATCATATTCCGCCGGGAATATCCGCAGATCAAGGGGCTTGAGAAAGAAGCCACACGTATTCTCGGCTCACGCACGGGATACAATTCGCAGGATCGCGTCTGGCGTATCCCCGGCACGAAGCGGATACTGGAATTCGGCTCTGTCCCGCATGAGTGGGATGTTGAGAAGTATCAGGGCCGTGATCACGATCTCAAGGGCTTCGACGAGATCACGCATTTCAGCCGCGATCAGTACCGTTATCTGACGCTGTGGCTACGGTCTGCCACTCCGGGCCAGCGTTGCCGCATCATCTGCACTGGAAACCCCCCAACCACATCGGAAGGATTGTGGGTAATCCAGCATTGGGCTCCGTGGCTTGATGAGACGTATCACGATCCGGCGCCGCCTGGTGAATTGCGCTGGGCCGCACCGGCAGACAGCGACAGCGATAAAGAGTTATTCTTCCGCACGCAGGAAGAAGCTCTTGCCCACGTAGAAACGCTGGACCGGCCGCCGCGAGACACGAAAGGCAATCTGCTTCCGCCGCGGTCTCGCACCTTCATCCCGGCCAAGATGGAAGATATTCCAGAGCTTGCCAATAGCGGCTATGGCGCTGTTCTTGCTTATGCGCCGAAAGCCCTGCGCAACCTGGCCAGCGGCAAGTTCACTTCCATGCTGGAGGATACGCCGAACCAGGTGATCCCGACGGAATGGATCATTGCCGCACAAGATCGCTGGACGGAAGATGGCTGGCGCAAGTGGCAGATGACGGCAATGGCATTCGATCCAGCTGGTGGTGGCAAGGATGCCGCAGTCCTTGCGTGGCGTCACCGCGGCTGGTATGCGCCGCTCGTCAGCGAAAGGGGCAAAAGCACGGCTGACAGCACGGCTGGCGCTAGCGCGATCTTTACGAATCGCCGAGATGGCGCTCCGGTTGTCATCGATGTAGGCGGCGGGTATGCAAGCGGCGTCAAGACGAGATTGCAGGACAATGAGGTTGATTTCGTTTCGTTCAACGGCGCGAAAGACTCGACAGCGGCAGCGCTCGGCAGTCGTCTGCCCTTCACGAACAAGCGGGCTGAAGTCTGGTGGCGTTTCCGTGAGGCTCTTGATCCCGATCAAGACGGCGGCTCAATCATAGCATTGCCACCCGATGCTGAATTGCGGGCTGACCTTGCCGCACCATGCCTTCTGCCTCGCGTCCTTGAGATTCGCGGCGAGATCCAGCTGGAGAGCAAAGAGGATCTGCGCAAGCGCCTCGGCCGATCGCCTGACAAAGGCGATGCTGTGGTCATGTGCCTGACTGAGGGTAATATCGCGGTCGCCAAGGCGCACACGCGCAAGCAGCCTCATTCAATGGCTTCCGAATCCGTGAACCCGAACCGCCCCAAGCGCGGACGCAACCGTCGGCGGGGCGGCATCGACGATTACCAGTCCGCGTCAGAGCACGGATAGCCCATATCCAAGAGGAGATAGTCCGATTTCTAATATTATGGGGAGCCCGAAACTTGCGTCTCAACTCCCTGAGACCATCCCAAATCAGGCCAAGCAAGAGAAATGGCGGAAGGAACGCTCCCGGATAATTAGCACTGCCCAACAGAGGGAAGCGAATAGGGATAGGGATAATGATCTTGGCTCTTTCGGCTTCGGCCAGAAGGATCGAAGGTCAAGCGCCGTGCTGACGGGGTAGCGCGGATTGCTTGCTTACCGCTCTTGCGCTGTCTCTCGGTTCCATCAAGACATGATTGGAGGATTATACACTTGGGAAATCTATTTAGCAAACCGAAGTTCCCAGAACCCAAACCCGCCATCCCGCTCCCGCAAGAAGACAGCGAAGCCATGCGCCGGGCCAATCTTCAGGAGCGCTCACGCCTGTCCAAATCCACCGGCCGTGGCTCCGTGACGCTCACTGAGAAGGATCTGGGCGCCTACGGCCAGAACGAGCTGCGCGGCGGCTCCAGCTCCGTGCTGACGGGCTGATCGTCACGCTTCATGGCAGGTGATGACAACGCCCGAGAGCTGGTTCGGCTCTCTGAATCGCGCTTTTCGAAGAAGTCCCAGCTTGATACGCTGTGGCAGACGATCAGCGAAGAATTCTTTCCTGAGCGCGCGACGTTCACCCGGACCCGCGTCGATGGCGACGAATACGCCGATGAGCTTTACACCTCTCTCCCGGCGCAGAACCGGCGCGATCTCGCCTATGCGCTCGGCGCTCTGACGCGACCGAAGAACCAGCAATGGTTCGACCCCAAAGCGCAGGAGGAGGAGCGCAACACCGAGCGGTCAAAGGCGTGGTTCTCTATGACGCGGGATGTGCAGCGGACACTGCTCTACACGCGCCGCGCCGGGTTCCAGAACACCATGCAGATGTCGGACAACGATGTCATATCGTTCGGCAACTCCGTGGTCCGTCATAACGAAGCTCATGACCGGTCCGGCTTCCTCGTCTATCTGTGCGAGCACTTACGCGATTGCGCCTGGGCGGAAAACGCATGGCGCGAAGTCGATGAGATGTATCGGAAATTCAAGCTCCAGCTGAAAGACTGGGAGACGGAGTTTCCGAACAAGAAGATCCCGGAACGTTATGCTACCATTCGCGAGAAAGACCCGCATCACGAGATCGATCTTCTCCACATAGTGATCCCGGCCGGCCGCCACGGTTACGAGCAGTACAGCAAGAAGAAGACCGGCCACGCCTTCAAGTCCTGCTACATCGATCCAAATGGCTGCGAGACCTTGCGGGAAGGCGGGTATTTCGAGTTCCCCTACACGGTGCGCCGCTGGTTCCTTGCCGACAATTCGCCTTACGCCTATTCGCCGGCGGCGATGCTCGGGCTGATCGAAGCCCGGCTCCTGCAATCTCAGGAGCGCGTCATCCTCGACGCCGGCGAGCGTATCGTCGATCCCCCGATGATCGCGGTCCGCGACGGCGTGCTTGGCCGCATCATGAACTACGCTGGCGGCACGACATGGGTGGAGAAGGAATATGACAACACCCGCAACGGGGCCGTAAGAGCCGTTGAGAGCCGCGCCAACATTCCGATCGGGCTGGAGATGAAGCAGGATACGCGGCAGATCCTGTCGGCATGCTGGTTCCTGAACAAACTCGCCCTGCCGTCAGAAAAAGACATGACGGCATTCGAGGTCAATGAGCGGATCTCCGAATATATCCGCTCGGTCGGTCCGGCTGTCGAACCGTTCGAGACGCATAATGCGCAACTGCTTGACGCCAGCTTCGCCTTCAATCTTCGGATCGGCCAGTTCACCGGCGGTCTTCCCGTCATCCTCTCGAACGGCCAGCCCGGCCCCGGCATCGAGCGCGTCCCGCCCAAGTTGCTGGGCGCTGATGTTGTCTACGAATTCGATGGCCCGATCCAGCTTGCTCACAAGCGTCAAAAGCTGATGAAGGCGCGCGAAACGCGCCAATATGCATTCGAATCCATGTCCGTCAGACCAGAAGCCGCAGACAATTTCAATCTCGACAAGGTCGACCGCGATGCCGTGGAATATATGGGCGGCGAGCCTGACTGGCTGATCCCGGAAGATGATGTCATGGCGATCCGTGAACAGCGCGCCAAGGAAATGCAGGAAGCCAAGGCGATGGAAGGCGCGGCGAACCTGCAAGCTGTCGTCGATGGCGCTGCCGAGAGCGTGCCGAAACTTGCCGACGCCAACCAGTCAATCCCGCTGATCACCGGCAATGGCGCTCCGCCGGCCCTGCCCGCGCCGGGTAGCGCATGAGCGATGAACATGGCGGTAAACGCCGCCACAAGCGCGGGGAGAAGCCGGAAGGACTGGACGGGCCAGCGGGCTATGTCGCTGAACGCACCGGCGCGCACGCCCTGCCGCGCGATCCGTGGCACTTCGCGCCGTGGGATGCAGCCGATCAGTCAGCGCTCAAGGCGCTCAGAGACGGCAATGCCAGCCCGAACCAGCAGCACCGTGCGCTGGGTTGGATACTCTTTGCCTGCGGCATGACCGACGATCCGTGGCGTCCCGGTGGCTCTGATGGCGCGCGGGCGAGCGACTACGCGTCCGGCAAGCGCCGGATCGCGGTTGAAATCAGGCGATTGATCGAACTGCCGTCACTCGGCGCATCCGATGGCGGAGAGCAAGGCGATAAGTAAAGGTGATTGATGACAGTTGAAGAAAAACTGGATATTACAGCAGAAGATACGACGGCTGCTGATGCAGATACCGACGCCACGACGACGGACGACGGCGACAAGAAGCCGGCCGCAACTGACGACGGCACGCAGCAAGACACGCAGACTGATGTCACGACGGATGATGGTGACGGCACGGAAGGCGATGCGCCAGCCGATGACGGCAAGGAGAAAGAGCCGTCAGACTACTTGCCCGATGACTGGCGTGCGAAGGAAGTTGCGCGTCTTGGCCTGACTGGCGACGCCTTCAAGAAGGCTGAGGAAATCGCCAAGCGAGCCTCCACACCGGCGGAACTGCTTCGCCGCGTGATGTCAGCCGACAGCAAGATTACCGAGGTCTCCGAGGCGCTCAAGACCCGCGTGAAGCTGCCGACAGGCAAGAAGGACGACCCCAAGGACATCGAGGCGTTCAACAAAGCCTGGGGCGTGCCGGATGCGGCAGACAAATATGCAATGGTCGATCCGCCGGAAGAACTCGGTGAACGTTCCGATCTCGACAAGGAACTGCTCGGCGAAGCGCTGAAGGACTTCCACGGCGCGCATTACAACCAGAAGCAGGTTGACGCCGCACTGAAAGCCTTCGATCGCGCGCAGACGGTCGTTGCCCGGCAGATGCAGGAAAACGCCGTCAAGGCCGATGACGCAGCTGAAGAAGAACTGCGATCATCGTTCCTGAAAGACTACAAGCCGACAGTCGAGTTGACCAACCGCTATCTGTCCGAGATCCTCGGACCTTACATGCCGGACGCCGCAGAGCGCAAGAGCTTCCTCGATATGAGATTGCAGGACGGCACGCGGATAGGCAACCATGTTCCGTTCGTCAAGGCAATGGCGACGCTTGCCAGGGATGCCTACGATGACGGCGCGATGATCGGCGGGGAAACCACCGAAGGCGTCGATCTCGAAAAGCGCAAGAAAGAGATCATGGGCCTGATGCATACCGATGAGGATGCATACAAGAAGGCTCAGCCTGAACTGCAGCGCATCATCGCCGCCATGAACCGGCAGTCTGCAAGGAAATCGGCATGACATTCTCATGGCGTGATTTCCAGATCTGGTTCGAGGGCTTCTCCGAGAACATCGAAGGTTCCCCATCCGAGAAGCAGTGGGAGCGTGTATGCAAGCGCATCGCCGATGTAAGCGGCGGACCTGATGTGCCTGCACCAGTGCAAGCCGTAGTTCCGGCTGCACCGCCAGCCGAGCCGAAACAGAAACGCCTCACGCTTACACAATGGCGCAAACAGTTCATCGAAACCTTGATGGATGAGCAGTTCGGTTATGATCCTGATACAGCTCGCGAGATGCTGCCGGGCAAGATCGACACATCTATCGACCCTGCCGTCGCCGCACGCATGGAACATGCCGGCGGTGGAGCCATGCACTGAGTTCGCGTAAACATTAGCCGCTCACCATAGCGGCCCTTAGGTTCTTTTCATCCGGCACCCCGCGACAACGCGGCCCGGCAGACGACCAAACCCCATAACGCAGCCAGATTTCGCCCCGATCTCGCCAAGCCGAGCGGCCCCGCAAGGGTACCCCGCACGCAGGCCAGTAGGGTACCCGGTTGACGCTGCTTTCCGAAACATATCCACGGAGAGCAACGATGGATAATACAGTACTACAAAGTCTCTACAACAGTGAGTGGACTGAAAACTACGAGCAGAAACAGTCTATTCTGCGCGGTATCGTCACCACTAAAGGTGAAGTGAAGGGTGACAACTTCATCTTCATCATCGAAGGTCTTGCCGATGCTGCTGTCGAGCGCGGCGCGAATGGTCTCATTCCCGTTGCCGACGACACGCAGACTTCGGAAACTTGCAACCTCAAGGAATATCACCACCTTGCGCGCAAGAAGAACTTCAACATCTTCTCGTCAAGCGTGGATCAGCGTCTTTCGATGCAGCGCCGGGGTGTTACCTCGACGAACTATCGTACTGACCAGCTTATCCTGGCTCAGCTCGATACGTCGGCTTACGACTCGACCGCGGTAGCGGCAAATCTTGCCGAGTGGTCCACCAACATCATGGAAGCCTGCACCACGCTGGATGAAAACTTCGTCCCGCGCGATGGGGAGCGTTACGGTCTCCTGACGCCGAAGGCATGGGCGAACACGATGGCCATCAAGCAGTTCGCGTCGAGCGACTGGGTGCCGGACCGTCCGTTCATGAAGTACACCCAGTGGCGCTGGTGGAACGATGTCAAGTGGGCGATGCATCCGAACCTGCCCGGCAAGGGCACGGCGGAAGCGCATTGCTTCGTGTTCCATAAAGGCTCGACAGGCCACGGTCTCAACATGGGTCCGATGTCTTCTCAGGCTGGCCGGAACGAGGAACAGGATTATTCCTGGGCACGCACGACCTCGTATCAGGGCTCCAAGGCTCTGATCGATGAAGGCATCTTCATCCTTCACCATGACGACACCGCCGCGCAGTTCCCGCTTGACGGGTACTTCGGCACGTAAGGTCTGATCGGGGCTGGCTGAGTTCCGGCCCCGCTCCATCCCCATAATCTGACATCGAGAGGAGCCAAACATGGCTTTCAACAAGGCATACTTCTCCCCGATTGCGTCGCTGGGTTCAGACCTGCCTGCAATCTGGGTTTACAAGACCGCTGATGCTGCGACGGTCGTCAATGATCCGGGGTATTTCCCGGCTGACATCGGCCTCAATCTCGGCGATCTGGTCTACCGCATTACGGTGAACAGCCTGTCCGCGCCGACGAGCGTTACATCGGCTGGTCTCCACGTGGTCACGTCCGTGTCTGCGACTGAGGTGCAGGTCTCTTCGGCGACCAACATCGCTGTCGCCGAGTCCGACTAATCATAAGTGCAATGGCGGGGAAAGTCTCTCCGCCATTCGATTTTTTCATGTACCAATTGAGGAAAACACACAGTGTCCGATGAAGCTGTAATCGAGAAGCCGAAGATTGCGCCTGCAAAGCTTGCCGCTGCCGAAAAGCCCAAAGGCCCCGTCATGGCGTTCGGGCAGGACATCAAGCTTGCCGAGCATGGCAGTCAGCGCTGGCGCGTCAAGGCTAGAGCCGAACACACGCTCGATGATGTCAGGCATCCGGCCTATCTCTGGGCAAGGGCGCATACCACAGGCAAGAATGGCATCCAGCCTGGCGATGTCATCGAGGTCAGCCACGAGCAGCACAGCTTCTATGTTGAGATGTACTGCGCCGCCGTTGACCCGTCAACGCACTCCGTCCGCTGTCATGTGCTGACCGAGAAGGTCTTTACCGATCCGCTGCCGATCCGCGATCTGTCTGAAGCCACTGTCGAGTGGAAGGGCGGCGCGAAATGGTCCGTTATTCTGGGCCATGACGTTCTGTCGAAAAACCATGCGACGAAGGAAATAGCCGAGCGCTGGTTGGAGCGGAAGAAGTCCGGCGCATGAGCATTGAGTGGGTTAACGCCCGCGATCTCCTGACGCCTGACCGCATCGACTATATTGTGAAGCACCGTTTCTTCCGGCATCTCATGGCTGACGGAAGCGCTGGCTCCGAAGCCGAAGCTCTCTACCGCTGGCACATCGAGAAACGTACCGGCGGACGCGAGCCACGGAGCCACAAGACCAGCATCCAGCATTATGTGGATGGATGCCGGGATTTGATGCGCTCCATTGAGTTTCATGGTTTTCTGAAGCCTTGCAACGTCAAGATCGGCACGAATGGCCGCATCGTCGGCACCGGCGCGCACCGGATTGCAGCATGCCTTGCCTTTGGCGTCAATATCGCAATCCAGCGGGTTAACCGCCCGGCGACCGCACCGCTATGGGGCGCAGACTGGTTCCGCCATCATGGCGCGGACGAGAAGACAATCGAACAGTTACAGGAGACATTGTGGGAACTTTCCCGGATGAAGACTATGGCATCCTGATCGCAGAAGCCGAAGCGATCGGCGCGAAATCCGCGCTTGAGTTCGGCCCCGGCGAATCCACGATGGCTTTCCTGCAAGCAGGATGCACGCGCGTCCTGACGCTTGAGCATGATCGCAAATGGCTCCGCAAGGCGCAACAGCGGTTTGCAGGCTACGATGCAATCGAAGTCGGCACCTACACAAACACCCCGACCATCAACGCATCGGCGGGAGCGTGTGAGCGCTTCGATATTGCCTTTGTCGATAGTCCTGTCGGCACGGTCAAGCGCCGCGTCATCCATGCCGGGCAGGAAGACTGCTCGCGGCTCAACACGGTCCAGTATGCGCTGACCTGCGCATCTGTCGTCCTGCTCCATGACGCCAGGCGCGAAGGCGAGCAGAGGACGCTGGAACGCATGAAACAGATGGGCTGGAACGTCAAGCTCTACGATACCGAGCGTGGCATGGCGAGGATTTCCGCGCTTTGATCTCAGTCGTGATGATGCTCTGGCACGATCCGCAGTCGCGCCGCAACGATATGTGGGTTTACGGCGCGGAACATGTCAACCTGCTGGTGCGGCAGGTGGATCGCAATCTGACCTTGCCGCATGAGTTCGTGCTGATCTGCGATGATGCGCCAGACGGACTTGATCCGCGTATCCGCACTGTGCCACTGGACCGCACCACGTTCATCCCGACAACACGCTTTGCCAAGCTGATGCTGTTTCGCCCTGACGCTGGCGATATCATCGGCAAGCGTATCTTCTATCTGGATCTGGATACGGTCATCACCGGAAACATCGACGCCATCGTCGGTCGCAAGGAAGACATCGTACTCTGGCGGCATCCCTATTACCGGAAGCGCCGGAAGGCTTCAGCCTACAATACCAGCGTCATCCTACTCGACGCCGGCGCAAGGCCGCAAGTCTGGACGGAGTTTCCGCTTGGTAAAAGCGCGAAGGAACTCGATGCGATCTGCAATGGCGTGCGCAGTGAGGATCAAGCCTGGGTATCGAAGGTGCTCGGGCCAGAAGAAGCGACATGGGGCGAAGACTCCGGCATCTACAGCAGGCGGCAGATCAAGTCCGGTCTTCCTGCTGATGCGCGTATCGTGACATTCCCCGGACCGAGGGAACCGGGTCTGCCGGAAACGCAGGCGGCGTATCCGTGGATCAAGAGGTTCCGGCATTGATCACCTGCACCACCTTCTGGTGGCATGACCCTGAAGGTCGCCGCAACGCGCAATACACCTATACGGCTGCACAGGTCAATCGCGTTGCCGATCAGATCGATGCGAACATGACCCTGCCGCATGAGCATGTCTGTGTCACTGACATGGAACCGGCGGCGCTGAGGCCGGATATCCGTATCGTTCCGATGGACAGAAGTTTGCTCGCACCCGGCACGCGGTTCCCGAAGATGCAGATGTTCGCACCGGGCGCGGAGGCAATAGGCCAGCGCATTTTCTACGTCGATCTGGACACGCTGATCGTCGGTAATATCGATCATCTCGTCAACCGGGATGACGATATCGTGCTCTGGGCAAACCCGCGTTGGGGCAAGCCGAGAGCAACGCGCATCAACACGTCCGTCATGCTCATCCGTGCCGGGTCTCGTCCGCAGGTCTGGAGCAGCTTCGACCTTGGCGAAGGCGTCAAGCGCGCCTGGCCGAAGATGGCCGGCACCGATCAGGTCTATATCTCGGAGTGCCTTGCCGATGAAGCCAAGTGGGATCACCGGGACGGCATCTACTGGTGCCGGGAGTTTGCCGGAAGCCTGCCGGACAATGCCTGCATCGTGACATTTGCCGGAAAGCTGCATCCCGATCAGAAGCAGACGCAGCGGGACCGCCCCTGGATTTTGGAGTACGCTTGAGAGATTTACCCGAATTGAACGCCGCCGTCACCCGTGAAACTTACCGGGGCGAGAAGGCAGCAACCTATGATGAGGCGCGTGACCGCGAAGCCAAATGGCGGCGCGAGCATGACGCCGTCACCGAGTTTTTACAGGGGGCCGCGGGAACCGTCCTGGATATTCCTGTTGGAACAGGGCGGTTCCTGTCTCTCTACCGCGAGTTGGGGCTTGAGGCTGTCGGCTTCGATGTCTCGGATGAGATGCTCTCTCTTGCCCGCCAGAAAGACGCGGCGGCGCGCCTGGATCAAGGCGACATCTTCGGTATCCCGTTACCTAACAAGTCCGTCGATACAGCCGTTTGCGTCCGCCTGCTCAATCTCATCACCGAGGATGAAATGGTGATGGCGATCAAGGAACTCGCCCGCGTCACGCGTGACAGGATGATCCTGTCGATCCGCACTGGCGACGCCATCGGCCGCAAGACGCGGTCATGGACACATCGCGAGACCGCGTTCCACGCCGCAGTCGAAGCGATTGGCATGTATGTGAGGGCCGCGAGGATGGCGCACAAGGGCAATTACCGCGTGATACTGATCACGCCATGATCGTCGAATTATGCGGTGTCTCCGGCGCGGGCAAATCCACGATCTACCGGGCCATGCTTACGGAAGGCGCAGGCAGATTCGTCCCGAACCCGAAGCCGAGCTTTTCCCGATCCCGGCAGATCGTCGCCGGCGGTGCAAAGCAGTACCGGGACATCAATGAGTTTTCGGGATTGCTCGGACGCCTGTTCGATAGCGCGCGCGGGCCGATGCTCAGGGCAAGAAGAGGGCATACATTTCGCTCGCTCGCCAAGGTCGTGATGAACAGATCCGATGCATCAGGCGGCGTCATGGTTGTTGATGGCGGGCTTGTCCAGCGCGCGCAAGGCATAGCGCGCCTTGATTGTGATGTCACGCTCGACGAATACTATCGCGCTCTGCCGTCACCGCATCTGCTCGTGATGGTGAGCGCGGATGCTGACGCCATCATAGAGCGCAACAAGGCGCGGGGCGGTCGGCACGACAGATCGGCCGATGTCTATCGTTCGCTTGAGATCCATAATCAGGCGCTTGCCGTCATGGATGAACGCAATGTTCCCGTGATGGTGATCGATGCCAGTCTGCCACCGCAAGAGAATGCCCGGCGTATTCTCGGCGCGATGGAAACGCTGTGGAGCGCTGCCGCATGAAGGCCATCTGCGTCTACCGCCGTCAGTACCAGCATCGCTGGATTGAAGCCTTCGCGCAAGGGCTGAAGCGCCACGGCGTAGATGTCGGCATCGAGCGGCACGCCGCGCCCTGCGATTTGCTTGTACTCTGGGGCATCCGCGATGAAGACGGCATCCGGGCGCAGCGCAAGGCAGATGGTGAGATTTGCATTCTGGAACGCGGATACATCGACGACCGGTTCAAATTCTGCTCGGTCTCGTTCGGGGGCAGGCTGAACGGCAGGGCTGAATTCCGCGGTCCACTCCAAGACGGTTCCCGCTGGGAAACGCAGTTCTCGCATCTGATGCAGCCGTGGCGCAAGCGGGACGGTTACGCGCTTCTGATCGGTCAGATCGCAACGGACAAGTCGCTCGCCGGGGTCGATATCATGAAATGGTACAAGCGCACGGCGGCAACTCTGCGGGAACAGGGATGGGAGGTTTTCTTCCGCCCGCATCCCGGCGAGGAACAGCGCGCGGAGCGGACAAAGGTTGAAGGCGTCCAGAAGCTCAAGGGAAGCCTTCAGGAGGCGCTGGACGGCACTGGCCTTGTGGTGACGTGGAACAGCAATACAGGTGTTGAGGGCGTCCTGAGCGGCGTGCCTGCTGTGTCCTGCAATGATGGCTCGATGGCATGGCCGGTAACGGCGCATACACCGGGCGAAGTCATTACGCCGGATCGCACAGAATGGGCGCATGCGATAGCCTGGAAGCAGTTCAGCATGCCGGAAATCGCCTCCGGCTTCGCCGCAGAAGCAACCGGACTGTGCCAGTCCTAGAGATGTGGTCCGTTCCGACTGGCGCATGGAAGGGCGAGGCCTGCTTCATCCTCGGCGGTGGCCCGTCGCTGCCGGTCGAGATGGTGCCGGAGTTCATCAAGCGCGGCCGCGTCATCGCGATCAATACCGCATACAAGCTGCACCCGGAAGCTGACATCTGCTATTTCGCGGATCTCAACTTCTTCGAGTGGAACCGGCGCGATCTGCATAATTACACTGGTCCGCTGCTGCTGACGCGGAATGATCTGCCGCATATCCGGTGCAAGCGCAAGATCCGGCGCATCGCGCATATGGGCGGGTATCGGCTGTCACGCGATCCCGGACATCTCGCGGGCTGGTGTTCCGGTTCCAATGCGCTGAACCTGGCCTATCTGCATGGCGCTGACCCGATCGTCCTGCTCGGCTTCGATATGAAGCCGGTCGGCAACTGGCACAGCGAGCACAAGAAGACGACGCGGCCCGACCGCTACGAGAAGAAATACATTCCGTTTTTTGAGGCGATGGCGCCCGAATTGGCGAAGGACGGCATTCGCGTGCTTAACGCTTCGCCCGGTTCTGCTCTGTCCTGTTTCCCGATCATTGACCCAGAGGAAATCCTTAATTGGCAACGAAACTCGGCGTATTCAACGACGCTTTGCTGATCCTGACCCAGGGCGTCCTGGACAATCCCGATCCGTCGCCGTCGAACGAGCGCTCGCGCGTGCTCAACGCGAATTGGGTTCCGGCAGTCGAAGCGTGCCTTGAGCGCGCCGATTGGGACTTTGCCGAAGAACGCGCCCAGCTCGCCCGCGTCACGCCCGCGCCAGCATTCGGCTTCAGCTATTATTACGGACTGCCGACCGATTGTCTGCGGGTGACGTTCGTGTCCGAAACCGGCATAGAGGGCGACGATCTTCTGAATTACAAGATCGAAAAGGGCAAGATCGCAACCGACGCGGAAACGCTGTATCTCAAATATGTCTCATCCACGGCAATCAGTTATCCGGGCCGGTGGTCATCGAACTTCGCCCGCTACGTTTCCGCTGAACTGGCTTTCCGTTCTCTGAAGCTGAACTCCTCCGCGGAAGAGCGCGCCAAGAAGGAGTTGAAGGAAGCCAAGAGCGATGCGGTCGGCGTCGATGCCGTTCAGAACCCGCCGACATTCCGCAAGCCAGGGCAATGGGTGCAGGCGGCACGCACCGGACGGCGTGGCACGATCGATGGCGGCCCGACGAGTTCCTTCAACTGATGCGGAGCGCTTGAACCGTGGGATCGAAGCTAAATTCGGCAACAGTTAGCGCGAATGGGGGCGAAATCGGCCCGGAAGTCCAGGGCCGCGTTCACCTCGAAGGGTATACATCAACTTCGGCGCTCATGCAAAATCTCTGGCCGTTGCCGGAGGGGCCTTTCTTCCTGCGTCCAGGCATGAAATTCCTCGTGGATTCGCCGGATAATGATTTCGCGCTGCTCCTGCCATTCGTGTTTTCCGTGGCGCAGTCGAACCTGCTGATGCTGACGGATATGGAGATGCGGATCGTCGCCAATGACGGCATTATCTCGCGGCCTGCGGTTACGTCCGCCGTCACCAATGGCGGGTTTACCGGATCTCTCTCCGGCTGGACGGACATATCCGCAGGCGGCGGTGCTGCATCAGAGGTTGATGACGCACTTGAGCTGACATCGGATGGGTCGTCGATCGCGGGTGTCCGTCAGCAAGTCTCGACAAGCAGCACCGGGGTTGTGCACGCGCTCAACATCACGGTCGATCGCGGCCCGGTCGAATTCCGTGTCGGGTCGTCATCTGGCGATGATGACTACATATCGACGCGCACTCTGCGCACCGGTTACTATTCGCTATCGTTCACGCCGTCCGGCTCTTACTGGATCGAAGTCTTCTCCCGTGAGGACGTGATCCGGCGCGTGGATAGCATCGAAGTGGCGTCCGCTGGCGACATGGTGCTGCCGACCCCGTGGGGCGAATCCGTTCTCCGCTCCCTGCGCAAAGCGCGCAAGCGTGATGTCACATGGATCAATTCCGGACTTGGCGTCAAGAAGCGCCTCGAACGGCAAGGGCTGACATCATGGGGTCTGGTTGACGGCACCGAAAATGACGGACCGTTCCTGCTCCCGAACTTCGACAGCGGGTTCACGCTGACGCCATCGGTGAAAACCGGAAATGGCACGCTGACGGCAAATCGCGCATTGTTCCAATCAGGCCATGTCGGGTCGATCTGGGAAGTCACTCATACCGGCCAAAATGTAGTTGAGACCTTCACGACGGAAAACCAGTTTTCCGAAGCAATTCGGGTGACCGGCGTCGAAAATGACCGCGCATTTTCCTACGAACTGACCAATCTTACCAGCACATCGACGACTGTGACATTGCAGCGCTCCATCGGCAATGAGACATCCTTCACCGATTACCAGACCAAGACAAGTGACGGCACGTTCAATGTTGATGATGGTCTCGACAATCAGATCGTGTTCTACCGCCTCGGCGTCAAGTCGGGGGATTATTCATCCGGCACAATCACCGGTGAGCTTACCTATTCGGGCGGGTCCACGATCGGGATTGCCCGTGCTACCGCCTTCACGTCGTCCACAGAAGTTGACATCGAAGTCATCGAGCCTTTTGGCGACACGACCGGTTCATCGGAGTGGGCGGAAGGCGCATGGTCCGACGTTCACGGGTATCCCAAGGCCGTCGCGCTGTTTGATGGGCGCAAATGGGAAGGCCGTGATGATGAATATTGGGGGTCGGTCTCCGGCGCTTATGAAAGCTACGCGCTTGGCGATGAGGCAGCCGACGCCATCGCTCGCGAGATTGACGCCGGCGACGCCAACGCCATCCAGTGGATGGTCGGCATGGAGCGCTTGGCGATCGGCACCGAAGGCGCGGAGCCGATGGTGCGCTCCAATGCATTCGATGAGCCTGTTACGCCATCCAATCTGACCTTGCGTGAGGTCGGCACGTTCGGTTCCGCCGATGTCGAACCGATCAGGCTGGACATGCAGGCCCTGTTCGTCGAGCGCTCCGGCTGGCGCGTGATGGAACTAGTCCATGTTCCGGAGCGTCAGAACTATGTTCCCAGGTCCCTGATGCGGTTCCACAAGAACCTTGGTCGCCCCGGCGTCGTCCAGCTTGCGGCGGCGCGTCAACCCGACACACGGGCCTATATGGTGCGCTCCGATGGCGTCTGCCTCGTCAAACTCTATGAAGCTGCCGACGGCATGGGCTGGGCGCGGATGGTGACGGATGGCGAAATCGAGTCTGTTGCTGTGCTGCCCGGACTGGCTGATACCGGTGAAGATCAGGTGTACTTCATGGTCAAGCGCGAAGTGGACGGCAACGATGTCCGCTATCTCGAAAAGCTTGAGCCATTCTATCTTGACGATGTAACCGATGCGAACATGCTGGATTGCTATGTGCGCGATGAAAGCGGATCATCCACGACGCTTTCCGGGCTGGATCATCTTGAGGGCCGCGAAGTCATACTCTGGGGCGATGGAGCCTATATGGGAACCGCAACGGTAGACGGTGGTGAAGTCACATTCCCGTCGGCAAAGACAAAGCGTGCAGCCGGCCTGTATTACGAGGGGCGCTACCAGTCATCAAAGCTGGCGTTTGGCGCGCGCGCCGGGACCGCACTCGGGCTGAGAGGCGCGGCCACGCATATCGCGTTCCTGCTGACCGGCTCCACGCGCCTGATCCAGTACGGCAAGAATTTCGACGAGATGGACCAGCTTGACGACCGTTCGAACGACACGACCTTCGACACCGGGCCGGGCCTCGTCGATGAGACGACAGAGTTCATGGCGATCCCCGGCAGCCATACCCGCGATCCCCGGCTTTGCCTCAAGGTTCCGGCACCGTTCCCTGTCACGATACAGGGGCTGGTGCTGGCGCATGATCTCGACGAGCGGATCGGCTCCAACTGATGTACCGGTTCCGTCCCTTTGAAACAGCGGATGCCGCAGCGTCTCTGGGCTTTGAGCCTGATGCGGTTGCGATCGGCATGACGGTGGAGCGGGATGGCAAGGTGGCTGGGTATGGCGGTATCCATCTTTTTGAAAGGCGGCACTGGGTGTTCTTCCATCTTGCTGACGAAGGGTTACGCCGCCCGATGTTCCTGCACCGGCTCGTTGTCCGGTCGCTGAGAGTCGTCATCGCCTCCACCGGGATCAAGACCATCTACGCACTTTGTGAAGACGCCCGGCCCCGCGCCCGCGAATGGCTCACCGCGCTTGGCTTCCGCCCGCTCACCGATACCGAAAAGGACAATAGCATCGTGCAGCTTGAACAGCAATCGCACAGCACAGCCTGGATTATCAACGCCGCATGACCGTCCTTAATCTCAAACCACGCCTGATCTGGGAAGGCGACGGCAATACGTCGTCGATCGCCTTGACCGTGGATGGCGTACCGCTCACCTATCGGGATTCCTCGCATATCCGTGTCCGTCAGCTTATCGAGGCGACGGATGCGGAATCCGACATGGTTGAAGGCGTCGATTACACTTTCGGCATCGGCACGATCAGCCGTATCGCTGGCAATCTTCCGTCAGGCTACAAATGGGCGATCTGGCGCGAACAGCCGAAAGCGCAGGAAGTGGCGCTGCTCACCGGCGGCGATCTGGCCTCCTCCGATGTCGAGGATCTCGGCAACATCTCTGTTGAGCAAATCCAGGAAATGCAGGACGCCATCGACCGGGCGTTCAAGCTGTCGGTGTTTGCGGAAAGCGAGATATCGAACGAGCTTCCGGCGCCAGCCGCATCCAATCTCATCGGCTGGAACGCGGCGGCGAATGCGCTTGTCAATGTCCTCCCCGCCGATGTCAGTATCGTGACGCTTGTCTCTGCCTTCATGCAATCTGTGATTCAGGCAGCGGATGCAGCGGCAGCAAGGACGCTGCTGGCGGCTTCACCCGATCCGCTCTCCGTCCTCCGCGTAACGAACGCTATCACGCCTGCGGAAATCGACGCCGATCAGGACGATTACGCCCCGACGGATCACGCATCCGCATTCCTGTTCCGCCTGACCAGCGACGCCACATGGAGCATCACCGGACTTGCAGGCGGTACAGTCGGGCGCATCGTCATGCTCGCCAATGTCGGATCGAATGCACTCCTGATCCCGAATGAGGACGCGAGTTCCACGGCGGCGAACAGGTTTGCAGTCGGGTCAAGCGGTCCGGTCCTCATCGCGCCGGGCATGACGGTTGCATTTCAATACGACAATACGTCTTCCCGCTGGCGGCCGCTCCATTCCGCCGGGCTGTCCGGCTATCTGGACCTGCGCGAAACATCAACGCCATCCGATCCGCCCGCCGATACGGTCAGGCTCTATCCCATCGACGATGGCGGGGTGACAAAGCCCGCTTACAGAACTTCGGCGGGCGTTCAGATCGTGCTTGGCGCAGCCATCCCGCAGGTCAATGGTCTCGTCATCACCAACAGTTCCGGGACGCCGACGACCAGCATCGATATCGACGCCAATGACGCCCTGATACTGGACGCCAGCGGCAACGCCATCCGAACCGGAGCTGTTAATCTCACCGTCGCCTGTGCTGGCAATGGCGCGAACGGCCTTGATACGGGGTCTCTCGGCAACAATGCCTGGTACAACTTCTTCATAATCTACAATCCAACGACGGATACAGTGGCAGGACTCGCCAGCCTCTCTGCCACCGCACCGACCCTGCCGAGCGGATATACGTTCAGCTATCGCGTCGGGGCGATCAGGACCGGCGGCAGCGCGACGTTCATCCGCATCAAGCAGGTGGGAAACCGAGCGCAGTATGTCGTTGTTACAAGTTCGACGACGCCGAATGTTCCTCAGATGACTACGGGTGCGTCTGGCGATCCATCCGTGCCGACGTGGACAGCCGTGGCGACTGGCAATTATGTTCCTCCCACGGCTGTAAGAATACAAGGATTCGCCGGTTTCGCAGCAAGCGGCACTAATCTGATAGTTGCGCCGAACAATGACTATGGCGCGCAGGGTTCGACATCAAATCCTCCGCCCATTTCTCTAGCGTTTGCCAATAACGGCGTAATGTTCTTTCCTTTCGATTGGGTGCTCGAATCCACCAACGTCTATTATGCGAGTAGCGGGGCTGGCGGCTTGATGGCGTGCACGGGTTGGACTGATGCTGTGAATGCGATCTGATTATTCGTCACAAAGCCCAAGCAATTCCATAGCCTTATCGTCAAGCATGGCGTTGAGCATCTCAGCGCGCTTGGCCTCATTATGGCTGGCGCGGCTGGCGTATTTCGAGATTAGAGCATCCAGAGCGCGACCATCGCAGCCGAGCCGCAGCGCCAACTGCCAGAGCAGCTCGTTCTGATACTGAAGATTTTCAGCCGTTAGATCAATTGTGGTCATTCCGAACTCACTTACTCTGCCCTGAACAACCTTACAAACCTCTCCCCATGAAAGCAAGCATCAGATAATCCATGACCGGACTTGAACCCTTCTTCCTCATGGCTGCAACGGCCGCGACTGCCGTCAGCGAAATCGCCGCATCCAACACGGAATCCGCCATTGCGGAAGCCAATGCGAAAGCGATGGAGCGCCGTGCGAATGAAGATCGCGCCGTATCCCAGCATCAGGCCGAGGAACAGCGCAAGAAAACCAAGAGTCTGATTAGCCAGCAGCAGGCAGCTTATGCAGCATCCGGCGGCGGGACGGGCGGCTCCGCGTCCGAAGTCATCGGGAGTACAGCGGGGCAAGGCGAATACAACGCCGAACTCGAACTCTGGCAAGGCGAGCAGAAAGCGCGCGGTCTTGACGATCAGGCCAGTCTCGAACGCTTTGCCGCGAAACAGAAACGCAAGGCGTTGCCGCTGAAAATCGGTGCAACCGTTCTCACCGGGGCATCCAAGGTGGCCGGGTCATGGGGCGGTGGCGGCGATCCATTCGGCAGCGCGTCTTCATCCAGCTTTAGGTACGGCTGACCTTATGGCTCGCATCCCCACAGCCGAAAATCTCGGCACCGTCTCGATATCATCCGCCCGCGCTCCGGCGACGATTGACAAGAATCAGAGAGCAAGCCTGCTTGAACCAGCGCGCGCCTTGGCTGATGCTGGCGACGCCATCGGCCGGTTTGGCGCTCAGATGGGCGAGCGCGACAAGCAGGCGAAAGACTACGAGACGACGAAGCGCTTCATCGATTTCGATCTCGCGCAGGATAAAGCGCTTGAAGATCTGAAGCAATCGGCGCCACCGGATGCTCAAGGGTTTACGCAAGGGTTCCGTCAGAATTACGATGATGCGGCGCGGGAGTTCTTCTCTGAAGTCCCCGACGATCTGAAGCCGAAATTCGATGAGCTTCTCGTTCGCCGCG
>Ga0209919_1000249_pt1 | contig 27517 bp, 24 predicted proteins | sample SalPon2A_C_D2_MG_FD_185721 | JGI IMG/M metagenome (GOLD analysis project Ga0209919, IMG submission 185721) | Soil microbial communities from South San Francisco under conditions of wetland restoration - Salt Pond MetaG R2A_C_D2_MG (SPAdes)... | ecosystem: Environmental > Terrestrial > Soil >... | reverse complement strand
GGGCTTGCCCTCCTTGCAGAGAGGGCAATCGTCCGGATCCCAGGTTTTTACATCCAGCGTGACGAGTGCAGCCATGGGAACGTCAAACTTAACATTGCCGCCACTGCGGTCAACCAGAGCGCCGATGCCTACCACTTTGCCGCCCGCGTCTTCAACGCAATCGACTGTTTCACGAGTGGACTTGCCTGTTGTGATGACATCTTCAACAACCAGCACCGGCTCGCCCTGCTCCAGGTTGAAACCCCTGCGAAGTGTCATCTGGCCATCCTTGCGCTCGGTAAACAGAGCTCTCAGGCCGAGGGCGCGTGCAACTTCATGCGCCACAATCACACCGCCCAATGCTGGCGCCGCCACAGTCTGTGCTCCCAGTTCACCGAGCTTGGGCCCCAGCTCGTTACACAGCTGCTCAGCCACACGGGGGTGCTGCAGCACCAGCGCACACTGAATATAGCGGTCACTGTGAAGGCCAGAGGAAAGAATAAAGTGGCCTTCCAGCAGGGCGGAGTACTCGCGGAAAATCTTGAGAATTTCGTCTTCTGTCATGGTTTGTCCTGATGAGTGAAGTTGGAATCTATCAGGAGGATTCCTGCATTTCCTCCAGAATGGCTTTTGCGGCGGTTGCAGGATCTGGAGCGGCTGTAATGGGGCGTCCGATCACCAGATAATCCGCTCCGGCATCAAGAGCGGACTTGGGAGTTGCGGTCCGTGACTGATCGTTGGCGGAAGCGCCCGCGGGCCGAATGCCCGGGGTCACAATCACGAAATCCGGTCCGCACTCCTTGCGTAGTGCGGAAACTTCTTTTGCAGATGCAACCACACCGTCCAGGCCCTCCGACTGCGCCAGGTGAGCCATGCGGAGTACGGCGCTTTCAGGGGGTCCGGAAATGCCCAGTTCATCCAGGTCTTGGGCCGCGAGGCTGGTGAGGATGGTCACGGCCAGTACCAGCGGGCGAGGACGGCCGTCGGTCGCGCCTTCGGCAGATCCTTCGACTGCCGCGCGCAGCATTTTTCTTCCGCCCAGCGCGTGGACATTCAGCAGAGTTACGCCCATCTTTGCCGCAGCCTGGCAGGCGCCACGCACCGTGTTGGGGATATCCAGGAACTTGAGGTCGAGGAAAACCTTTTCACCTGAATCGATCAGATAACTGGCCAGCATGGGCCCTTCCGACGTGAAGGCTTCCATCCCGACCTTGAACATTCCGGCGTGCCCACGCAGTTTGTCCGTCATTTGTGCTGCCGCCTGGGCGGTATTGAAATCGAGCGCAACAATCAGTTTGTCTCGAACCTGCACTTGCGTTCTCCTGGTTCCGGTTCGCCATCATGACCTGAGGCTGACAGGCGACCAGCAAGGGCCATTAGGGATTCTAAGTTGACCCGGGGAAAAACTAAATAGAAAAACTTCGTTTCCCCGCGTGATGCCACGACCTGCCATTGAAGTGCGGAAACATCCGCTGGAATTCCCTGGACTTCTGCCGCATTTCAAGCCAGTCGTAGAAAAGGTCGGGAACTTCGAGCCAGACTTTGAACCACTTGGCAATTTCGCGCTTCTCGCAGCGCTTCTCCTGACCCAGCCGGCCACTAGCCGCCATGCTCTTGGCGCGCTGCTCGCTTTTTGCGACGAGTTCTCTCGCAAGGCTGGTGCCTATGCGGTCTGAAACGTCACGGTATTGCCGGTAGAGCACATCAATTTTCTGGAGTGACGTCAGAGCGGAATCAAGGTCCCGAAGCTGTACCAGACCCTTTTCGTGCAGTTCACGATGGTCCAGCGCTGAAGCTTCGACGACCGGTTCTTCATGGCCTGGATATTCCACCCGCGTTCCTGCAGCGCGCAGGACACTGGCGATATAGGACAGGCACGATTTGTGATGATTGTTGGAATGGCGACGTAGTTCGGCTTCGATGGCACGGAGCTCCCGGGTGCCGGCTCGTTTCAGGTTATGCTGTTCACAGTATCCCAGGATGATTCCCTTGTCTTGGTTCGTGTCACACCTCCCCGGCAGAATTTCTCGGCGGTGCCTCCTTTCCTGCCTTACTTTTTGCGTATGTGTTGCGACGTCCCCGCTTTGTCCGACGCAAGGTGCCGGAGCGCGGCCGCTTGTTTTCGATATCGTGCCACGTTGCGCTGGTGTTCTGCAAGTGTTCTGGCAAACCGATGACCACCGTGGTTGTTGCTGACAAAGTAGAGATAGTGTGTCGAAGCCGGATGGAGCGCCGCAAGAATGGAAGCTTTCCCTGGATTGCAAATGGGGCCCGGCGGAAGCCCACTGTGCACATAGGTGTTATAGGGAGAATTCAGTTTCAAGTCGCTCTCGGTAATTGGCACTGGAGGCAGGTGGTTCATCTCTGCCGCATAGGCAACCGTTGGATCACATTGGAGTAACATTCCTTTCTCCAAACGCAACTCAAAAACCTGCGCGATGATGGGGCGTTCCTCGGGGTCGGGCGTTTCCTTTTCAATCAGCGACGCGAGCGTTATGATCCGGTGGAGGCTTACGCCCTGTTGGCGGAGGTCTTGCTGGAAATCCTGGTTTAAGATTTCACGGAAGCGTGCCAGCATCTTCATGGCAATGTGCTCTGCCGTAGGATGGTATTCAAATCGATAGGTATCCGGAAACAGATAACCCTCGAGCGAGGGCGCCTCCGGATCGAGATCATGGATGGGGGAGGCGTCCTGGGTTATTTTCATAAAGGCTTTAGGCGAAATTCCCAGCCTATTGTGCAGAATCCGTGCAATATCAAAGCGGTTCGATCCCTCCGGAATGACGACGGTACGGAAGTAGACTTCGCCGTGAACCAGTTTCCAGTAAACATCCAGCGGCCTCATCGGGCGGTCGAAGAGATACTCGCCTGCCTTTAAATGATGGCGCCACCTGCCAGCACCATAAATCAGAAGGAATGGCCACTCGTGCGCAAGAATTCCCTTTGCCTCCAGCAGGCTTGCAACTTCCGGTGCGCGGGTTCCCGGCGGAATGTCGACGATCACCTGCCCTTTGTAGCCGCGATAAGGGCGCAGGACTTCAGTGCTGGCGATGGCAATTCCCACCACGATCACCAGGCCCACCACTACGAGGACCTTCTTCTTCAAAGCCTTCCTCCGCCGGTGTCAGTCTCCCTCGACTGCCAGGAATGGTGGTCCAGGTAGTTTTGTAGTAGCAAGACGGCTGAAACACGATCAACCGCTTGCTGACGTTTGTTAATGCTGAGTCCCGCCGTTTTCAGTAACCGATTGGCCTCCACGCTGGTCAGACGCTCATCCCACAGTTCCACGGGACAGCTCACGCGGTTCTGCAACTTTTTCGCAAAATCTTCCGCATGTTGTGACATTGCGGTTACTTTGCCGGTGTGACCGATCGGATTGCCGACAATGATTTTCTCGACGGAGTATTCCTTAACAACGGCTCGAATGTGTTCAACGTCATTGCGGATGGAGGTCCGTTGAAGAGTGGGGAGTCCCTGAGCGGTGATGCCCAGCGGATCGGAGACTGCCAGTCCCATTCGCCTGAGTCCAAAATCGATAGACAGTATTCTCGCCGGCAACTTTTCTTCCTGTTGGGCGGAGACGAAATCAACAGATCGGTCCCCGATTGCCCCCGAGCATTTACTGCTTTTATGATACACCGCGCTGAGTCTTGGTCTGGTGAACGCGGAGCGTGGTTGGAGGAAAGGGAAATGACGCTTCCATCGGATTCGTCTCTCCAGTTGATTTCACGGCGGCAATGACTACTGGCGGTCACCGAGCATTGCGGAGAATGTTCCATTTCCCCGGGGTCCAAAATACTTGAACCCCTGGCACGTAACAAAAAGGCTCGCCGCCAGGACGAGGATGCCGACCGCAGCATGCGTCACATTCATCACTGCCAGACCCGGCTTGGGACCGGGAACCGCGCGGGCGTTGAGGTTCATGCTGAGGGATACGATGCCAAGAAAGAGCTGCAGCCCCACCACTTCTGCAAGGAAGACCGCCGAAATTTTGAACGCACGCAGATGCGGAAATTTGGTCAGTGCAATTTCCAGCACCCACAGGGAGCCGAGTGTCACTGCAATTCCCAGCACCAGGTGTGGTGCGATTCCCATTCCTTTTTTTCGGAATCCTTCCCCCAGGAATGGCTGGACGAGGACTGCTGTCGTTATAAAAACCAAAACCTGCCGGATTGAGGGGGATGAGAGGTCAGGCATTTTAAGTTCATCCCATCGCCAGTCGGTCCGAGTAAATAAAGCCAGGCATACGGTCAGACAGAAAAAGATCTGAATGCCCAGTGTGTACCCCACCGACACCGCTGCTGGAAACATAATGTGCAGGGGACTCAATACGACGGCGGCAACGGCAAAGAAAACCCCAACAGTGATCACACCAAGAGTCTTCAAGTAATGCTGGTAATTACTCTTCCATAACCACAGAGCGAGGATAACACTTAAGACGCATACTGCGGCACCCAGGACCATGAAAGCGTGCGCATACCCGGGGTGGGCGACCGCGAAAGTTGGCCGCGGCCCTGCTGAGAGCGCCGCCAGGAAGTCATGGTTTGTGCCTGAAGCGAGCACTCCCGTCATGTAGAGGAAAAACGTCATGACGGCCACCAGGCTGCCAAACCTGTGCAGCCAGGAAACACCGCTTGCCGTTTCGGTCATTGTCGACAAACCTCAGATGAATAATCTGTTTTCACGCTTGGCGCAAGGCACACGGCCTACAGGCACCAGCGCTGAAATTTAAATCAGATGTGGCTCCGTACGGCTGCGATGGGACACAACCACGGTCAGGGTTTGCTCATCCTGGCCAGGAGTTTCGCAACCGTTTCCCGCGGCAGGAAACGTTGCGAAAAAATGCTGGCCTTGTTCACAAAACGCGGAACAACCAGCCCGCCTCCACGCCGAAGCTTCTTCAGCGCATCATCCACTACTTCCTCGGGAGGCTGCGGGCCACCCGGAAACCGGCGCCTTCCCTGGCGGGCGCCGATATTCACAAAATGGGTTCGAGTGCCTCCAGGACACAGCGTCACCACAACCACTTGATAAGGCTTTAATTCTTCGCGGAGCGCCATCGAAAAGCTGTTCATAAAGGCTTTGGTGGCGGCATATGCTGTCGCGTAGGGAATCGGCTGAAAGCCTGTCATTGACGAAACGTTGATGATTCCTCCGTTGCGCCGCTCAATCATCCCCGGCAGGAGGTGAAAAGTCAATTCCATCATGGCCTCGATTTGCAGGCGTGTCATGGCTGTCTGTTTGTCGAGAGGCAGTTCCCAGTACTTTCCGCGAGCGCCAAAGCCGGCGTTGTTAATGAGAAGATCGATCGCAAATCCGCGCTGGCCGACCAGCCGGGCAAGGCGCTCGCCCGCGCCAGGCTCACTTAAATCCATCGGCAACGGTTCGGCGAGAATCTGCTGCGCGGTCCTGAGTTCTGTTGCGATGGATTTCAGCCTGTCGCCGGAGCGGGCAACCAGAAGAACGTTTTTGCCCCGGTCCGCAAGCTCGCGAGCAAAACACTCCCCGATCCCGCTGGACGCTCCGGTTATCAGCGAATAAGACGGGAGACTCATGTTTGCAGCCTGGTCGCGGCGCTCTGGGAGCTTGTTGTTCTTGATTTGAATGTCTGAGGCTGTTTTCGGTGATAGAGAGCTTCACGCACAGGCGCCGGGTAGCGCGTCTTGAAGACGATATCCCAGAATCCATTCGTGAGGCCATAACCCTCTTCCATTCCTTTGGGACTGTGATGGTAGAAATGATGCCGCTTGATGTAGCGGAAGTAAGGACTCCTGAAGTTATAAAAATGCACGGAGTGGTGTACCCACTCCTCAATCACATAGGATTGCACCACCCCCGCCAGCAGGACGGGCAGCGTGTAGATAGGTGCAACAAAGCTGATCGGCGCGGCAACAAAGAACAATGGCAGCAAATCCCGCAGTTCTCCGTTGATGTGATGCCCGTCGAAGGGACGCGCATGGTGCTCCCAGTGGAGAGGGTCCAGTCGCTCGTGCAGGAACTTGCGGATGATCCCCTTGCCCGGAGCAAACCGTCCGTGCAAGACGAAACGGTGGAACAGGTATTCTACAAGGGTCCAGGATGGTACCCCGGCTGCATAGAAGACGATCGCTACAACCGGATGAGATGACCGGAGTGCAATAACAAGCACCACGAAAGCATAGAGCGTGTAGAAAATCGTCATGGGATAGAGGCGATGGCGTGAGATTTTAGCCTGCTCGCGCTTGTAGACGCCGAAAGGCACTTCAGAATATGCTAATCGGTGCTGATTTTGTTCTGTTTGCACATTACCACCCGAAACTTTCTTGTCCATTTAATAACCTCAGCAAGCCAGATTCCCGCTTATGAGTAGATGCACAAGTAAGTTTGTGGTTACACGTCCGCACCCGCGTGCGATGTCAGCATTACAAGCCGATTGTTCAGTTTACCGCTAATAGATTCTAACTCGGGGTCACAACATCATCAACACCGTTTCATTTCAGGTCCGCAGGTGGGCTTCGGGCCTCAGGCCGTCAACCAAGTCAAGCTCCCTTTGTTGATCCGCTCGATGCTTGCTCAGGCGGCATCTCGGGGTTTTCGTCCGGGTTTGTCAGACGATCCAGTTCCCGGTCTGCGGCGTCGATCATGCCTCTTGCGGATTGCTCGGAGATGAGCCCCGAGTGGACGGCCTCTTCAATGGAACTCTTTTCCGCTGCAATCAGCCGCACTTTGGCCATGTGAATTTCATCGGAGGCCCGATTTTCGTCCTTGTGGTAGATTTCGGTGACATCGTTCTTAGCCTTTTCCAGTTGCGTTTCGAGTTCATTACGGTAGCGCTCGTAGACCGGGGGAGAAACCAGGTGGCTGTGAAACATCGAATCGAGTTCTCCCTGAGCGGCAGCCACTGCAATCTCGCGTACCCGTGCTCGTCCATAAAGGTCTTCCTTGCTGCTTGAAACGCCGAGGAAACGGAGGAGAGGCTTGATGGTCAGACCCTGCACAATGATTGTGAACGCCACGGCGCCGAAGGTCATGGTCAGGATTTGGCTGCGGTAAGGGAAAGACTGGTCCAGGCTCAAGGCCAGGGCCAGCGAGAGCGCTCCATGCATGCCGCCCCACACCAGTACGTGCTGCCACCGGCGCGAAATCTTTTCAGAGAAAATATTGTTGATGGGAGCGACGGTATACACGGCAATTGCCCGTCCCAGCAGCACAGCACCGATTGTCAACAGCGTAGCTTGCCAATAGTGAAGAATTTCCGTTACCCGAACTTCGAGACCAATCAGCAGGAAGACGATGGAATTGATGACGAACGACAAGTACTCCCAGAAGGACCACATCGCCACCCTGGTGCGCGGGCTCATACCCACTCGGGCCCCAAAATTGCCGATGGTGAGCCCGGCGGCCACCGTCGCGATGACCCCTGACAAATGGAGCCCATCCGCCACAAGGTAGGAGCTGTACGCCAGGATGGTGGTGAGAGTGATCTCAATCCGGGGTTCGTCGATTCTCTGGGTGACCTTGCTGATGACGTATCCGAAAGTGAGCCCGACAGCCGCTCCTCCCAGGACAACCACCAGGAACTGCTCGATCCCGCTTTGGATTCCCAAGTCTCCCGTTTTGATTCCGACCAGCAGAATTGCAAAAAGGACGGCCGCGGTTCCGTCGTTAAACAGGCTTTCGCCTTCCACAATGACGGAAAGACGCTTGCTGACGGACATGCTCTTGAAGATGGAAAGGACGGAGATTGGGTCTGTGGCGGAGATAATGGCACCGAACAGCAAACCGGTCAGAATGGGGAGCCCGACTTCCCAGTGGATGACAAATCCGGTGATGATGGTGGCAACCAGAACACCTATATTGGCGAGGAGCAGGATGGGTATAAAGTTTTCCCGAAGATGCCTGAACTGTATCTTGACGCTACCTTCAAATAGAAGCGGGGGCAGAAAGATGACCAATGCAATCTCGGGCGTCAGCCAGTCAGGCCGCTGCCCCGTAACATTCTGCAGGAACGGAGTCCGTACCATGCCGAGCGCCAGGCCGCCTAGTACCAGTGCAACCGTATAGGGAACGCGCAGGCGGGCGGCTACTACCGCGATGACGGAGGCGGCGATCAGTAACCAGAGGATGAACTCGACGACGAGATTGGTCTGCATGATTTGTTCCGGGGATTCGGCAAAATATGTGATGAATTTTTGGACTTTGTCCTGGTCCTAATGTTAACCCGGGACGCGTATACATGGTAGTCTTAGAAGGCAAAGATAGTTTAAGGGGCCCATTTCATTAACTGATCTGGAGCAGGCCGGGAGAGAGCCATGCCTCAAAACAAAACGGGCTTGCCGGTTGAAAACAGATTCAACACCAGGTTCTTCACGGCTGCGCTGTTCTGTTTTATCGCTGCCTTGTTTGCAAAACCGCTTGTGCTTTGCCCGCAGGAATTTGACTCACCCGCATTGATCAAAATGCACGAACGGGCGCCGGAATTTCCGGCTGTGATGTCCCCCACATCACATTTCTCTTCGCCGCCCTCTATGCCTACGACCCTGGGAGGTTCTGCCCGGGGGATACCGGAGACTCCGGTACCGCAGGGTCAGGGGAATTCCGCACCGCAGATGTCTCCAGGGGCGGCGAGTGTGCAGTGGATTGATTCGCCACCGCTGACGATGGCCGAGTTGCGAGGCAAAGTTGTTCTGATCGACTTCTGGGAGTACACCTGCATCAACTGTATTCGCACCTTTGCTGAAAACAAGAAGTGGTATGAGCGTTATCACAAGTATGGTTTTGAAATCATCGGTGTTCATTGTCCGGAGTTTGACATTGCTTACCGGGTTTCGAACGTGAGGGCAGCGGTCAAGCGATTTGGGCTTCCCTATCCTGTTGTGGTTGACGACCACTTCCTGATCTGGCGCGCCTATCACAATTCGACCTGGCCCAACCGCTTCCTGATCGACGCCAAAGGCTACATCCGCTATGACCGCTCCGGCGAAGGCGGTGACAGCGCGCTCGAGCACGCTATTCAGCAGCTTTTGAAGGAAGCTCACCCGGGGTTGCAATTCCCTTCGAGTTACACAATTCCTCCGGAAAAGAATGCTTTTGCCCCATCCTGCGGTGTCACGACGCCTGAAATGTACGTGGGCCGTTGGGGAGGCCGTGGAATTCTTTCAAACAAACAGGGTTATCACAAAGGGAAGACGATCAATTACGTTCTTCCCCTCAGCGTGGAAGATGGGCACGCAGCCGTTTCGGGGCGATGGGAAACCGATAAGGGACAACGTTCCGGCCACAGCAACGGAATGATTTATCGTGGAAAGAAAAAGGGAAACGCCCCCACCAGCGATGAACTTGTCATGCGCTATCACGCGAGGCAATTGTACTCTGTGATGAACGTCGAGCATGGACATCCTGAACGTGTTTACATCCGCCAGGACGGGAAGGACCTGACGTCAAAGAACAAAGGAGTTGACGTCCATTTCGATGCTGAGGGGCGTTCTTACATCGAAGTTCGTGAGCCTCGGATGTATTACCTGGTGGCCAACCCGAAATTCGGTAGCCACAAGGTGGAGTTGTTTCCCACCCGCCCTGGTCTCACCATCAATTCCTTCACGTTTGGCAACAACTGCCAGACGGATTTCCCACACCTGTAGTCCTCCCGCCAGACACCGGTCGTGAGTTTTCCACAGAGCAATCCACTCATTGCCTTGCACAAAGCAGATTGGGGGTTCAAACAAGCTTTCAGTCTGTTGCTGAAGAGATTTGGACGTCGTCGAGCCACACTCTTCCTGTAATGGCAGTGTCTTCAGCTGCCTTGCTGGGTGGGCGGACAAGGAGTATCAGGAGCACTTGCGTTCTGGGACCTGTTGTGAATTGCATGTTCAGCGGATTCCAGCCACCGCTTGATCCTGTCATCCCCGGAGTGAATTTGTTCAGCACGCGAGGGTCGTATGCATCGACAACTTCAAGGCGTGGCCCACTGTCGCTGGTAATGTTCTGAGTTTTCATGAAGGCATCCAGCTGGTACTGATGGTTCGGGGAGACCTTAACAAACTGGAAAATCTGGTGGTAATTCAGGTTTTGTTTTCCAGTGAACTGCACGGCCAGGGAATGTCCGGGCGAATGAAACGTGGCCGTGTCCAGACCTGCGTATACTCCGTGGACATCCTGGATTCTCCACCCAAACCCCATATTCAATAAGGGGTCCTCAAAGTTTCCGTTGGTGATAAGGTTCTGGTTAAAGCCGCCTGGCGGCATGTGAACAAGGCCCTTCTTTTGGAGGTCCTTCCATGCGTGGTAAGCCGCATCTGCATGGCCCATCTTGATCAGAGTGTCGATGTAGCCTGAAGCTTCATGGGGGTCGAATGTTTCGGGGGCCGCCGCAATGCGCTTCCATACGGCTTCGGCTTCAGGCATTCGCCGTTCAGTCACCAGATAGTTCAGATAACTGAATTCGGCCGGAAGGCTGTTAGGGATGAGTTCCTGGAGGATCTGGGCAGCGTTGCCCGACGCTTTCCACGCAACATTAAAAACCGTGTGATCGTATTGCCGCGAACCGGCCAGCACCACTTTCAAATGACGAAATGCTTCCTGGGTGTTTCCATGGAGCAGGAAATAGTTCCCGATGGTCCACTGGTAGACGGGAAGATGGGGTGCCAGCGTTGATGCGTGCTGCAGGTCTTTTTCCGCCCTGGATGGATCACCCTGGAATTCGTGGGCTGCAGCCAGGTTGATCCAGGCTTGGGGATTATAGGGGTTGACCCTGACGGCCTCCTGAAACTGCTGAATGGCCTCCTTCGGCCTCGGATTCGTAATGCTGTACTGGTACTGGCGTCCCAACTGAACATGGTAGATGGAGTTCCCCGGATTCAGGCGAGTGGCCAGGCGGAGGCTGGCAATCGTAAGTGTGTGTCCGGCACGACCAGCAAAGTAGGTTTTTGCAATCCACACGGTGGCGAGCACAAAGCCCACCGTCAGCGAAATCAACAGCATTCTTTGGGCATTCCGGCCCTCCACTTGTATCCGCATACTACCTCGCCTGCCTTGCCCCTATGCTGAAGGGTTGTCCCTATCGCGTCCATCAATGCCCTGGAAACCCAGGAAGAGCCATCTGCGGCGGCACTTGGGAACAGTGCGGAAGTATATCAAATATCGCGCAGGAATTGAGCGACCTGACGCCATTGAGAATCCAGGCTTTTGTGGTGGTAGTATGTTGGAGCAATTGATAAATGGTCCTTGTTTGCATGATCCCAAACGAGAGCAACCATCGCCTGCTTCAGGGGATCAGTCGATGTTCCTGGGATTTAGCCAATCATGACGGGAGGAGACTACCGATGAATAAGAAAGGCGGAAATGATTTGAAACGGCGAGACTTGCTTATGTACGGGGCTGCATCGGCGGGATTGCTCGGGCTGGGCGGGAAGGCCGCATCAGCGGCCACGCCGGAATCGAACGGCGGACCTTTCTGGCCGGAGGAGATGAACCTTGCTCTGTTGCGCAACTACCGGACCGCCAAGTCGTCCAGCTATGATCGCACGGGCGGCAATCGGGACGCCCGGCCGCTGCAGCCTGGTGAGACGATGACATTGCTGAGTACCCGGGGGCCCGGGATGGTGAGCCATATCTGGTTCACCATTGCCAGCGACGATTCCCAGCACCTGAAAAGATTGGTCCTTCGCATGTACTGGGACGGTGAAATCGAGCCAAGTGTTGAGGTTCCCGTAGGGGATTTCTTTGGGCTGAATCTCGGCGAGTATTTCCTCTATCAGTCGGCCCTCCTGACGGTTTCCCCCGTCAAGGCTTTGAATGCTTACTTCCCCATGCCGTTCCGGAAGTCTGCTCTGATTACGGTAACGAGCGAAAGTGAAAAACCTGTGAGGGCCTACTACTGGAACATCGACTATCAGCTTCTTCCGAGCGTTCCTGAGAACGCCTCGTATTTCCATGCCCAGTACAGGCAGTCGGCTCCCTGTCCAGGATGGAAGACCGCTGTTGAGAAGAACCTGCTTGGGACTAATAACTACGTTTTCATGGAGGCGGAGGGCAGAGGCCATCTTGTCGGTGTCACCCAAGGGATAGTCTTGAATCAGAATGGCTGGTGGGGTGAAGGCGATGACATGCTGTTCGTTGACGGGAATAAGAAACCCGTAACCACGGGGACCGGGTCTGAAGACTACTACAATGGAGCTTGGGGCTTTGACGGCAAGTCCTTCGACTATCACTATAATGGGGCCCCCTACGTCGTGAACCCATTTTCGATTGGGGGCCGGTGGTGCCTGTATCGCTGGCACGTGGATGCTCCGCTTGCTTTCGAAAAATCCATCCGTTTCACCATCGAACACGGCACCGGGAATAATCGGTCGGATGACTTCTACTCGGTTGCGTACTGGTACCAGACAGAGCCACATGCCAAGTTTCCACCGTTACCACCTGCGCCGGAACGGATTCCCAAGGTTTTTGCGGTGCCGAAAGGAGCGAATCCGGTTGATTGACACCGCAATGGACCGCCGGATATTCTGATAGCAGGCCTTGGTTTGCGCACCAACCCCGGACGACCCTCCTATGAAAAAAAGAAAGGTCGGGACGGGCTGGAGTTCAAAGGACTCTTGCGCGGTGGATTCGTGCAGGAAGGAACCAGACGGCCACAGACAAGGTTTTCAAGATGCATTTTCTTGCCAGGTTGGAAGAGATCGAAAAGCGGTACGACGACCTGACGGCGGCGTTGAGCGATCCGCAGGTGTTGGCGGATCCGTCTGCCTACCAGAAGGCAGCCAAATCCCACGCCGAGCTCCAGGAACTGGTAGACCGTTTCCGGGAGTGGAAGGAGATTCAGAAGGCGTTGGTAGGAACCAGGTCTCTGCTGGAGGATTCGAGTTCTGATGCCGAAATGCGCGCTCTGGCGCAGGAGGAGCTTTCGGAACTCGAGCAGCGGCAGGACGCCGTTGAAAGCAAGCTGAAGGTCCTGCTGCTGCCGAAAGATCCGAACGACCAAAAGAACATCGTTCTCGAAATTCGCGCAGGCACGGGAGGTGATGAGGCAACGCTCTTTGCGCAGGAGATTTTCCGTATGTATGGCCGTTACGCGGAAGAGCAAAACTGGAAGGTGGATGTGCTTTCTTCCTCCCTTTCGGGCGTTGGCGGGTTGAAGGAAGTGATTGCCGTTATCGAGGGGAAGAACGTCTACAGCCGGCTGAAGTACGAAAGTGGCGTCCACCGTGTGCAGCGAGTCCCCGCTACCGAACAGCAGGGACGGATCCACACATCGGCTATAACGGTGGCGGTGCTTCCTGAAGCCGACGAAGTAGACGTTCAAATTGATCCCAAAGAAATCCGTATTGATACCTTCTGCTCGTCGGGGCCTGGAGGCCAGTCGGTGAACACCACTTACTCCGCGGTACGCATCACACACCTGGCCACGGGTATGGTGGTGTCGTGTCAGGATGAGAAATCGCAGATCAAGAATCGAGCCAAGGCTATGCGCGTATTGCGTTCCCGGCTTTACGACCAGTTCCTTGCGGAGCAGCAGAAGCAGATTTCTGAAGAGCGCCGCACCATGGTGGGTACCGGCGACCGCAGCGAAAAGATCAGAACTTATAATTTCCCCCAGAATCGCGTGACCGACCACCGCATTGGCCTGACGCTCCACCAGCTTGACCGCATTATGGACGGGAGAATTGATGAAATCATCGACGCGCTGACTACTCATTACCAGACCGAAAAGCTTAAGCAGGCGAGCGTCGCTGCCTGACGATCGCTGGCGTGAAATCCGGCTTCGAAATGGAACTCCGTGCCGCGCTCCAGTCGGGGTTGAAACGCCTCCTGGAACATGATGTGCCTTCCGCAAACCTGGCGGCAGAACTCCTGCTGATGCACGTTCTGCAGAGGGACCGTTCTTTCCTTTACACGCATTCCGATCAAACTCTTTCGGACGAGCAGTTCGGGCGTTACATGGATTTGATTGGCGAGCGATGCACCGGCCAACCTACTCAGTACATTACGGGCCATCAGGAATTCTGGGGTCTGGATTTTGAGGTGACCCCTGAAGTCCTGATTCCTCGGCCCGAAACCGAGCACATCATCGAGGTAGTGCTTGAGCTGATCAGCCGGGAAGGTCATTCGAAACAGGAGACATTCAGGATTGCTGATGTGGGCACCGGCTCAGGATGTATTCCCATCGCGCTGGCCAAGGAATTGCCCCACGCAAAGCTTTTGGCAACGGACATCTCCGCCGATGTCCTTGATGTTGCAGCGAGGAACGCGCAGCGCTTGGGAATGGCGGGACATGTTGAGTTCCTTGAAAGCGACCTGTTGTCCCGGCTGCTGAAACCGGAATTTCTGGGGATCTTTGATTTTGTCGTTTCCAACCCGCCCTACGTGGGGCACGACGAGCTTGCGGACGTTCAGCGCGAGGTGCGAGAATTTGAGCCGCGCCTGGCGTGGGGCGATCTGCCCCGCGGTGACGAGATCTATTCCCGGCTGTTTCCTCAAGCGCATGAGCTTTTGAGACCAGGCGGCTCAGTGGTGGTGGAGATTGGCTACAATAAACAGGATGCAGTACTGTGCCTCCTGGGCGAGGGCTGGCAGTACCAGGAGGTGCGTCCTGACCTCGCCGGCATACCCCGCGTGATCACCGCGCGCAAGACGGGCTGATTCGCTATGCTTTGCCAGATCCTTCATGTTGATATGGATGCCTTCTTTGTCTCGGTGGAGGAACTGGCTGATCCGTCTCTTATAGGCAAAGCCGTGGTGGTCGGCGCAGACCCGAACGGTCGGGGCGTTGTGTCTGCGGCCAGTTATGAGGCGCGCAAGTTTGGCGTCCATTCCGCCATGCCGATCGGCAGGGCGAAGAAGCTTTGCCCCCATGCCATCTTCCTGCGTGGCCACCACGCAAAGTATCGCCAATACTCACAGAAGATTTACCAGGTCTTCCAGGAATTTACTCCGGTGATCGAGATGGTTTCAATTGACGAAGCCTACCTTGACCTGACGGGTTCCGAGCGCCTGCACGGCGGAATGTTCAGTGCCGCCGACCGGCTGATTCGCACTGTTAAGAGGAGAACAGGCCTGAACTGTTCTGTGGGCGCGTCCACGTCACACCTGGTGTCGAAGATTGCATCCGATCAGGCCAAGCCCCACGGGTTGCTTTGCGTGCTGCCGGGACGCGAAGCTGCCTTTCTTGCGCCACTGCCTGTTCGCCGCATGCCCGGCATCGGCAAGGTGACCGAACCGGAGCTGCTGTCACTGGGTATCGCCACCATTGGTGACCTGCAGACGTATGGTTTTGTGCAGCTCAAAGAGAGATTCGGCAAGTTTGGTGAGTGGCTCTACGCCAAATCGATGGGCAATGACATTGAGGCTTACGCATACGAAGGGGAGCCGAAATCAATCAGCCACGAAACCACTTTTCCAGTGGACACGGCAGACGGTGAAGAACTGGAGCGAACACTCTCCTACCTTTCCCAGCTTGTTGCAAGGCGCCTCCGAGAGCATCGACTGTTTGCGAGAAAAGTTGGTTTGAAACTCCGCAGCCACCGCTTTAAAACGATCACGCGCGACACAACCCTGGATGAGCCGACCCATCTCGACACGGTTGTTTTTCAGCAAGTCCAGCGGATGTTCAGAGGCGCATGGGATGGCAGGGAGAAGATTCGCCTGATAGGCGTGCGGACTTCGAACCTTGAAACCTCAATCCCCCAGCCTGGCCTGTTCGGGTCCGAAAAGCACGAAAAGCTTGACCGGATCCTCAGCATTGCCGACCGGGTTCGGGGCCGATACGGATTTGAGAAGCTGCAGATGGCGCGATCGTTGGATCGGGAGAAGAAATAATTCATGGCCCTGAGTGTAGCGGCAAGTTTTTGAAATCCGCCCGGGATTATGGACAGCGCTAATATGCAGGCGAAGAGATAAATTCCAGAAAAAGGCAACCATGGAACCAAAACGCCAGGCCGCAACTGACATTGTCAGCCGATTACGAGGCGCAGGATTTGACGCCTATCTCGTGGGCGGCTGTGTTCGCGACATTCTGATGGGGAATGAACCCAAAGATTATGACATCGCCACCTCGGCGCAGCCGTCCCAGGTTGCTGAAATGTTCCCTGGCAGCCTGACAGTGGGTGCGCGATTTGGGGTGGTGATAGTTCCTCGCCAAGAAGGGAATGTGGAGGTGGCAACGTTCCGGAGCGACGGTGTCTACTCGGACGGGCGTCATCCCGTTCAGGTCGAGTACGCGAAATCCGCGGAAGAGGATGTTCGCCGGCGCGACTTCACGATCAACGGACTTCTCTACGATCCCGTGGAGGAAAAGGTAATCGATTACGTCGGCGGGCGGGCGGACATTCGAGGCCGCAGTATCCGGACCATCGGTGACCCTTTCAAGCGGTTCGGCGAGGACCGCCTCCGCATGCTTCGCGCCATACGCTTTGCGGCCCGATTTAACTTTGAACTGGACTCTGTGGCTGCCGATGCCATTCGGGAGTTGGCCACTGAAATCGTGATGGTCAGTGTTGAACGGATCCGCGACGAAATTCTAAAGATTCTTACAGAAGGCCAAGCGCGCAGAGGCTTCGAACTCCTGGACGATACCAGCCTGTTGCAACAGGTGCTGCCGGAGGTGAAGGCGATGCAGGGTGTCGATCAGCCGCCGGAGTTTCACCCCGAGGGCGACGTGTGGACACACACTCTGATGATGCTTGACGGCCTCAAATCGCCAACGCCGACCCTGGCTCTCGGCGTGCTGTTGCACGACGTGGGCAAACCACGCACTTTTGTTGTGCGTGAGCGCATCCGCTTTGACAACCATGTCGAAGTGGGCGCCAAGATGGCGGAAGAAATCTGCAAACGGCTCCGGCTTTCAGGCCAGGATACTGAGCGGGTGGTCGAATTGGTTCGCCACCATTTGCGCTTCAAGGACTTTCCGCTGATGAAGCGATCTACAAAAATTCGTTTTCTTCGAATGGATGGTTTTTCAGAACACTTGGAACTGCATCGGCTGGACTGTCTTGCGAGCCATGGGAAATTGGATAACTACAATTTGGCCCGGGAAATGCTCTCTCAGATTCCACCCGAGGAAATAAAACCCCTCCGCCTCCTGAGCGGGAAGGACCTCATTGGTTGTGGCTACAAGCCGGGACCGCTGTTCAAACAGATCCTTCAGGCTGTAGAAGATGCACAACTGAACGGAGAGATTCACACGCGGGAAGACGCACTCCAACTTTTGCGTCAGCGCTTCCCTGCGCTTCATCCGTAATCACTTCCCAAACGGTGTAGTGGCAAAGAAGTAGACTACCCCGCCCAAAGCGCCACAAAGAACAATGAACAGCCCAACTTTAACCCAGAGCATTTTTCGGTCTTCAGCAGTGGGCTTTTCTTCATTGATCATTTGAAACATGGGACCCTCCTCATACCGTCGGATCCAGCAGACGGACACGTCAACCGCTAGAGTAAAACTGTGGCCCTATGGTTCGGTTAAAAGAGTAGCTAGCAGCTTGAACAGTAGTGGCTTCACACCGGGAACCTGGTCTCCGAACCGGCGTACAGCACATAGATCTCTGTGCCTCCTGCTACTAATTTAGCCCTTCGGATACAAAAGTCAAGCTGAATGCGAACCCCCATCCTGGATTCCGGTGGGGCCATCTCAATGAGCAGTTTCCATTTCCGTCCCCTGCTTGAAAATAAAGGCCCAACAACCAGGCTCGTAGCTGTTGTAGAATCTTTATTATCTTGAACAGGAGCTCTAAATGGTGAAGACCAAAAGAGTTGGTTATGCAGTGGTGGGGCTGGGAGCAATTTCGCAGCGGGCCGTCCTGCCCGCGTTTCGCCACAGCAAGAAGGCAGAGCTGGTGGCTGTTGTTAGTGGTGATCTGAAGAAAGCAAAACGGCTGGCAGCCCGTTTTGACGCCAGCGCGTCGTACCCTTACGACGACTTTGACATGTGCCTTGCAAACCCTGATGTGGACGCTGTTTTCATCGCCACGGACAACGGCACGCACGCCCGGTTCTCTATAAAGGCGGCGGAAGCAGGGCGTCACGTCCTCTGCGAGAAGCCCATGGCGACGACCGTCAATGAATGCAGGCAAATGATCCAGGCGTGCCGGGAAAATAGGGTGCGGATGATGATCGCTTACCGGAAGTATTTTGATCCTGCAAGTCTTGCCCTTAAGAAGCTGATGACTTCCGGGAAGCTGGGCAGAATCAGGCTCATCCATTCAGCATTCACTATCTTTTTGCCGCCTGGCAAGAGTGTGCCCGCCTGGCATCTGGATCCTGTGGCTTCGGGAGGTGGTTCGTTGATGGATCTGGGCGTTTACTGTGTGAATACCATCCGGTGGCTGACAGGCAAGGAACCAAAAGAGGCCGCCGCTTATAGTTGGGCTACTGATCCAACCCGGTTCAGTGGAGTTGAGGAGAGCATCAGTTTTCAACTCAAGTTTCCTGAAGATCTGCTGGTGCAGGCAAGCGCCAGTTTCGGAGCTGCCCAGGCGAATTTCCTGAAAGTCTTTGGCGAAAAGGGCTGGGCGTCCCTTGATCCAGCATTTGCGTATGACGAAGAGAGGCACCTTTTGGGAAAGATCGGAGGCCGATGGTTTGAAAAACGGTTCAAAATCATGGATGAGTTCGCTTTGGAGCTTGATGCTTTTGCCGACTGTATCCAGCGAAAGCGCGATCCTGAGCCGGACGGCCGTGAGGGGCTTCATGACGTCATAGCCATGCAGGCGATTTATCGAGCGGCTCGCGAAGGACGATGGGTGCCAATTAAGTTTTCTGCGCAGAACCCATAACCAACTAGTTCAAGTTTTGGCATCTGCCGGTTCATGTAAGCTATTCGAGTGCATGGAGTTAAAAATTGCTCTGCCCGGAATTCAGTCAGCTATAGAACCGCCGTAATGTAGGGCTGGCGAGTTTACAGCCGGGCCCCCCGAATTAATCAGACTCCGCTATGAAAAATTTCCATCATTCTCGAAAGCTATACGCAGTCTACCAGACAAGCCAATTCTCATCGAGTTCGTAACTATATGATGATAAGTGAGTTTTTGGCAGCGGCATTATGGCATGGCGCTTGCTCTTGTCAATAGCTGCATTGTGCCAGCAAGCGGTACGAGCAACCCTTCTTAGTGATTACTGAGGGATGCTCGGCTTGGTCAATCTCTGACTGCGTACCAGAGCTTTTTCTAAATCGGCTCTCCAAACGAATTGACGACTAACGCAGCCGGGACTCCGACTCCGCAGCACTTCTTCAGTAATCTAGTGAGGGAACAAGACATGGATGAAAATATGAATCCGAATAACACGGGGAACGGTATCAACGAATCCCGTAGATCGTTGAACCCTTTATGGATCGGCGCAGTTGTTTTCGTTTGCATCGTCGCCGTCGCTGTAGGGCTTATTGTGCAACAGCAGAAGGTGGCAAACCATCTGTCAGCCCGCAATCAGGAGCTAACAGCGTCACTGACGCAGACCAAGGGGCAGGTTCAAACTCTTTCGTCTGAACTAACCGCCTTGCAAACCCAGCAGACTGAACAGGCGCAACGCGAGAGGGTGGAAAAGGCCGCCCGCCACGCAGCCGCGGTCCGGCGGGAACACATTCGCCGCCGGGTTGCCGCGAAGAAGGTGTTGAAAAAGGACGACCCGCGATGGAAGCAAGTGCAGGCCGAACTTGCTGCGCATCAGAAGGCCATTGCTTCAACCCAACAGAACCTTGAAAGTACACGGGCAGAACTTCAGGGCAACCTGGACTCGGCAAAGACCGAACTGAGTGGTTCCATCGCTAAAACTCACGCTGAGCTTGTTGAGCTTGAAAGGAAAGGCGAACGTAGTTACTTCGAATTTGACATATTTAAAGCCAGGCACTTCCAGCGCGTGGGCCCGATTGAAGTGTCACTCCGAAAGACCAATGCCAGGCACCAGTTCTGTAACCTTCATGTGATTGTGAATGACCGTGAGCTGGTTAAGAAACACATCAACGTTTATGAGCCGGTGGTTTTTTATACAGAGCAAAACGGGCAGCCGCTGCAGCTTGTGATTAACAGCATCAGCAAAAATCACATGCACGGTTACGTGAGCGCGCCAAAATACCAGGGAAGCCGGATGTCCGCGGCGAATGCTGGCCCGGCCCGGGCTACGGGTGCGAGTGGCGCCCGCGCTGTTGCCGCGCAACCTGCTGTCGTTGACCTGCGCCATAGAGCGGCGGTTGCGAATAGCCAATGATTCTCCCAGCAGGGAAGAAAAGCGGCGCGGATCGGCAAGTCTGTTGATCCCGCGGGAGCTGACTGCATCCTGATTGAAACATCCCGGAAGGCGATAATCTGAGAAGCATCCCGCTCGAAAGGGATTGGTGTTTTAACGGATCCTGACAATGCTTGAATAATTCCCACAGGTTTCGTTAGGCATAGCCAATGCGCTCCGCATGGCTTTCCGAGGAGGGTTTTCAGAGCAGTATGCAAAACTCTTCACATTAACGTTTTAGCCGCTGGCTATCTTGCTATTGAAGCTTCCCCGCCGAGGTGGTACTTAAACCTTATACGGGGGACATTGAGTGCGAGGTTTGTTGCTCAGCGAGCAGGATTGTTGGTGTGTTTGTTTTCATGCCGGATCTCTCTGTGGGTGTAAGGGAAACCTTTGGCATAAGCGACGCATCAATACGCGGGCGAATACTCGGCATTGTTCAACAGATCCGCTAATGGCCAAGGGCATTCACTCTGCTTAGAGCCGGTGAGTTTCGCAAAGGGATTTGGGGTCCGGGAATCAATGCTGAATCTCAACATGTTCAGAGACGACAGATAGACAGGGAGGCACCATGAAGATCAGAATACGCAATGCTCGTGCATACACAGCATTTGCGCTCTCAATGGTTTTATCATTTGCAGTTGCTGCCATGATCAGTTGCGGCGGCAGCACAACGTCCTCAAGCAATCCCACCATGGGAACGGTGAAGACTTATCTCAGTGACCCGCCGACGTGCTCGCTGGAATTCAACCACGTTTGGGTGACGATTACCAAGGTTGAAGCAAACATCAGCGCCACCAGCAACAGTGGATGGCAGACACTGGTTGATCTGACCAAAAACCCCCAGCAGGTTGATTTGCTGGCTCTGAATCCATCTACAACGAAAGGGTTCTGCGGCACGTTGTACTTGCTGGGAAGCAACCCTCTGCCGCCGGGGAAATACCAGCAGATCAGGCTGATTTTGATGGCAAACAATGCCTCAGGGACGCTTTCCGGCAATGCCTGCACCACTGGAGGGTTTAATTGCGTCGTACCGAGAAATCCTGATGGGACGGACGGGACTCCGGCGGAATTGCAATTGTCCAGCCAGGCACAGACGGGCATCAAGATTACGACTTCCCAGATGTCGAATGGGGGGTTGACCGTAACAGCAGGCCAAAGTACTGACTTTGACATTGATTTTAACACCTGCGCCTCGATTCTGAAGCAAGGCAACGGGCAATACCGCTTCAAGCCGGTGTTGCACGGCGGCGAAGTCAGCACGACTACTAACAGCATCAGCGGTAAAGTTGTTGAAGGCGCGGGTTCGCCAAATCCGGGAATGGGCATTCCGAATGCCATCGTTCTTCTGGAGCAGCCAGACTCCAGTACTACTCCGCCAACCGACCGCGTGATTGCCAAAGGATTGACGAATTCCGACGGAACCTTTGATTTCTGCCCGCTGGCTCCCACTTCCAGCGGCAATAAATTCGATGTCGTCGTCGCAGGAGCTTCAACCCAGACGGTCGCCACGGTAACAACCACCACGACTTACAATCCCAGCGTGGTGTTCGGCGTGCCGATTGGGGGTGCGACGGCCAGTATCCCGCTGTTTCCTGAAAACGCCTCGACAGGCGGACTGGTTTCGCCTGGCGGGGCCGAAATCGGCGGCGAGATCACGACGCAAGGGACAGGGAGCACACCGGTTGCCGGCGACGTCCAGCTTAGCGCACTTCAAACTGTTTCCAATGGCAGCAGCAACGTCAACCTCACCATTCCTGTGCTCGATAAATCGTCGACCCCAGACGGTAACGTGACGGACTCGCAACCTCCTATCTATACAACGGCTACCAACACCTCGACCTCGAACCCCAAAGGTTGTGCGACCGGTTCGCTGGATTGCGTTGGGTACTCGGTGACTGTCCCCGCCAGTGCTGTGGCGGTGGGAACGTACGACAGCACGAACGGCAACAATGTAGTAGCGCCGAGTTCCACCAGTCAGGCCATGTATACGATCGAGGGACTGGCGAACGGTACAGACGGGCTGCTGAACTGCACTTCACCCAACAACGGCGACGCAACCAGCAACTCGATTACGGTGAGCCCCGGGTCATCCGTGGACCAGACAACAGAAAACACACTGAAGCTCGACCTCACGGGTTGCACAGCGCCGTAGCATTTCTCTCTGTACGGCAAGGCCTCGGGTGGATGTTGGGCCCGTGATGTCTTCGCTTGCAGAGAGCATCAAATGATCCAGCGGCAGTATTAACCGATGCTGATTCGGCGTGAGGGCGGTAGCAACAAGCTCTCACGCCGAATTGCTTTTGTCGAAGACTTGAGAGTCTGACTTGTGCTGTCAGTACCCACGGTTTCCGGTCCTGGCTATTGCTGGAGCTGCGGCATCTGCAGCAGGGCCTGTGGCGTGGCAAACTTCTGTGGCGTGCAGCCTGCATCGCTTGACTTAATCTTCAGGTCAGCAAAGTCTCCCGTTTCGTCAAACGACCCCAGCCCGATCTGTCCGCACGTGAAATGGTGGTCCACTACGGAAAACAGCGGCTTTTTTTGAACGTCTGAGTAAACCTGAATCAGGCCCGTCTTGACATTCCGAACCACGCGGATGGTGTGCCAGTTTGTATCCGGCAAAGCGGGCTGTGCATGGAGGCCGGCGATCCGTCTGCGTGGCCCGCCATCGACCAGGAAGATGCCGTTATGGACGGGCTGAAAAGTGCCACGATCTCGGGAAACGTGCGTGTAATAGAAGTGCAGGGTGTCGACATAGTTGAAGACAATGAGCATGGAGCGGCCATCGCGCCGCACTTTGACGCTGAGGTCAAAGCTGCCTACGTTGACGTTCTTAAGCCGCGCAAATTGCAGCGGACGGCGGGGCACGCCGGGCTTGCGCGGGCGCAGCATGTGCATATAAGTCTGGCCATTTTCCGTTTTGCTGACCCAGTCTTCGGCATGGGGAAATATCCACTCGTTGAGCTCCTTCGGGGTGAAGTTGCAATGAAAGTTCAGCTTGTGCAGCGCAGCGAGTGCATTACTTGAGTATCCCAGCCCGACCGCGATGAGACCTGCGGCCAGGAAAGTGGCAAGCGTAATTTGTGCCCACCGGGAATGACGTTTGCTTCTCTCTATTTGTTCCATTTGGGGTACCTCCATCCTTTTCTCCACAATTACAAAATCATTCAGGACGCTCCTGAGTCCCCATGTGCTGGGAACCCCTATACGGTGGTAAATTCTTGAATTGCAGGCTGCTTGAATTGCGTCAGCGATTTGAGGGGCCGAAAACCTGGTGCCGAAGAGAGGACTCGAACCTCCACGCCCTGACGGGCACTACATCCTGAATGTAGCGCGTCTGCCAATTCCGCCACTTCGGCCTGTACTATTGAGGGAGCCGCTCGCCAGCGCCCTCAGTTGGAAGCAGCGCTCACGTTAACGGCAAGTTTCATGTTGCCATTGGCCTCAAGCCCTGTCAAGCAGCACGAAGCGTGCGGCCTTGTCATCCGGTTCGCAACAACCCTTTTTTAAGCTTCGGTTTCCGGCCTCCAGCCAGACCGTTCAATCTGTTGCATCAGTTGAAATCCGAAACCCTCCTCTGCTGTTTCAATCGCGTGCATCTTGGCCCAGCTACTTTACCGGAAGGCAATCAACCTAACCAGAAGAACGATTCCCCCCAGCAGTTTTGCACCGTCCAGGCTCGTAAACATCATGTGCAGCTTCCAGAAGCGCTGATAACCGGGCGGCGGTGGAGTGCGCGGGAGGAAATCGATGTTCCTGCCCAGGGAAATAATCTGCGGCATGACCCCCAGCGTCAGGATAATCACGATAAAGAGCATGACGGCGGCAATGGCCGGGTTCAGGCCGTTGCGTGGCGTTTTCCAGGCGAGCAGGATCAGGAGAATCGTCCCCAGCACCAGTTGTCCCCAGCCGTAAGCCCTGAAATAAGTGCGGTTGATTTCCGACGCAAGGTAGCGCAGGACCTCACGAGTTTGTTCCGGTTTTAAGCTCTGGACATCGCTCGAGAACTGGGACGGAGGTGATTTGAGTACCTCATCGACGGTCCGGAAGCTCCGGGTGGCCGCGAACCACATGAACAGAGTCCATCCAACCCACATGCTGAGGACCACGATTGCCAAAGCCTGAATTCGTGTCACTTTCTTCAGCTCACTTTCGGGGCTGGACGGCCTTGCAGCCCCAGATTTTGCCAAGAAGCATACTACAGCGACCCGCAAGGTCAAACCCTGAAGTTGTATTTCCCGCAAGCGCCGGACCGAAGGCCGGCCACAGACCTTGCTGTATAGCCGCGCTCTTTACTGATCGAATGCAGGGGCAGGTCATATTGCTGAGAGACCGGATTCCAAACAGACCGGGCGTGTCGGCGGCTGCCAGGAAGGCGAAGCTGTGGCCGCGCGCGTTGACGGATTCCACTGGCGGAAAGAATCCTCCCGTGATCTGCAAAGCGGGCTTTCTTGCCCCGGCCTTCGATTGCGGATATTCTAGATTGAGCCGGTCAATCGCGAGGTCTATCCATCCAATTTGCCGCTCAACATGCGTTGATGCGCAGGGCTCCGCGCGACGATGCCCGGGGGAAGGGATTGAAGTTTGTCTGAACAGGTTTCGTTTGAGCAAAGGGTTCACCCCGCGAACGACGCGGCACAGCGCGTGCTGATCCTGCACTACCACGAGATCTGGCTGAAGGGCGGAAACAAGCGCTTCTTCCAGAGCCGGCTGGTGACGGCGGTGAAGCGCAGTTTGGAGGACCTGTCCCCGCGTCCGCTGGAAATTGTTCTGGACCGTCTGCTGGTTCCTGTTCCGGACGAAGGTCTGCTCCCGCGGATGGTAGAGCGCCTGCAGAGGGTTTTCGGCCTTGCCTATATCGGCCTGGCCTGGGAAGTTCAAGGCGGAATGCCGGAGCTGGCCCGATGCGCCTGCCGCGTGATGGAGCGGATCAATCCGCGCAGCTTTGCCGTGCGCGCCAAGATCGCCGACCACTATTTCGGGGCGGGCTCGATGGAAGTTGAGCGCGAGCTCGGCCGCGAAATTCTGACTGCCTTGCGGACGAAAGGGAGTGATGTTCGGGTGAACCTTTCCGAACCGGAAGTGACCTGCCAGGTGGAAGTGGTTCCGGGCAGAGTGCTGCTCTATGCCGAACGGGTTGAGGGGCCGGGCGGCCTGCCCGCCGCAACCGGCGGGCGCCTCGTGACGCTGCTTTCCGGCGGGTTCGATTCCGGCGTGGCTGCTTACAAGATGATGCGGCGCGGCGCCCATCTGGCCTTCGTCCACTTTTTCGGCAGTGCCTCGCCAGCCAGCGGGCCTTCGAGTCCGGTGGCCGAGCGCATGGTTCGCGTGCTGACACCTTATCAATTTACCTCCCGCCTTTACGTGGTGCCTTTCGATGCCGTGCAGCGGCAGATTGTGACCGGCGCGCCGGAGAACCTGCGGGTGCTTCTCTACCGGCGCATGATGGCGCGCATCAGCCGCGAGATCTGCCGGGTGGAACGCGGGTTGGGACTGGTGACCGGCGACGCCGTTTCACAAGTGGCTTCGCAGACGCTGCACAACCTGGCCGCCGTTGACCGGGGCATCGATGTGCCTATCTACCGCCCGCTGGCCGGGGACGACAAGGAGGAGATCCTGCGCCTGGCCCGGCGCGTCGGGACCTACGAGATCTCCTGCGAGCCGTTCGAAGATTGCTGCCCGCGCTTTATGCCGCGGTCGCCGGCCATCTTCGCAAATGCCGAGCAACTGGACCGCGCCGAGGAGGGCCTTGATATCCCGGCGCTGGTAACCATGGGCCTGGAGGGCGTGCGCGCCTTCGACTTTAAGTATGAGCGGGGGCAGGTCTCAAGGCGCGAAGGGCTGCCGCGGCGGTTTGAAAAGTTCCTCGAATACCGAAGAGCCCTTGCTGCCGGTACGGCGGAATCCCAGGAATGCTGACGGCTCGACCGCAGTTCTCGGCATAGCATGAAGTGTGTCTCAGGAGGCTTTCGGGAGAAAGATTTGTCCATCTCCAGGCTTCGGTTCGTTTTTTTGCCCTCATGAATTTTCAACAGCATGGCCGGGTTTGTTTTCGGGTTTGTTTTTTCCACAGGAACGTGTTTTCAACAACTTCTCCGCTTTGTTTTCGGGTTTGTTCGGGTTTGTTTTTGGTGGCCGAACCTTTGTTATCAATAACTTCTCGGGTTTGCTTTTTAAAAAAGTAATTTTCTGTCTCACAATTTTAATGCCAAAAAGCCAATGTTTTTTTTCAACGGTTTGCGGGCGCATTAAGAGTCTATTCAGACTGTTTACTTTTGAGGCCACATCACCCGATTCACCACACAGAAGACTACCATGCTAGGCCACACATGTCAAGTAAAATTCCGCTCCAGGTGCCGTGGCAACGCCGAGAGTATGCCTGCATCCAAATGAATATAAACCGGATTGCCGCCGGGACTAAAGTTTACACCGGAGTTCTCCAGACCGGGTGCGGGTCCCGGGTGGCGCACCGATGGTTTGAAAATCCATAGCGGAGGGACTTTGCATGACCGATCCAAGCCTTGATATTGCCCGACTTTCTTCGCGCATCACCGCGCTCGAAAAAGCAAACCGCCGCTGGAAGACAGGCGGCCTGTTTCTGTTTGTTTTTCTTGTGGCTACCGCGCTCCTGACGGGGTTCAACGTTTACGCCCAGCGCAAAATGCCGAGGCATATTCCCCAGGCGGTTGCCGCCAAGGAATTCGTCCTGATGGGCCCGCAGGGGCGTATGATGGGACGCATCGCAGTCGTCAAAGGGAAGCCGTCCCTGCAGTTCTTCGACAAAGCCGGGCAGTTGTGGTGGTACGCCCCGCCGAAGATGGGTCTGGTGCCGGTGAAGCAGAAGTAGCCTCCGCGGAACAGCACAGATGCGTGGACGCAGTTCAGACCCTTCTGATTGTTCCATGGCTACTAGGCACCACCTGCAGCTTCAGAGCCTGAAGCCGCTTCACGCCCTGCCGATCAGGACGCCGGCGGCGAAGACGAGCGCACCACCCAGCATGACCTGCAAGGCGGCGGAGAATGCCGGGGTATCCATGTAACGATGGCGCACCCAGGAGATGGTGGTCAATTCCACAAGGACCACCAGGGCGGCGACGGTGATGGCCGCGTGAAAGCGGCCGTGGGCGCCGGCTACTGGCCGCAGCGGCCGAAGACGCTGACAAACACCGCGGGATAATCGACCTGCCCGCCACTGGCCAGTGCACCCTTGACCAGTTCCATGGCGGTGATCGCGTCATCGGCGACATCGAGGTTGGTGCGCAGCCCCCATTCGCTGGCCGGGGCGAAACCGAAGCGGCGATAGTAGTCCGGCTGACCGACGACGACGATGGCCTTGTGGCGCAGGTCGCGC
>Ga0209919_1000248_pt1 | contig 27638 bp, 24 predicted proteins | sample SalPon2A_C_D2_MG_FD_185721 | JGI IMG/M metagenome (GOLD analysis project Ga0209919, IMG submission 185721) | Soil microbial communities from South San Francisco under conditions of wetland restoration - Salt Pond MetaG R2A_C_D2_MG (SPAdes)... | ecosystem: Environmental > Terrestrial > Soil >... | reverse complement strand
TGGCGCGCGGCGCGCTCCAGCTTGTCCTCGCCCGTGTCCGCGTCGCTGGTAAGGTGCCCCACGTCCGTGATGTTGATGACGTGGGTCACCCGATAGCCCAGCCGCCACAGGGTCTTCTTGAGGATGTCCGGGAAGATGTAGCTGCGCAGGTTGCCGATGTGGGCCTCCGCATACACCGTGGGGCCACAGGTATAGATGCCCACCTGCCCGGCCTTGAGCGGCCGGAACACTTCCTTCTCGCGCGTCAGCGTGTTGTAGAGCTTCAGGTCCATGCCCGGGGGCGGCGGCCGTATCGGGGGTTCACGAGACGGCGCCGCGCGGCGCCGCGATTCTGTCGCCGCTATGGTGTCATCTTGCGGCGCCCGGTGACAAGGCCGGCCTGCGCGCCACCCTGGCCGGCGGCGCGCTTGCGCCTGCTTAGCCCTCGGATGCGTCCGGCTTGGGCTTGGCCCTCGGCCGCGCCAGCCGCGCGACCAGCACGCTGATCTCGTAGAGGATCAGCATGGGCCCGGCCAGCAGGCACTGCGTGAAGGCGTCCTCCGAAGGCGTGATGACGGCCGCGAACACGAACACCAGCACGATGGCGTAGCGCCGGTTGATGCTGAGCGCCTTGGGGTCGATCAGCCCCATACGCGTCAGCAGCACGCTTACCAGCGGCATCTCGAACACGAGCCCGAAGGTAAACATCAGCGTCAGCGTAAACGAGACGTAGTCCCCCACCCGCAGCGAGGGCAGCAGCGAGGAATCGAAGTGGATCAGGAACCGCAGCGCCGGTGGATACACCACGCTGTAGCAGAACAGCCCGCCCCCCACGAACGCCGGAAACGAGAGCAGCAGGAACGGGTAGATGACCCGCTTCTGCCGCTCGTGAAGCGCCGGCGCCACGAAGCGCCAGAGCTGCACCAGCGTGAGGGGGAACGTGAGGAACACCGCCGCGCTGATCGCCGCCTTGAAGTGCGTGAAGAACGGATCGGTCAGCGTGTCGAACTGCAGGTGCGTGCCGGCGGCCAGCAGGGGGCGCTCGATGAACGCCATCACGTAGTCGCTCAGGCTCCACGTGACGGTCAGCGTGGCACCGATGGCCGCGGCGATGATGAGGAGGCGCCGCCGCACTTCGCGTGCGCGCTGCACGAGCATCAGCAAGGGGTTGTCGTCGCCCTGCGCTGCACTGGGATTCAGGGTGGTCATGGATCCGCGCCGCCCGGGCTAGGCCCGGCCGCGGCACCGATGCGGTGGATCCGCTCCCGAGGGGGAGGGTGGTGCGGGGGGAACGAATCCCGCAACGACGGCGAAACCGAGGGGGCCGGCAGCCCAACCGCTACCGGACGCGGCCTCGGCGCCGCTTCACCGTTACGAGGAGGCATGCTAGCACGCCCGCGGAAAATGCAATATCCAATGCGTGCGAACATGCGAGTTGCCGCGGATCGCGGTCGTTTCAGCCGGACGGCGCGCGGGGCCGCGCCCGGCTGCGACTTGGCTCAGGAGCCCTTGCGGGCCACGCTGGTGCCGCTGCGCTGGTTGCGCAGGGCGCCGAGGGCATCGCTGAGGGCCTGGGCCACGCGCTGGCGGGTATCCGGACGGAGCACACCGAGGCGGTCCGCGCGGTTGTTCAGGTTCGCCACCTCCACCAGCACGGAGGTGGGCACGAGCGAATAGCGCAGCACGCCGGGCAGCGTGCGCTCGCCGTTGCGGTAGTAGTACGGCCGCACGGGCTTGCGGTGGCTCACGCCCAGGCGATCGGCGCGGAAGGCGCCCATCACCTGCTCCGCGAAGCCGCGGCTGGAATCCTCGGCGCTGCGGTTCTGCGCCGGGTGGAACAGGATCGTGCGCAGGGCCGCCTGGGCCCGGATGCGATAGACGTGGCCGTTGGGCGCGAACTCGTGTACGCGCAGGCGATGGTCGGGGTAGTATACCATCGCCCCGCGCAGGGTGGGCGCCAGCGCGTCGCCGTGGATGCTCACCAGCACCACGTGATCCGGCGAGACGCCCTGCTTCTGCGTGAGCTGGCGGTACAGCGCGTTGATCAGGTACACGCGCATGTTAATGGACACGCGCGAGGAGCGCATCTTGTACGGCGGGCTCACGGGCACCACCTCGTCCCCCAGCGCCGCCAGGGAGAGCTTGGCGCGGGGATAGTGGTTGCCCGGGTCCACCACGGTCGTGAACACCTTGAATCCGCGCGCCTTCAGCAGCGCCTTGAGCCGCGTGGCCACGTCGAACGCCACCTCGTGCTCCCAAACGCGGTCCGGCGCGCCGCGCTTGCCGTAGACGGCCCCGGGATCGACCCCGCCGTGGCCCGGGTCGATGATCACGTACATGGGCCCGAACGCCTTGCCGGGCTGCACGGGCTGCAGCGCCGTCTTGGGCGGCGCGGGTTCCGGCGGCTGCAGACGCTTCACGGGCATGTGCCCGGCCACCAGGTAGTCCTCGCTGAGCCACTCCAGCGGAATGCGCAGCGTCCGGCCCACCAGCAGCCGCTCCTCGCTGCGCAGCCCGTTCAGCTTCACCAGCAGCCTGGACATGCGGTTGATCTCCTCCGCGCGCTCGCGGTCGGTGAAGCGCAGCAGCAGGGAGTAAAGTGTGTCGTCCTGGGCCACCGTATAGAGCGCGTACAGCTCGCCGGTCTTCTTGTCCTTCTCCAGACGCAGGGGCTTGGCCACCGCCACGGGCCGGAAGTGCAGGTCGTCCGGAATCCAGCGCAGGGGCACGGTGATCTCGTCCCCGATGCGCAACACGTTGGGATTGCGGATGTGATTCAGCTTGGCGAGCTGCCTGAAGTAGCGCCGGCTGCCCGTGTAGGCTTCGGTGAGCTGGATCAGGCTCTCCAGGGGGTCGGTCACTGTGTGCGCCCAGCCCTTCTCCGTCAGCTCGTCGTCCGGATACATGGCGTGCAAGGCCATGCTCCACAGGGCCGGCTTGAGGCTGGCGATGGGGAACACCACCGGCCGCCCGGTCATCACCGGCTGCTTGCGGTTGAGCTTGACGATACCCTGGTACCCGTCCGGATCGGACATCACGCGGCGGGCGATCTGGATGTAGCCCTCGTTGGGCTGCGGGTACACGCCCACGACCAGCATGCCGTTGAGCCAATACACGCTCATGCGCGCGTTGGCATCGCCGAAGTTCACCGGATCGGCGAACGCCCGGCCGGTGCCGTACAGCAGACAGGCGGATAGGAGCAGACAGACGACCGCGCCGCGCGCGGAAGGCAGGAGGTGCCGCATCGTTCCTTCCCTGGAAGCGTTGGCATCCGTGCCGATGACGGCGCGGCTCCCCGCATCCTGCAGGGCCCCCACGCCGACGCACACCATGTGCCTCTACGGGTAGCGGATCGGGCCCCCCGGTGCAAGGGAAATCGCGACCGCCCCCGCCGCCGGACCCTTGCCCAGCGCACACAGGCACCTGGGCCGCCCGGCAGGTCCGCTCCCTACATGCCATTGCACGGCGCGCCGCGCGCGAACCAAGGTGGTCCCTGCGCCTTGCCGCACCGGGGTAGCATTGGCACTGGCGGGCCGGGAGGCCCGCCCCACCCGACATACCCAGGGCCACGGTGGCGCGGGCGTCCCCGCCCGCGCTCGCCAGGTCGGATTCCGCCCGGACGGGCCGGGAGGCCCGCCCCACCCGCAATGCGCAAGAGGCACGGCAGCCGGCCGAGCCCAGCGCCACACACCACGTGCACGCCCACGGGCGTGCCGAAAAGCGGTGCGCGCCGGGGTCTCCCTGCCATTTGCCAAAGCGGCGGAGGGGTGGGTAACCTGTGGCGACTGCCCGCCGTGACCGCGTGCGCGCCCGCGGCGCCCCCTGGCAGCGTGCCTTGCACCCCCGGATGGACGGGTCCGCTTCGCCCATGCGCATCGCCCAGATGTTCCGGCCCGACCGGCCGCTCTTCTCCATCGAGCTGTATCCGCCCAAGACACCGGACGGCGTGCGCAACCTCAAGCACAAGCTGGAGGAGATTGCGGCGCACCACCCGGACTACATCAGCGTCACCTACGGCGCGGGCGGGGGCACCCGCCACACCACGCGGGAGATCTGCGCCTTCATCAAGCAGGAACTGGGCATCGAGGCCATGGCCCACCTCACCTGCGTGGCGCACAGCCGGGGTGAGATCCACTCCCTGCTGGACGGCCTGCGCGCGGAGGGCATCGAGAACATCATGGCCCTGCGCGGCGACCCGCCCCAGGGGCAGGAAAGCTTCGTACCGCCGGAGGATGGCTTTGCCTATGCCGTCGAGCTGGTGCGGGCCATCCGCGAGCAGGATGGCTTCGGCATCGGCGTGGCGGGCTACCCGGAGGGCCACCCGGAGGCCGCCGGGTACCACGTGTCACTGCGCCATCAGATCGAGAAGATTCAGGCCGGCGCGGACTTCGTGGTCTCGCAGCTCTTCCTGAACAACGCGGACTTCCTGCGCTGGCGGGACGACCTGCGCAAGGGGGGGGTCACGGTACCGATCGTGCCGGGCATCCTGCCCGCGCTCTCCGCCACGCAGATCACGCGCTTCGCCGGGACGTGCGGGGCCAAGGTGCCGGACGCCCTGCGCGTGGGCCTGGAACGCTTCGAGGCGCACCCGGAGAGCGCCGCGGCCTACGGCTTGGTCTACGCCATGCGCCAGATCGAGGCCCTGCTGCGCGAGGGCGTGGACGGCATTCACCTGTACGCGCTGAACCGCCTGGAATCCATCCGCGCCGTCAGCGCGCTGGTGGAGGACTACCGGCCGTCGGCGGCCTGAGCCGCGGGGCAGCGCCGCATCGCCCGGCGGCCGGCCCGGGCGCCACCAATGCCACACCACAGCGCAGGAGGGGAGCCGCATGCGACTGGGAATGATCCTCGGCTATTCGGGCGGCAAGGTCGCCTGGGACTTCGATCTGGTGCAGGAGGCCGAGCGCCTGGGCTATGGCGTCGTGTGGACGGCGGAGTCCTACGGCTCAGACGCCGCCACGCCGCTGGCCTGGGCCGGTGCGCTGACCTCGCGCATCCAACTCGGCTCGGGCATCCTGCAGATGCCCGCGCGCACCCCGGCCAACACGGCCATGACGGCCATGACCCTGGACGCGCTCTCCGGCGGGCGCTTCATCCTGGGCCTGGGCATGTCCGGCCCGCAGGTGGTGGAGGGCTGGCACGGCGTGGCCTACGGCAGCATCCTGCGCCGCACGCGCGAGTACGTGGCCATCCTGCGCAGGATCTTCGCCCGCGAGGCCCCGCTGGAGTTCGAGGGGGATTACTACACGATCCCCTATCGCGGCGAGGACGCTACGGGCCTGGGCAAGCCGCTCAAGAGCATCCTGCACGCACGCAAGGACCTGCCCATCTACATCGCCGCCATCGGCCCCAAGAACACGGCCCTTGCCGCGGAGATCGCCGACGGCTGGATTCCCACCCAGTTTGCCGCACGGCACTTCGACGTGTTCCGCCCCCACCTGGAGGCGGGCCTGCAGCGCGCCGGCAAGACCCTGGCCGACCTGGACATCTGCGCGTCAGTGAGCGTGGTGCCCGGGCCGGACGTGCAGGCCTGCCGCGACCAGGTGCGCCCGCGCATCGCGCTGTACGTGGGCGGCATGGGCGCCCGCGGCCGCAACTTCTACCACGACCTGGCGTGCCGCTACGGCTATGAGGAGGCGGCGGACACCATTCAGGCGCTGTACCTGGACGGCCGCAAGGCCGAGGCCATCGCCGCCGTGCCGGATGCCCTGGTGGACGACATGGCCCTGTGCGGCCCGCGCGAGCGCATTGCCGAGATGCTGGAGCCGTGGCGCAAGGCGCCCATCACCACGCTCAATATCCGCGAGCCCACGCCCGAGGCCCTGCGCATCATGGCCGAGCTGCTGCTCTAGGAGGGCCGGGCACCTTCTTCCTCCCTTCACTCCCCATCGTCCCATGAGCGCGGACTGGTACGTCCACTTCTATCAGGGCTTGGCGCTGGAGCTGTGGCGCAAGGCCGTGCCGCCGGAGGTCACCACGGCCGAGGCCGACTGGCTGGAGCGCTCCCTGGCGCTGCGCGGCCGGCGCCGCGGCGCGGCTGTGCTGGACGTGCCCTGCGGCAACGGACGGCTGGCGCTGGAGTTGGCCCGGCGCGGCCATCGCCTCACGGGGGTGGACCTGGCCGCGGACTACGTGGCGGAGGCCCGCGCCGCCTCCAAGGCCGAGGGCCTGGCGGTGGACTGGCACCACGGCGACATGCGGCGACTGGGGCGGCTGCTGGGCGCCCCGCGCGGGCGCTTCGACGCCGCGTTCTGCTTCGGCAACAGCCTGGGGTACCTGGACCGCCCCGGCACCGTCGCCTTCCTCAAGGTGCTGGGCACGGCGCTGCGGCCCGGCGCGCGGTTGGCCATCGACACGCTGATGGCCGCGGAATCGCTACTGCCACAGCTAGACGAGCGCTTCTGGCTGCCCGTCCGGGACATGCTGCTGCTGGTGGAGAACGACTACGACGTGGGGGACAGTCGGCTGGACATCGCCTACACCTTCGTCCACGGCGCCCACCGAGAGACGCGGCAGGCCTGCCACTGGATCTTCACCGTGGGGGAAATCGGCGACATGCTGGCCCGCGCCGGCTTCACCCCCCTGGAGCTTTCGGCCGACCTGCACGGCAGCCCCTACGCCTTGGGCGACGACCGCCTGCTCATCGTGGCGGAGAAGACGGCGTAGCGCCGGGCTGGAACAGCGCAACGCAACCGCATGCGGGGACCGTAGGCCTTCGCACCCCCACAACGGGCCAGAACCAAGGCTGACGGAAGCTCGCGGGCAATCAGGCAACCAGGAAAGGAGTCGGCATGAACCGCGTGACCATCGTGCGCGAGGGCATCACCTTTGGGAGCGCCCTGGCGATCGCCATCTCGTTCACGACGAATCACTCAATCCTGTGGGCCATCGTCCACGGCATCTTCTCGTGGCTCTACGTGATCTACTTCGCGCTGACGCGGTAGGCGTGCCGCCGCGCTCCCGAAGAGCGGACAGCGCAAGTCGCCGGTAGCCTCGGCAAGGTCTTCGACGCGCCGATGGTGTCATTCCGAGCGCAGCGAGGAATCTGCTGTTGCTCGCACCGGGGCCCGGCGGGGGCTACTCCGGGGGCCGCACGAAGGCCTGCACCAAGTCGTCGTAGGTCTCGCGGCGGCGGACGAGACGCGAATTGCCGGTGCGCACCAGCACCTCGGCCGGGCGCGGGCGCAGGTTGTAGTTGGAGGCCTGCACCATGCCGTAGGCGCCCACATCCAGCAGCGCCAGCAGATCGCCCAACTCCGGACGCGTGAAGCGGCGATGCTCCAGTCCCTCCGGCCCCTGCGTGAACACGTCGCCGGACTCGCACACGTTGCCCGCCACCACGGCCTCGATGGGCTCCCCGCTGACGCGGCTGGCATTCACCACTTCGTGATAGGCGCCATACATGGCCGGGCGCACCAGGTGGTTGAAGCCGGAATCCGTGCCCACGAATGTGTGCGCGGGCGTGTGCGAGAGGTTGGTCACGCGCACCAGCAGCGTGGCGGCCTGGGCCACCAGGTAGCGGCCCGGCTCCAGCTTCATCTTGAGCGGGCGCCCGTACTCGCTGCAGAACGAGGCGAAGCGCTCGCACATGGCGCTGCCCAGCTCGCCCAGCGGCAGGGGCTCCTGCTCCGGGCGGTAGGGGATGCCGAAGCCGCCGCCGAAGTCCACGAACTCCAGGGCAGGGAAGGCGCGGGCCGTGCCCAGGATGATCTCCATGGCCTCCAGCATCTCGTCCGTGCGCAGGATGCCGGTGCCGATGTGGGACTGGATGCCGACCAGGGTCAGGTTGTAGCGCTCCAGCAGCGCGGTGATGGCCGGCTGCTCGGTGTGGTAGATGCCGAACTTGGAGTCCGGCCCGCCCGTGATCACGTGCGGGTGGTGACCCGCCCCCACGTCCGGATTGATGCGCAGGCTGATGCGGCCGCCCGGACTCATGCGCCCGAAGCGCTCCAGCTCCACCAGCGAGCCCGCATTGATGGGCACGCCCTGGGAGATGCAGTAGGCGAAGTCCTCCTCGCTGGTGTTGCTGCCCGTGAAGAGGATCTGCTCCGGCTTGAAGCCCATCTCCAGGCACAGGCGCACCTCGAAGGGCGAGACGGCATCGATGCCCAGGCCCTCGTCGCGCAGGATGCGAAGAATCGCCGGGTTGAAGTTCGCCTTGACCGCGTAGTGCAGGTCCGGCTGGGCCGCCGCGAAGGCCTCTCGCATGGCTCGGCATTGGCGCCGGATGATGTCCTCCTCGTACACGTACAGCGGCGTGCCGAAGGCATCCGCCAGCGCCTCCACCGCGCAGTCGCCCAGAAAGAGCTGATTGTCGCGCACGTCCATGCCCGCCTCGCATCCTTCCCTGCTTGGGGCGCAGGTGCGCCGCCGGGGCCCCCTGGAGCGGAGGCCGGGCCCGCCCTGCGATTCTGCGGCCACCATAAGGGATCGCCCGGGCCGATGCAACGCAGCCCGGCCCGCACTGCGCTACAATGACCCCGCGGCCGGTGCACGCAGCCATGGTGGCGCGGGCGTTCTCTCGGGGCAATGGTGGCGCGGGCGTCCCGCCCGCGTGTCGCGCAGGCACCGAACCGCCCCGCGGGCCCGCTGCTCAAGAATACCAGGGTTTCCGCCGATACTGGAAGCACGAGACCTTACGCATCCAGAGGCACAGACACACAATGACCATGAGCACGCGCGCACGATGGGCGAAGCGCATCGCCGTCGGGGCGGTACTGCTGCTGGCGGGGCTGGCCCTGCTGGGCGGCTGCGCGGCCAAGGGGCCGCTCAAGGAGCCGCCCAAGGTGGACGAAGCCGCCCTCAAGCGGGAGGCCGAGGAGCAGGCCAAGCGCGAAGCCGAGGAGGCCCGCCTGGCCGAGGAACGCCGCAAGGCCGAGGAGCAGCGCCAGAAGCAGGAGCTGATGCAGGCCTTCGGGCCCGTGGGCGAGCCGCCCCCGGTGCCGGGTCAGCCGGCTACGGCTCCTGCCGCGCCAACGACGGCTGCCGCTGCCGTCGTGCCGGGTGCGGCTGCTGCACCGGGCGCCGCGCCAACGGAGGTACCCTTCGACCAGGCCGTGCCGCCGTTGCCCCCGGAACCCACGGTGCGCGTGGTCGTGCTGAGTCACGACACGCCCCTGCAGCACGGCCGGCAGGTGGCCTTGCTCATCGGCGAGTACGACCGCGAGCGCATTGAGGAACGGCTGGGGATGGCGGTGAAGATCCTGTACGTGGCGGAATCCACCCAACCCCTGCCCCGCCCCAGCGAGATCCACTACCGCAAGAGCTACCTGCGCGCCGCGCAGTCCATGGCCGAGGCCATGTCCGCCCAGCAGTGGATCGGCCCCATGACCACCAATGAGCTGCACCAGAAGGGTGTGGACGTGATCATCCACATCGGCAAGGGCTATCGGTAGGACAGCGGCGGCCGCGGCCGCGGCTCGAAGCACTTGCTCTCATCATCATTCCGAGGCCCGGCTGCGGGCCAAAGCATCTGCTTGCGCACGACGGCACAGCAGATTCTTCGCTCCGCTCAGAATAACAAGCGCGGTACAAAGCGGCGCCCGAGCCAAGCGGCACCGGCTGGCTGTGGGGACTTCCGGCAGACGGATACCGACGCGCGGAAACGTCCGGCAGGTAGAGCCGCTACGCCTTGAGCGTAGGATTCTTGTAGAAGGGGCGGCGCACGACGACGGCGTCCACGGGCTTCTCGCGGATCTCCACCTGCAGCGCCGTGCCAAGCTTGGCCACGCTCTGGCGGATGTGGGCCAGCGCCACGGCCTTGCCGGTGGTGGGCGAGAGCGCGCCGGAGGTGACCTGGCCGACTTCCTCGCCCTCGTGCAGCACGCGGTAGCCCTCGCGGGGGATGCCGCGTCCCGTCACCTCCAGCCCCACCAGCCGGTAGGGATAGCCCACGCCGCGGATGGCCAGCAGCGCCTTCTTGCCGATGTAGTCCTCGCCGCCGTCCAATTGTACGGCCCAGCTCAGGCCCGATTCCAGCGGGTGCCACTCCTCCCGCAGTTCGTGACCGTACAGGGCCATGCAGGCCTCCAGCCGCAGGGTATCGCGCGCGGCCAGTCCGATGGGCGCGATGCCGAGCGTGCCGGTGAGCTGCTCCCACAGCGCGGCGACCTGCTCGCGGGGCACGGCCAGCTCGCAGCCGGGCTCGCCCGTATAGCCCGTGCGCGCGAGGAACACCGGGATGCCGAACGCCTTCGTCTCCGCGAAGCTGTAGTACTTCAGGGCACCGGGCGGCTGCTCCACGTGGGGCGCAAGGCGCTCGAAGGCCTGGGGCCCCTGCACCGCCAGCAGGCACCAGCCCGCGGAGATGTCCTCCAGCTTGCAGGCGAAGTCCTCCGCGATGCAGGCCAGCCACTCGTAGTCCTTGGCGCGCGTGGCAGCATTGACGATGACGCGGTAATGCGTGGGGCCGTAGCGATAGATGATCAGATCGTCCAGCACACCGCCGTCCTCCCTGCACAGCGGTGCGTAGAGCGCGTCGCCATTGGCCATGGTCCGCACGCTGCCCGGCAGCGCATACTGCAGAAAGTCCTCCGCCCGCTCGCCGGTAACCACGAACTGGCCCATGTGGGAGATGTCGAACACCCCCACCTGCTGACGCACGGTGTGGTGCTCCTCGATGGGCTTGCGGTAGTACAACGGCATCGTGTAGCCGGCGAACTCTCCGAACTTCGCGCCGAGGGCTTCGTGCTGGTCGTGCAGCGGCAAGCGTTCCATGGATCCTCTGTTGCGCCGCCCGGGGCGCCGGCTGGGCCCTGTAGCGGAAAGCGGACTGGACTTGCCCGCACACGCCGTGCTTGGGTACTGTGGCCCGGCGCAGCGCGGTGCTGCCGCGATGGGGCCCGCCGCGCACCGAGCGGCGCGGCCAACAGGCGGGGCGTTCCGGGCCGCCTGCTTCGTCAGGCGCGGACGGCACGGCACCGCCCGCAACGCCGATGGGCGCCTTGATCTTAGGCAAGCCGGACACAAGGAGCAAGTGACGCGTGGAGCCAGCCAAGCCTTACGAGGGGTTCGCCCCGTTCACCGCCGAGGAAAAGCAGCGCCGCCTGGCGCGGCACATCGGCCTTTCGGACTACTTCGAGCTGCTGGGCCTGCGCCTGGTGGATCTGGAGCCCGGCTACGCGCGCATGGAACTGCCGTTCCGGCAGGACATGACGCACTCGGGTGGCATCGTGCAGGGGGGCTTGGTCACCACCCTGGCGGACTCCTCCATCGCCCATGCCGCCATCGCCGCGCTGGATGCCCAGGCGTTCACGACCACCACCATCGAGCTGAAGATCAACTTCATCCGGCCCGCCACGGGTGGGGTGTTCACCTCCGTGGCGCGCCTGATCCACCTGGGGCGCCGCACGGCGGTGGGCGAAGCGGAGATCACCGACGACCGTGGCCGCCTCATCGCCAAGTGCCTCTCCACCGTGCTCGTGCTGCCGCGTCAGGAGAAGGCTCCGCGCCGCGAGGGGTGACGCTGCCGCGGTTCCAGCCGATCCGCTCTCCCTGGGCCCGACCACCGCCCTGCTTGATCTGGCTCAAAGCGCTGCACCCGCCCCGGTGAGACGCTAAGTGGAGAGGCCCGCCCCCGCCAGGGGCGGGCGGCCATGCTTCCGGGGAGGCGCGCATGAAGTTCAAGGTTCTGGAAGACGAATCCAAGCTCGATATCGAGATCGAGGGCCTGCACGGCAAGCAGGAGACCGTGCTGAAGTCCCTGCAGGCCTGCGCCGAGGGGCGCTGCACTTGCCCCACGCCCGAGTACGACAAGCTCGACTCCATGGCGCTGACGCAGGACGGCGACCGTATCGGCGTTTCACTGAAGCCCAAGCCGGGCCAGAAATTCGAGCGGTCGGCCATCGAGACCTGCGTCCAGCACACCATCGACAAGGCGGAGGACGAATAAGGTCCAGCCGGCGCGGGCCACCCGTCGGATCGTTCACTCATACCGGTTGTCCCGAGGCCCGCCCTGCGGGCCGGCGTAGGCGCTTGTCCGCAGGCTGCCGCGAGTACGCTGCCCCACGCTCAAAACCAGAGCCCTGCGCGGGCGGGCGAGCGGACGGCGGGGCCGGTCCCTCCAGGCGCGCATGCGCTCCGTTTACAATCCCCGGCGCGGACGGTACACCTGAGAGGGAAGCGGGGCACTGGTCAGCATAGGCGCGGAGGCATGGACGGACTGCTGGTCTTGAGCAACGGGCGCGTGTTCCGGGGGCAACTCCGGGGGGCGCAGCGCCCCACCGCCGGCGAGGTGATCTTCAACACCTCCATGAGCGGTTATCAGGAGATCCTCACCGATCCGTCCTACGCCGGCCAGATCGTCACGATGACCTATCCCCATATCGGGAATTACGGCACCAATCCCGAGGATGTGGAATCCCGCGCCCCCTCTGTGCGCGGCTTCATCGTCAAGGAGCTGAGCCCGGTCACCAGCAACTGGCGCTCCACCGAAAGCCTGGACGACTACCTGAGCCGCCACGGCATCACCGTGCTGGAAGGCATCGACACGCGCGCGCTGGTGATCTCCCTGCGGGAGCAGGGCACGGTGCCGGGCATGATCGCCCCAGCCGAAGCCGTGGACGAAGCCCGCCTGCGCGCCGAGGCCACGGCACTGCCCAGCATGGTGGGGCAGAACCTTGCGCGGACGGTCTCCGTGCCCGAGCCCTACGACTGGGCCACGGTGGAGGCTCCGCCCGAGCCGGTGCCCACGCGTTTTCGCGTGATCGCCTACGACTACGGCATCAAGTTCAACATCCTGCGCTGCCTGGCCGCCCGGGGCGCGCAGGTGGAGGTGGTGCCCTACGACTACCCGGCGGCGAAGGTGCTGGAGCGCAAGCCCGACGGCGTATTCCTCTCCAACGGCCCGGGCGACCCCGAGCCCGTCACCGCGGCGGTGGAGAACGTGAAGGCCCTGCTGGGGCAGGTGCCCATCTTCGGTATCTGCCTGGGGCACCAGATTCTGGGACTGGCGCTGGGCGCCAAGAGCTACAAGCTCAAGTTCGGACACCACGGCGCGAACCACCCCGTGATGCACCTGGACACCGGCAAGATCGAGGTCACCAGCCAGAACCACGGCTTTGCCGTGGCGGAGGACAGCCTCCCTTCCACCGTGCGGGTCACGCACCGCAGCCTGAACGACCAGACGGTCGAGGGTTTCGAATCCCTGGTGCATCCCGCCTACTCGGTGCAGTACCACCCGGAGGCAAGTCCGGGCCCCCACGATTCGCTCTACCTCTTCGACCGCTTCGTGCAGATGATGGAGCGGGACACCCGGCACAGCGCGTAGACCCCTTCGGGTCTCGGCCGCTTGGCGCCACCGGTCCGGCCGCTGTCATCCTGAGGCCCGCAGGGCGGGCCGAAGAATCTGCTGCTCTGTCGCCCGACAGCAGATTCCTCGCTGCGCTCGGAATGACCCTGTCGGGCGGGGACACCACTTCGGTAATCCCACTGAGCTGCTCGCTGCCCCTGCTGCGGCTGGACGTGCCCACGCGGCTTGTCAGGCCAGGGCCACCTCGCCGAGCCGGGCTGCGTCCAGGATGATGGTCTTGCGCTGGCGGGTGGAGATGAGGCCGCACTGGCGGAATTCCATGAAGGCGTAGCTGACCGTCTCGCGCGTGGTGGCGATCAGGTTGCCGATCTCCTGGTGCGTGATGGCGTAGTTGATCAGCGTGCCGCGGGGCGTGGGTTCTCCGTACGCCTCCGCCAAGTGCAGCAGCACCTCGGCCACCTTGCCGCTGGCGCTCTTGAAGAGCAGGGTCTCCAGCCGCTCGTGCAGGCGGGCTTGTCGTTCACCCATGCGCTGGGTGAGCCACAGCCCAAAGTCCGGGTGCGTTTGGGCCAGCGCGAAGAGGGTCTCGCGCTCCAGTTGGTACACGACACACTCCGAGCGCGCCAGCGCCTGCGATTCGCGCGGCCGCTGCAGCAGGATCTCCATCTCGCCGAACACCTCGCCCGCGCCCAGGTGCTCCAGGGTCAGCTCGCGGCCCTCCGCAGTGAAGCGCGAGAGCTTCACCTCCCCCCGCTCCACCAGGCAGACGTGCGTGGCCGCGTCCCCCGGCGAATAGATCAAGCTCTGGCGCCGGAAGATGCGCGGCGTGGCGTGCTCGCGCAGCAGGCCCGCGCCAGTGGTGCCCAGGGGCGGGGCCGGCGGGGCCTTCATCGTCAGCAGTTCCATGCTCCTCCCGTTCGCATGCGGGGTGGGGGGCCGAGTGGTGCCGATCGGCCCTGTGCGTTGCTATGGTCATAGTCGGGCCCGGCCCGGAAATGTTACAAAGGGCTGCGACCTGTGACCGTCTCCCGCGCGCCCAGCGTGGCCGCCCCATCGCGGAACTTGGATGAGCAGTCAACTACCCGACGACTGGATCGAGCGGCTGCGGGCGCGGGAGCACGAGGCGTTCAACGAACTGGTGCGCCTGCACCACGGCGCGGTATACCGGCTGGCGCTGCGCATGCTGCGCCACCGCGACGACGCCCAGGAGGTGGCGCAGGAGTCGTTCCTGGCCGCCTACGAGGGCATCGGCGGCTTCGCCGGACGTGCCAGCCTCAAGACGTGGCTGCTCTCGATCGCCTATCGCAAGACGGTGGATCGCCTGAAGCGGCGCGGGGATGAGGGCGCCATCATCAGCGGCGTGCTGGACGACAGTGAACTCTGGCGCATCGCCCAGAGTGTGCAGAACCTTACCGACTGGGGCGTGAATCCGGAGCAGCATTACAGCCGCACGCAGCTCAGCGAGCACCTGGGTACCTCGCTGGGCCGGTTGCCGGCGGATTCGCGCGCCGTGTTCGAACTGCGCGACCTGCAGGGGCTTACCTCGCAGGAGGCTGCGGACATCCTGGGCATCAGCGAGGGCGCAGTGCGGGTGCGCCTGCACCGCGTGCGGCAATACCTGATGCGTGAACTGCAGTCCCTCTTCGGCGGGCCGGGAGTACATCGATGATGAAGCTATTGGCCGGCACCCACGCCGAGGTGCGCGAGTTCCTGCTGGACTACCTGGAACGCGAGCTGCCGCTGCTCAAGCGATGGCAGTTCCGGCTGCACCTGCTGATGTGCCCCAACTGCTCGGCCTACCTGTCGCGCTACCGTTCCAGCGTGTCGCTGGCCCGCAACTATCTGGACGATCCGCCTCCGCCGGAGCTGGTCGATCTGACCCTGCAGTTCCTGGCCCAGCGCCTGCCCGAGCAGGACGGAAACGCCTCGCCCACGCCCTGAGCGCAGACGTCCGCGCGCGCCACGCTGGCGGCGGGCAACGAAACGAATTCTTGAGAGCTTGGGGGATCTGCCGCGGCGGGGCGGCTCAGCCGGCCTGCAGGCGGGCAGTCTGGTCGGCTTCCAGCAGGGCGTCCACCACGTCGTCCAGGTCGCCCAGCATCACCTGCTCCAGCTTGTAGAGCGTGAGCCCGATACGGTGATCGGTGACGCGACCCTGGGGGAAGTTGTAGGTGCGAATGCGCTCGCTGCGGTCGCCCGAGCCCACCATGCTGCGGCGTTGGGCGGCCTCCTTGCTGTGCTGCTCCTCCAGCATCCGGTCGTACAGCCGGGCCCGCAACACCTTGAGGGCCTTGGACTTGTTCTTGTGCTGCGACTTCTCGTCCTGGCTCTGCACCACGATGCCCGTGGGCAGGTGCGTGATGCGCACGGCGGAGTCGGTCGTGTTGACGCTCTGGCCGCCAGGGCCGGAGGAGCGGAACACGTCGATGCGCAGGTCCTGCGGATGGATGTCCACCTCAATTTCCTCGGCCTCCGCCAGCACTGCCACGGTGGCCGCGGAGGTGTGGATGCGGCCCTGCGTCTCGGTCTGGGGCACGCGCTGCACCCGGTGCACCCCGCCCTCGAACTTGAGGCGACGGTACACCTCGTTGCCCTCCACGCCCATGATCACTTCCTTGAAGCCGCCCGTATCGCTGTAGCTGGCGCTGAGCAGCTCGGTGCGCCAGCCATGGCGCTCCGCGTAGCGCATGTACATGCGGTACAGGTCGGCCGCGAACAGGGAGGCCTCCTCGCCGCCCGTCCCGGCGCGGATCTCCAGCACGATGTCCGAGTTGTCCAGCGGGTCCTTGGGCACGAGCAGGTGCCGTAGCTCCTCGCCCAGGTCTTCCAGGCGCTTGCGCAGCGCCGGCGTCTCCTGGTGCGCCATGGCCTTCAGCTCCGGATCCTCGTTGGGATCCTCCAGGATCTGGCGCTGGTCTTCCATCTCGTGCTCGACGCTGCAATACCGATCGTACGCGGCGACGATCGGCGTCAGGTCGTTGTGTTCCTTGGAGAGCTTGCGATAGCGGGCCTGATCCGTGATCACCTCAGGGTCTGACAACTGCCCGGTGATCTCTTCGTAGCGCCGCTTGACCTCAGCGAGGTTCTCGAACATCTAGCCGAGGGGGCAGGGGCCGCCGGGCTTCAGCGGGCGGCCGGGATGCGGTTGTAGCGTCGGTTGAACTTCTCGATGCGGCCCGCGCTGTCCACCAGCTTTTCCTTGCCGGTGAAGAACGGGTGGCACGCCGAACAGATATCCATGTGCACGCTGCCGCCCATGGTGGAGAACGCCGTGAAGCTGTTCCCGCAGGCGCAGGTGAACGAGGTTTCCTTGTACTCGGGATGGATTTCGGGCTTCATATCGCTCCGCTGGATGCGCGCGTCTCGTCTGAGCAGAACTTGCTGCGTCAATCGTCTAATATACTGAGGAGCGCACCCGGACGCAATGGGTGCGTTGCCGGGCCATCTGCCGCGACCCTCCGCAGCGGGCCGGGCCCCTGCCACAAGGGCGGGGACGCCCGCGCCGCCGCATCGGCGAAGGTGCCGCGAGCGCCGCCTACATCTTGTCCATCATGTCCAGGAAGCGGGAATTGCTCTCGAAGTTGCCCAGCTTGCTGGACAGGAACTCCATGGACTCCACCACGCTGAGCGGCTGCAGCACGCGGCGCAGCACCCAGATGCGGTCCAGGTCGTACTTCGGGATCAGCAACTCCTCCTTCCGCGTGGCGGACTTGGAGATGTCGATGGCGGGGAAGATGCGCTTCTCCACCAGCTTGCGGTCCAGCGCCAGCTCCATGTTGCCGGTGCCCTTGAACTCCTCGAAGATCACCTCGTCCATGCGGCTGCCGGTATCCACCAGCGCCGTGGCGATGATCGTCAGCGAGCCGCCTTCCTCAATGTTGCGGGCGGCGCCGAAGAAGCGCTTGGGCTTGTGCAGGGCGTTGGAATCCACCCCACCGGAGAGGATCTTGCCGCTGGGGGGCACCACGGAGTTATAGGCCCGCGCCAGGCGCGTGATGGAGTCGAGCAGGATCACCACGTCCTTCTGGTGCTCCACCAGGCGCTTGGCCTTCTCGATGACCATCTCGGCCACCTGCACGTGCCGGGTGGCCGGCTCGTCGAAGGTGGAGCTGATCACCTCGCCGCGCACGGAGCGCTCCATATCCGTCACCTCCTCGGGCCGCTCGTCGATCAGCAGCACGATGAGCTGAATATCCGGGTGGTTCTGGGAGATGGAGTTGGCGATGGACTGCAGGATCATGGTCTTGCCGGTGCGGGGCGGCGCGACGATCAGTCCGCGCTGACCCATCCCCACCGGCGTGATCAGGTCCATGATGCGCGTCGTCAGATCCTCCGGGTCCCGCTCCAGCACGATCCGGCGTTCCGCATAGAGCGGCGTCAGGTTGTCGAACAGGATCTTGTCCTTGGAGGCCTCCGGCGGCTCGAAGTTGAGATCCTCCACCTTGAGCAGCGCGAAGTAGCGCTCGTTCTCCTTGGGCGGGCGGATCTGGCCGGAGATGGTATCCCCCGTGCGCATGTTGAAGCGCCGGATCTGAGAGGGCGACACGTAGATGTCGTCCGGGCCGGGCAGATAGTTGTAGTCCGGCGAGCGCAGAAAGCCGAAGCCGTCCGGCAACGTCTCCAACACCCCGGAGCCGTAGATCACGCCGTTCTGGTTCGACTGCGCCTGCAGCAGCGCGAAGATCAGATCCTGGCGACGCAGGCTGCTGGCGTTCTCGATATTGTAGCCCTTGGCGATCTGGTTCAGCTCGGCGATGCTGTGGCGCTTGAGCTCCGTCAGGTTCATCGCTTTGGGGCTGGGGCCGCCGGCATTGCCCTTGGCTTCCCTGCCGTCCTTCTGCTCTTTGCTGTCCTTGCTGTCCTTAGGCTCCCGGGCTTCCTTGGGAGGCGGAGCCTCGGGGGGTGGGGCCTTGGCGATTTCTTCCGTCATGGTGGCTGCGCGGTTGGTGGTTTTCATGGATGGCTGCAACGTCGTGCGGTCGGAGGGAGGATAATCGCGGCGCCATGTGCCCTCCTGCGCATGGGACGTCGCTGAGATATGCGGACGGACAACGGTTCCCCGGCCGCCGGCGGTTGGGGGTGGGACACTGTTCGGTTCGGATTCGGTTACGTCAAATTGAAAGCTGCGGTGGAAGTTGCACGGTGCGGGGCCCGCAACGCCGTCCGGTCTTACCCCCTCTCCGGCCGGCGGGCTCGCACGGGTGCGAGGACGCTCAAGCGTAAGCTATGAATTCCGTAGGCAACAGGCCCGAGGAATTGCCTTCCCTTGCACGGTTCTCCGGCCGGGGCCGGAGCGGTGTTCCTTCACGTCCGGAATGTCGCTGCAACAGGACCAGCGGACTGCATCCAATCCTGATTGCTAGAACGAGGGGAACGACGGGTAAGAAGCGGACTTTTCAGCCCTGTAAGCAGTGTGCCCATTCCTGTCGGCGTTGTCAACCCGCAAGTTCCCGGCGGCGCGAGCCCTGGTGCGCCCAGCGCGCGCGCCTGCCGCGCGCAGCCGCTTCGCGCGCGGCATCGCCCGCCCTCTGCCGCTCGGATGGCGCACTGCGGCTCATGCATCGGGGTCCGTATTGGCCTCGCGGGTGGCGCGGGCCTCCTCTTCGCGTCGGCGCCAGAGTTGCTCTTCCCAGTCCAGGTCCAGGTTGCGGGCATAGCGCTGGAAGCGCTCACGCCAGGCGGCTTCCGCTTCCGGCCGCTCGAATTCGTAGCCCGGTACGTCCTGCGCGGGCGGTTCCGCCTCGGCACCCAGCGACGCCTCTGGCTGCGCGGCCGCGAGGCCGGGTGTGGTGATCGCCGCGGCATCGTCCCCGCCAACCCCGCGGTCCAATTCCTCGTCATCGCCCAGGATGCGCGGGGGCGGCGTGGCCCAGCGGCCCCGGTCAGCAGCAGCCGGCATCGCGGGGGGCGGCTCCGCCACATCCGCCTCGGTGTCCATGGGCGCAAACCATGCGTCGAAGGCGCTCGCCGCGGCTTCCTCCGCGTCCGCCATGGCGACTTGCCCAGCGGCTTTGCCCGCCATGCGGCCGGCGGATCGCGGGCGCGGCGGCTGCTGGGCCGTCCGCTCCATCGAGCGTGCCTTGACGCGCGCCAGTGACGGTGAGCGCAGCTCGGCCAGCCATGCCAGCGCAATGCGTGGGGGCTGCAGCAGCATCCGCCGCAGGCCGCCCAAACCCAGCCGCGTGCCGCGCGACAGTCCCAGCGCGGTTGCACCGGCCACGCGCTGGGCACGCGCCGCACGCATCCGCACGGCTGCCCAGCCATCGCGCCACTGCCGCCAGCTCTCGCGGAGCATCCAGGTGCCGAACACCCGCGCATCGCGCAGGGCCGCCCGCGCCAGGGGTCCATAGAGCACGCGCACGGCGGCGAAGGCCCCGATGTACGCCAACAGCGCGGCAGCGGCCCAGGTGCCGGTGGTCAGCGCCGCCCAGCGCCGCACGGCCCAGCCCGCGAGACCCGGCCCCAGCAGGGCGGGATCGCCCGGCACAACCACCAGTCCGTGCAAGCCCGCCAGGGCCAGCAGCAGCCCCGCGCTCCAGCCAGTGTAGCGCAGCGGCGAGGGGCGGTTGCGCGCGCACCACGCCCAGTTCAGCACCAGCAGCGGGGCCGCCAGCGCCGCCGTGCCCAGGCACTCCAGCAGCGAGCCCCCCAGCAGCGCGCCAGGCAGACCGAGCCAGTTGCCGATACCCCCGCTGGGCAGGCGTAGATTGGTGAACGTGGGATCCTGCAGGTGGAAGCTGAGCAGGCTCAGCAGCAGCGCCAGCGCCAGCGCGGCGCCGAGTGCCTTCGGCCAATAGCGCAGAGCGTTCCAGTCCATGGTGCATCCTTGCGCCAGGGGCGGTTTCGGCCGGGGCCGCTCCGCCCTGCGGGCGCCGCCATCCAGGCGGCGCGATGTTGCGACTACTTGGGGAGGTGCTCGCGCAGCCGCCGGACCACCTCGGGCAGGACGTAATCGTCGATGTCCTCGCCCAGCACGGCCAGTTCGCGGATCAGGCTGGAGCTGATCGCACCCAACCGGGGCTGCGTGAACAGCACCAGGGTCTCGATCTGTTCGTTGATCCCCCGGTTGCCGAAGGCCTGCTCCATCTCGGCTTGCAGATCCATCACATTGCGCAGGCCCTTCACGATCACTCCCGCGCCGATGCGCTCCGCATAGCGCGCGGTGGCACCCTCGTACGCCTCCACCGTAACATTGCCGAGCTTGAGATAGCGAACATAATCGCGCATCATCTCCAGCCGCACGGCCTGGGGCGTGTCGTAGCGCTTCTTCGGGTTCACGGCCAACGCCCAGGTGACCTTGTCGAACACGCGCGCGGCGCGCTCCATCACGTCCGCGTGCCCCCAGGTGGGCGGGTTGCCGCTGATGGGGTACAGGGCGTGGTCGTAGTCCAACTCCTCGGATTGCTCCGGCGCGCGGCCGGACTTGCGCGCGGCGCTCATCGGGCGTGCACCGCGGCCAGGGCCCGCTCCTTGGCCGCCGCGCAGAGCGCCTCGGTGACCTGCGGGGACTCCCGCGACTCCGCGTAGACCCGCACCTTGGGCTCGGTGCCCGAGGGCCGCATCATCACCCATGAGCCGCCATCCAGCGCGAAACGGTAGCCGTCCTCCGCGTTGATCTCAAGGATGGTGTAGTCGTGCCCGCCGGCCCGGAAGGTCTCGCCGGGCCGCGTGGCACCCAGGGCCTTGAGCCGCTCGTGGGCCTCCGCCGCGGACATGTCGATCATGAAGGTCTCCTGGCGATAGTGGTAGTGCCCCAGCTCCGCCTCCAGCTCCGCCATCAGGGCGCTGAGGGGGCGGCCGTAGTGCAGCACGATGCGCGCCCCCAGCAGTCCCACCAGCACGCCGTCCTTGTCCAGCGTGTGGCCCCGGATGGTGAGCCCGTTGCTCTCCTCATAGGCCAGCAGGGCTCGGCCGCCCTTCAGGTGCGGCCGGAAGTTCTTGAAGCCCGTGGGCGTGAGCAGCACCGTGCTGCCGTGCCGCCGGGCATAGTCCGGCCCGAGCTGGCTGGTGGGCAGCGTGGTCACCAGGTCGCCGCTGAGGCCCAGATCGCGCAGGTAGCGGAACACCAGCGGAGCGAAGCGATTCATCTGGATCGCTCCCGCCTCGTCCCCCACCAGCCCGCGGTCGCTGTCCGGGTCGTTGCGGATCATCACCTTGTGCGCGCCGGGCGTGCGCTTCAGCAACGCCAGCGCATCGGCCAGGGTGTGCTCGTTGGGCTCGGTCACCTGCCCGCCGAAGTAGGGGTCCACCTCCGTGTGGATCACCTGCAGCACGTCCGCTCCAAGCCGCTGCTGCAGCCGCTCGTAGACCGGCACGGCGGCGCCCCAGGTGGGGTCGGCCACGTAGGCCAGCCGCTGCCCGGCGGGCAAGGCCCGGATCTCCTCGATCAGCTCCGCCAGCCGCACCACGGGGTGCTCGTTCAGTGCGTCCAGATACGCATCGTGCAGGTCCACCCGCTCGATGCGGCGGGACTCCGCGGCGATGCGTGCCTCCAGCGCCGCGGGCGCCGGCCAGTCCGCGGGCGCCGTGGCGGCCAGCAGGCGGTTGGCCTCCGCCGCCAGGGGATCGGTGAGGTCGCCTCCGGCCAGCCCGCCGTCCGCCGGCGCGAACTTCATCCCACCCCAGCGGAAGGGATTGTGGCTGGGCGTGAAGTTGAGCGAACCCGCCCAGCCCCGCAGCGGCACCAGCAGGGACAGCTCCGGCGAGCTGATGCGGCCCGCATAGCGCACGGCGTAGCCCGCCTCATGCAGCAGCGACGCCGCGTAGTACGAGAACTCAGGATTGAACAGCCGGTTGTCGTGACCCAGCACGAAGCCACGACGCTGCACCGCGCCCAACTCCGCAGCGCCGAACACCTCCCCGCGCTGGGCCGGCGGCATGGCCGCGATGGCCTGCAGCAGCGCCGTCACGATGACGTGCACGTGCAGAAGCGTGAGGCCCGAGCCGATCACGCCCCGGTGCCCGCCCGTCCCGAAGACCACGGGCACCACCCGCGCCCCGCCCGCTCCCGGATGCACGAAGATGCGGTGCCGCAGCAGCGCTTCGGCCGCGTCCGTCACCGAGCGCACGGTGCCGGCCGCCATGCCTCCCCGGCGCGGCACCAGCCATTCCAGCACGGCGAAGGGGTCTTCCTTGCGCTGGCGCGTCAGCACATCCGCAGGGGCACCGGCGGCCCGGGCCGCCTCCACCAGCCGGGTCTGCAGCGCCGACTCGTCGTGACCCTTCGCCGCCGCGCCTAGGCGCCGCTCCCGAGGGACGCGCCGCTCTGACCGCGTGCGCCGGGTTGGCGCCGTCCGTCCCGCCTCGGACGCCCGCCGCTCCGCCACGGCGCGCCGGGGCACCACTTTGCGGCGGGATTTGGCGCGCCGTTCGTCCGCTGCCGACTTCGCCGCCGGGCGCTTCGCGGCTTTGGCCGCCGGCTTTGCAGCCTTGGTGGCAGTTGTGCGCTTCGCGTTTGTACTGGCCTTGGTGGCCTTGGTGGCCTTGGTGGCGGGCTTTGCAGCCTTCCCGGCGGTCGACCTCTTGGCCGCAGGCTTCGCCGGCTTGGCGGCTGTAGTGCGCTTGGTGGCCTTGGCGGCGGGCATCGTTGCCTTGGCAGCCTTCGCGGCGGTCGTGCGCTTGGCCGCAGGCTTCGCGGTTCTCGCCGCGGGCTTGGAAGGCGCCTTCGTCGCCGGTCGCTTGGTGGCCTTGGCGGCGGGCATCGTTGCCTTGGCCGCAGGCTTCGCAGCTGGCCGCTTGGCGGCTGCCTTCGTGGCCGGACGCTTCGTTGCACTGGCGCGCTTGGATGGCGTGGCGCGCTTGCCCGCTGCCGGACCCTTGCTCATGATCGTTGCTCCTGATGCCGCTCGCCACGCTCCACCAGGTGCAGCAGCACGCCGGCGGTGGTGCGCGGGTGAAGGAAGGCGATGCGTGCGCGGCGGCTGCCGGGCCGCCCCACGCGGTCGATGAGGCCGTGGCCAGCCTGGGCCAAGCGCTCCAGCATCGCGTCGATATCGGTGACCTTGAAGGCGAGGTGGTGCAGGCCCGCGCCCCGCTGGGCGATATACCGCGCGACAGCGCCCTGGTCCTGCTCCGTCGTGCCGGCGCGGCCGGCTTCCACGCGCGGTGGGCCCTGCGGCCCCAGCTCCTGCAGAAACTCCAGCTCGCAGTCGCCCACGATCACAAACGCCACGCGCAGGCCGCCCACCACCTCCGGCTCGCGTGCGTGGTGCACCACGCCGTAGGTGTCAGACGTGAAGCTCTCGTAGGCGATGCGCGTCTCCACATCCGTCTGCGTGCTCTCCAGGGGCAGGCCCAGCCGGTTCACGAACACCTGCAGGGCCTCGGCATTGTCCCGGCTGGCCACACCCAGGTGGTCCATGCGCTGCACGGCACCGTCGTCCGGTACGGGCAGGCCCGTCAGCGGCGGGGTGAAGGCCACGCGCACGCCGCAGGTGGCGTTAGGATCGAGCAGGATGCGCTCGCCGCCACCCAGCCCCGCGGTGACGCTCTCCGTCAGCGCCCCCACGCCCTCCTCGCGCGCACTGCGAGCGGCGGCGTCGGGATCGGCCGCGGCCAGCGCGACGTGGTGCAGCCCCGGCCGCTCCAGTCCCGCCACGAACGGATCGCCCACGGCGAAGAAGGCCAACGCGCTGCGCCCGATGCCCAGCACCGGAATGCTGCGTCCGCCGCAAGGCACCTCGCGCCGCGGCAGACCGAAGTCGCGCTCGAACATCGCCGCGGCCGCCGCCGGCTCCGCGACGGCCAGGGCCACATACGCCAGCCGGTCGCTGATCATGGGCGCTCCTTCACAGCCAACTCTCACCCGCCGCCATGATTGCGTTACACCACCGCGGCACCCCGCCCCTGCTCAGGGTCGGTCTATCCCATGATACATGACCAGGGCTATTCCGGCTTGCATTGCACGGAGGAAGGAGGCGCTGCCTCCTTCCTCCGTACCTCCTCTCGCCGGCAGGGGCCGTGAGCCCCTGCACCCCATCCACAAAAGGGGTCAAGGGGGCTGGCTCCCTTGCGGGGGTGCCCGAGGGGGCGGCGCCCCCTCGGAGCCGAAACGTGCCCCGGCGATTCTGTTAGTTCGGAGCGGCGCGCTCGAAGTCGATCTTCTCCTTGATGGGCAGCCCCTTGAGGAAGCGGCGCAGGCTGTCCAGCCCCATCTCCACGGCGCCCAGGCGGATCCAGTCGCGGTTGCCCACCAGCCGGCTGCGGCGCGAGGCCACCTCGCTGCCCGTGCTGACCCCGATGCAGATGGTGCTCTGGATGTTGGGGTGCTGGGACTCGTCTCCGAGGGCCACCAGCACGGCCAGACCCACGTCCGCGCCGGCCTGCCGCCGCGCTGCCTCCGCGACGGCTTCCGCCACCTCGGGGGCCAGGGGCGCATCCTCCGGCGGAGCCGCGCCGTCCATCTCCAGCGCGCCGTACAGCTCACCCAGTCGCCGCGCCACCATGCCGCGGGTGAACACGGCCTCCGCGCCCGGCAGGGGTGCCAGCCGCGCCGCGGCCTGCCCACCGGTGTAGGTCTCGGCAATGGCCACCGTGGCGCCCCGCTCGCCGAGCAGGCTCAGCACCACGCCCTCCAGGGTCTCGTCGTCCTCGGCCAGGATGAAGTTGCCGATGCGCTGGCGCACCTCCGCCACCACCGGGCCGAGCTTGGTTTGGATCTCTTCCTCCGTGGCGCCGCGCACGGTGAGCTTGGTTTCGAGTTGCGGATAGTGGGCGCGGAAGCCCAGCTTCAGCGTGCCGTCCGGCACCATGGCCTCCAGCCCGGTCAGCAGCGCATCCGCATGAGATTCGCCGATGCCGAAGGAGTGGAAGCGCTTGAGGCGGATCACGGACTGGCTGCCGGCCTTCTCCAGCACGCGGGGGATGATCTCCAACTCCAGCATGCGGTGCAGCTCGCGCGGCACGCCCGGCGTGAAGTAGAAGCGGGCCTTGCCGATGGTCACCGCGAAGCCGCAGGCGGTGCCGATGGGGTTGTCCAGCACCTCCGCGCCTTCGGGCAGCATGGCCTGCTTGGTGTTGTTGTCCGGCATGGTGCGCCCGCGCCCGGCGAAGTAGGCCTTCATGTGCTCCAGCCAGCCCTCGTGCAGTTCCAGCTTCACGCCCGCGGCGCGGGCCGCCACCTCCTGCGAGAGGTCGTCCACGGTGGGCCCCAGGCCGCCGTTCACCACCACCACGTCGGCCCGCTGCCCGGCGCGCTGGAAGGCGTCCAGCAGGTCGTCGCGGTCGTCGCCCACGGTGGCGCCCCACTTCACGCCCAGCCCGAAGTCTTCCAACTTCTGGGAGATGTAGGAAAAGTTGGAGTTGACGATCTTCCCGGTCAGCACCTCGTCGCCGGTGCAGATGACTTCGATGTGCATGGGCGCAGCGATTCCACGGAGCAAGGGGATAGAAGAGACGCGGCGGACCCGGCCTCGGCCGCCGCTTTCGCGCATCCTAACCCGGCGGCCCCCGCCGCTCAAGAGCCGGGGGCGCGGCAGGGCCTGCGCCGCCTATAGCGGCAGGGTGATGGCCTGGCGCTGCTCCATGGCACGGCCCACGGCCTCCACGAACTCCATGTAGTCCGCACCGTCCGCGAAGCTGGGGAAGACCGGCGTGCCGTTGCGAATGGCCGAGACGAAGTCCGCCTCCACGCGCCACTCCCCGCGCACGGCGGCGGGAATCTCCACCACGGGCGGCGGCTCCTTGGGGCCCACCTTGCCCACGCGCTTGATCTCGCCCGGCTGCACCTTGCCCAGGCGGATCTCGTGGGTGGGCACGTCGTAGATCAGCGCGCCCTTGGTGCCGTACAGCTCGATGCGGTCGCCGGGAGAGTGCGCCGCCACGGAGGAGAACGTGTACGCGAAGTGCGCGCCGCTCTCCAGCTCGCCCGTGGCCACGACGCTCTCCGGGATGCGCACGGGCCGCGGGGCGCCCGTCTCGGGGTCGGGCCGCGACTCGGTGAAGAGCCGGCCCGTGGCCGAGACCGTGCGCGCCTTGCCCACCCAGCGCTGCAGGATCTCCGCGTAGATGCCCAGCGTCATCACGTTGTAGCCGGAGATGTCCCAGTCCATGCGCCAGTGCCAGGGGGCCTGGGGATTGAGCTGGGCATCCGAGAGGTGCTGCAGGCGCACCAGCCGCAGCTCGCCCAGCTCGCCGGCCTCCAGCAGTTCGCGCACGAAGCGCTGGCCGGGGAAGACGTGCGGCGCGGGACAGATCATGTTCACGAGGTCGGGATGGCGCTGGGCCTCGTCCCGCATATCGCGCGCCTCGGCCACGTTGCGGGCCATGCGGGCCTGGCAGAACACGTGCTTGCCCGCTTTGAGCGCGGCCACGGAAAGGTCGCGGTGCAGGTAGGGCGTCGTGCCCACCAGCACCACGTTGATGTCGTCGCGGGCGATCACGGCCTCGGGCGTGTCCACCACGTGGGGAATCTTCCACTCGGCCGCCACGGCCTCCGCGCTCTCGCGGCGCCGGTTGCACACGGCCACCACCTGCACGTCGGCCTCCTTGGCGAAGCCGGGCAGGTGCCGGGTCTTCACGATGTTGCCGGCACCGATGATGCCGATGCGGATCGGGACTGAGCTCATGCACTCCTCGCTGGCTGTGGATTGGCAGCCCACACTGTTGTACGAACGCGCCCCAAGGCGCAAGGGGCGGGCGATAACGGTAACGGCGATGCTTACTCCCCCCCAGACGGGGGCCCCTCCTCCGCTCGCTTGCGGAATTGGTCGGCCACCTGCAGCAGGCCCTCGGTGCAGGCGTCCCAGCGGTTCTCCTCCCAGCCGATCAGGCTGGCCAGCAGGGGCGTGCGCAGGGAGCGCGTCCAATCGCCCCAGCGCTCGAACTTGGCGAAGCGCTCCAGTTGACGGAGTTGCAGGTACATCAGGTCCAGCCCGCCGCCGGCCACTGTGTACGTACCGTTGTGGAAGAGCACGGCCTTCTTGAAGAAGCCCACCGGATCGAGCAGGAACGGGTGCGTGTTGGTGCGTCCGCGGATGATGGGCACGCCGGCACGGCCGCGCTCGTAGAAGCCCGGCGTGGAGGCCAGCAGGAACAGGTTGGTCTCCACCATGCGCGTGACGTGCAGCACGTCCTCCGCCAGCTCGGCGAAGACCCCCTCCATGGTGGGCGGGGCCAGCCCGATCTTCTCCAGCAGTTGGTTGTAGCGCACCCACAGCACGGAGCGGCTGCGCAAGGGCCGCTGCTCGGGCTCCAGCACCATCACGCGCTGGCGAGGCAGGCCGCGTCGCCGCAACGGCAGGCCCAGCGGCGGGAAGGCCTCCACCCGCTCCGCCGGGGGCTTTGCCAGCAGCGCCTGCAGCTCGCGCAGGGCGCGATCGAACCAGTCGAGCTGGTTCTCCTCCCAGGCCACGATGGCGGCGTTGAGGCGCGGCTCCCACAACGCCAGGTGCCAACGCGCCAGCGCCAAGCG
>Ga0209919_1000245_pt1 | contig 27743 bp, 22 predicted proteins | sample SalPon2A_C_D2_MG_FD_185721 | JGI IMG/M metagenome (GOLD analysis project Ga0209919, IMG submission 185721) | Soil microbial communities from South San Francisco under conditions of wetland restoration - Salt Pond MetaG R2A_C_D2_MG (SPAdes)... | ecosystem: Environmental > Terrestrial > Soil >... | reverse complement strand
GCTTCACGCTCCCCAGCCTGCAGCCGCAGCATTAGCGGCACATTAGTGCGCGGTGATCATTGCGTGAGTCAGCGGCGGGCGGCTCAGTCCGCGGCGTCCAGCTTGAAGGCGGCGCTGGAGGACAGCCCGAGCTGCGTGGCCCGGCGCACCGTCTCGGCGCCCAGGCGCGCAGCAAGCTGCCGCTCCTGCTCGGCCAACGCGTCCTCGGCCTGCTGCACGTGCTCCGGGTGCAGCTCGATGCCGCACCAGGCGCGGCCCAGCTTTTGCGCGGCCAGCGCAGTGGTGCCGGAGCCCAGGAAGGGATCGAGCACCAGATCGCCCGGCTCGGTGAACAGGCGGATGAACCACTCCGGCAGCGCCTGCGGAAAGGCGGCGCTGTGGGCGCGGTTGGCGCACTCGGTGGCCAGGTGCAGCACGTTGGTGGGGTAGGCCAGCTCGCGCCCGATCCAGTTCGACACGTTCTTGCCGAAGCCGCTGCCCACGCGGCTGGGGTCGCGGCGCTGGTCGGTCTCGCTCAGGTTCCGCAGGCGGCTCTGCTTCCAGTCGCCCATGGGCACCCGCACGGCATCCTGGAACATCTTGAAGCGCTTGGCGCGCGTGAAGTGCAGGCAGCGCTCCCAGGCATCGCGGAAGCGGTTGGGCCACTTGCCCGGGTAACAGTTCTTCTTGTGCCAGCAGTACTCTTCCGTCCACAGCCAGCCTTGGCGGCGCAGCGCCAGGATCAGCTCCAACACGTAGGGGTGCCGCTCTCCGGCCACCACGCGCTCCTTGATGTTGAGCACGAACGAGCCGGTGGGCTTGAGCACGCGGTGCAACTGCTCGGAGATGGGCAGGAACCACTCCACGTAGCGATCCGGGTGCACGCCCCCGTAGGTGCGCGTGCGGGCATCGGCGTACGGCGGCGACGTGACGATGAGGTCCGCGCTGGCGTCGGGCAGCAGGCGCAGCCACTCGCGCGCGTCCCCAGCCAGCACACGGTTGGTGAACAGCGGCTGCGGGCGCGCCGTGCTGCGGGTGCGTCCGGCAATGGTCTTGCGCGTAGGCGATTTTCCGGGTGCGGGCATCTGTGATAAAGCCAGAGGGAAATCAAGGCGCCTCCACCTCAGCGGCGGAGGCGCAACCAAAGCAACGGTGTCTAGCCGCGAGGATTGCGAAAAGCAGGCCATGCCCAAATCCACACCCGCTTCCAATGCTGCTCCCGCCCTCGGCGCCGGGCTCGATCCCGTGCGCTTCGAGGTGATCCGCAACGCCCTGCTGGCCATCACGGAGGAGATGGGGGCCACGCTGCGCCGCGCCGCATACTCCACGAACATCAAGACGCGCGGAGACTTCTCCTGCGCATTCTTCGACGCACAGTGCCGGGCGGTGGCGCAGGCCTTCGCGCAGCCAAGCCACCTGGGCTCGCTGGCGCACATCGTGCCCAAGGCCGTGGAGCGCTACGGGCGCGACAAGCTGGTGGACGGCGACATGCTGCTCTGCAACGACCCCTTCACCGGTGGCGTGCACCTGAACGACATCTCGCTGATCACGCCGGTGTTCCACGAGGGCGAACTGTTCGGCTTCCTGGCCAACATCGCGCACCACGTGGACGTGGGCGGCGGCGCACCAGGCAGCATCGGCGTCTCCAGCGAGATCTACCAGGAGGGCCTGGTGATCCCGCCCGTGCGCTTCGTGCGCGATGGCGTGATCGATACCAACGTGTTCGACATCATCCGCGCCAACTTCCGCGGCGTGCACGAGATCTCCGGGGACTTCCGCGCGCAAACGGCCGCCAGCCGGCTGGGCGCCCGCCGCCTGGGCGAGCTGATCGCGCGCTACGGCGCCGACGAGCTGCACCGCTACATGGACGGCCTGCTGGACTACACCGAGCGCCGCGTGCGCGCCGAGTTCGCCGGCTTCCCGGACGGTAGCTACCCGGCCGAGTCGTGGATGGACGGCGACGGCGTGCGGGACGAGCCGATCCGCTTCCGCATGACGGTGATCGTGGACAAGGGCACCGTGGCGGTGGACCTGACCGAGACGGACCCCCAGCGCAAATCGCCCACCAATGCCACCTTCTCGCAGACATACTCGGCCATCGTGTACGTGCTGAAGTGTCTGCTCGATCCGGACGTCCCGGTCAACGACGGACTGTACCGGCTGGTGGACATCCGCACCCGACCCGGCACCATCGTGAATGCCCAGCACCCGGCGGCCGTGGCGGCGGGCTGGGAGGTGGCCGTGAACCTGTGCGACCTGATGTTCAAGGCGCTGGCGCCCGCCATGCCCGAGCGCGTGGCGGCCTGCGGCAAGGGCATCATCTGCAACTTGGCCTTCGGCGGCACCCGGCCGGATAGCGGCGCGTACTTCACCTACTACGAGACCATCGCCGGCGGCTATGGCGCCACGCTGCGCACGGACGGGATGGACGCCGTGCAGGCGCACTTCCAGAACACGGAGAACGCGCCCATCGAGGAAACGGAGTACCACTATCCCGTGCGCATCCTCCGCTACGAGCTGATCCCGGATTCCGAGGGCGCCGGCACCCACCGCGGCGGCATGGGCGTGCGGCGCGACTACCTGTTCCCCGGCTGGCAGCCCAGCTTCTCCATCCTCTCCGACCGCGCCAAATTCGCGCCGTGGGGTCTCTTCGAGGGCGGCGACGCGCGCAAGGCTTACTACGTGCTCAATCCGGACACGCCCCAGGCCCGCGAGCTGCCCTCCAAGATCACCTTCGAGCTGGGCCCGGACGAGGTCATCAGCGTGCAAACCCCTGGCGGGGGCGGCTGCGGCCATCCCTTCGAGCGCCCCGCCGATCTGGTGGCCGAGGATGCCGCCCAGGGCCGCATCTCCCTGCAACGCGCACGGGACGTCTACGGCGTGGCGCTGGACGCCCGCTCCTTTGCCGTGGACGAGGCCGCCACCAGCCAACTCCGCGCCGGCCACGCCGCTGTTCCGGGCGGAGACGATTAAGCCTCGCCTGGAAGCGCTTCGCGTCGTTGCACGCCGCAGCGACAAGTCATCATTCCGAGCGCAGCGAGGAATCTGTTGTGCCTCCAGGCAAACAGATTCCAGAGCCCGCGGCCAAGCCACCGCACGACGCACGGGGCTGGACAGGGATCTCTGCGCTCGCCCACCCCGGATTGGCTCCGTTTCGCAATATTCGCATCGCACCCCTCCAGCCCTCTCCTGTAGCTGCTCTGCGGCCACCCCATCATCGCACGGGAGACCGCCCGGCGCAGCGGACAAAAGCGCACCAATCCGCACCCGGCCGGACGCTGACGCCGCGCACCGGGCGTCGTACAATGAACGGAGGTGGCCGCACGTCCCGCATGATGGCGGCCGCCCCAGCAGGCCGGGGAGAAAGCGCCCCGCTGCGGAGGCTCCGGGGCCGCAGCCTTCTGTGCGAGGAGACGGGCCATGATCCGCAAGATACTTGCCGTCACGGTGCTGCTGCTGGTGCTGGCGCCGCTTCCGGTGCTGGCCGAAAATGACCAGACGGTGGTGATCGGGTGGGGCCTGGGGGGCTACGATGCGCCCGCGGACGACGTGCGGGGCGACCGCAAGCTGCTCGCGTCCCACGCCTACGTCGAATGGTACGCGCTGGATGAATTGGGCTTCGGGTTCCGCCGCACGGTGCTCATCGAGACCGGCATTGCCTTCCTGGCCCTGGGCGCCTTCGAGACCTTTTCCCTCACCACCAACATGGTCACGGTGAACTGGGTGCCCTTTGGCGCCCAGCGCTATGCGCGGCTGGGCCTGGTCGCCGGGGTGGGCACGGCGGACTACAAGTACGACGGCGTGTTCTTCCTGCTGGGCGGAGCTACGCGCCAGGCCCACACGTCCGGCACGGCCACCCTGGCCGGGGCCTACCTGGACTGGGGTGGCGACGGCTTCGGCGCCCGCCTGGGCTACGACATGATCTCCACCAACCTGGACAACGTGACGGTCAGCGGCAGTTCGCTCAAGGCCGACGGCTCGGGCAATTCGATCTACTTCGACCTGCGCTGGGCGTTCTGACGCCGGGCGGATGCCGCCACGCTCCGTCACCGATCCCCATTGCAGGACCGCCCCCCGCGCACCCCACAGCGGCGCGCGGCAGGGCGGGGCTTTGCGAAAGCGCCGCTTCCGGTTAGGATGCACCCGCAGTGGGGGCAGGGGCCCTGGCGCGCTGGCGCCGGGGAGCATCCATCGAGCTTGGCACGCAATGACCACCTACCGACTCGGCATCGACATCGGCGGCACCTTCACCGACGGCGCGCTGGTGGACGAGGGCAGCGGCGAGCTGTCCATCATCAAGGTACTCACCACCCCCGCCAACCCGGCCGAAGGCTTCATGGAGGCCGTGGAGCGGGCTCAGCGCAAGGCGGGCTTCGCCCCCGAGGCGCTGAGCATGCTGGTGCACGCCACCACCATCGCCACCAACGCCATCATCGAGGGCAATATCGCCAAGATCGGCATGGTGACCACCGAGGGCTTCCGCGACGTGCTGGAGATCGGGTACCAGATCCGGCCCCGGCTCTACGACATCTTCCAGGCCAAGCCCCGTTCGCTGGTGCCCCGCCGCTGGAGCTTCGGCGTGCCGGAGCGCCTGGATCACGAGGGCCGCGTGCTGACCCCGCTGGACGAGGCTGCGCTGCGCCGCGTGATCGCGCAGATGAAGGCCGAGGGCGTGGAGGCGGTGGTCGTGTGCTTCCTGCACGCCTATGTGAACCCGGTGCACGAGCAGCGCGCGGCGGAGATCCTGCGCGCGGAATGGCCGGAGGCTTACCTGTCCATCTCCTCGGAGGTGTGCCCGGAGTTCCGCGAGTTCCCCCGCGCCTCCACGGCCGCGGTCAATGCGGCGGTGATGCCGGTGGTGGCGCGCTACGTGGACCGCATCGAGTCCGGCCTCAAGGAGCGCGGCATCGTCGCGCCGTTCTACGTGATGCAGTCCAACGGCGGCGTGATGGGCGGAGAGGCGGCCAAGGCCAAGCCGGTATACATGGTGGAGTCCGGCCCGGCCGCAGGCGTCATCGCCGCGGGCGCGCTGGCCCAGGCCATGGGCTATGCCAACGTGATCAGCTTCGACATGGGCGGCACCACGGCCAAGGTGGGCATGGTGCAGAACGGCCAGCCCAAGGTCTCAACGGAGTACGAGGTGGGCAGCCAGGCCCACTCGCCCCTGGGCGAGGGGAAGGGCAGCGGCTATCCCGTGCGCACGCCGGTGATCGACCTGGTGGAGGTGGGCGCGGGCGGGGGCAGCCTGGCCTGGATCGATGCAGGCGGCTCCCTGCGCGTGGGGCCCCAGAGTGCAGGGGCCGATCCCGGGCCCGTGTGCTATGCGCGCGGCGGCGAGCGGCCGGCGCTGACGGACGCCAATCTGGTGCTGGGGCGGCTCAATCCGGACTACTTCCTGGGCGGCGAGCTGAAGCTGGACGCCACCGCGGCCCGCGCCGCGCTGGCGCGCCACATCGCCGAGCCGCTGGGCCTGGAGCCCCTGCGCGCAGCGGCCGGCATCGTGGAGATCGCCAACGCGGGCATGATCGCCGCCATGCGCTTGGTTTCCGTGCAGCGCGGCTACGACCCGCGGGACTTCGTGCTGGTGGCCTTCGGTGGGGCGGGGCCGCTGCACGCCAATGCCCTGGCGGAGGAATTGGGCATGCGCACGATCCTCGTGCCGCCCAGTCCGGGCGTGGCCTCGGCCATCGGCCTGCTGATGACGGACATCAAGCACGAGTTCGTGGCCACCCGTCGCACGCTGCTGCGCCAGAGCGACCCCGCTGAGCTGAGCGCCACCCTGGCCGCCTTCGAGGCCCAGGCCGGCGAGCTGCTCTCCGCCGAGCGCGAGCAGTGGGAAGGCGTCCAACTCGTGCGCACCTGCGACCTGCGCTACAAGGGCCAGTCCCACGAGTTGCAGGTGGTGCTGCCCGGCGGCACGCTGGGCGAGGCGGAGCTGGCGCGCACGCAGGCCCTGTTCGAAGAGGCCCACCAGCGCGCCTACGGCTACGTGGCCGCCGAAGATCCCATCGAGCTGGTGAACCTGCGCCTCACGGCGGTGGGCCACCTGCCCCCGATGCCCCGCAAGCGCGTGGAGGCCGGCAGCGGCGATCCCGCGGCCGCGCGCAAGGGCCAGCGCCCGCTCTGGGTGCGGGGCGAGCTGCTTGACGCGCCCGTGTACGACCGCTACGCCCTGCGCGGCGGCGACGTGCTGCCCGGCCCGGCCGTGGTGGAGGAGATGGACTCGTCCACCGTCGTACTGCCCGGCTACACGGCCCGCACGGACGAGTTCGGCAACCTGCTTATCACGAAGGACTAGGCTGCCTCCCATGCCCGATGCCAAGCGCTGTCCCTGGTGCGGGGACGACCCGCTGTACGTGGCCTATCACGACACGGAGTGGGGCGTGCCCGTGCGCGACGACCGCGTGCTGTTCGAGTTTCTGCTGCTGGAGGGGGCCCAGGCCGGGCTGAGCTGGATCACGATCCTGCGCAAGCGCGAGGCCTACCGCCGTGCCTTCGCCGACTTCGACGCGGCCCGGGTAGCGGCCTTCGGCGAGGCGGACGTGGCGCGGCTGCTGGGCGACGCCGGCATCGTGCGCAACCGCGCCAAGGTGGCCGCGGCCATCGGCAACGCGCGCGCCTTCCTGGAGGTGCAGGCCGAGTTCGGGAGCTTCGCGGACTACATCTGGCGCTTCGTGGACGGCCGGCCCGTCCAGAACACGCGCCGCACGCTGAAGGACATTCCCCCCACCACCGAGCTGTCGGACGCCATCAGCAAGGACTTGCGCAAGCGCGGCTTCCGCTTCGTGGGCCCCACCATCGTCTACTCCCACATGCAGGCCACGGGCATGGTGAACGACCACCTGGTGGACTGCTTCCGCCACGCCGAGCTACAGCAGCTCGGGCGCTAATCACCCAACCCGCAGCGCCCCCGCTCACACGTCCAGCCCAAGCTGCCGCGGAGCCGGCGGCTCCGTGGCGTCCTCCGCGCGGCCGTCCGGCAGCAGGTGCACCACACGCACACCCTGCGGCCGCAGCGCGCGGGCGATGAGGTGCTCGCGGTGACAGCGGCGCGGGTCACCCTCGCTGCACAGCACGGCCACGCGCACGGACCCGGCCAGCTCCGTCTGCAGCGCGGCGAGGCCTGCCCGGAAGGCCGGCGCCGCGGCCATGGCATCATAGTCCGGCGCGCCGTCGGGCCCGTGCAGGCTTGGGTCTTCCGGCCGTCCGCCCAGGGTGTCGCCCATCCAGCGATAGCCCACGCCAGCTTCATCCAGCAACCGCGCCAAGTGTTCGCGTCCGAACCAGGGCCAGCGGCTGTAGGGCCGCGAACGTACGTCCAGCACGCGTCCGATGCCGTGTCTCCGCAGCAGGGCCAGGAATACCTCTGCCGGGTGGTTAGAGTGGCCGATGGTGTACAGGGCGGGCGGGGCGTCAGGCGCGGGCGGTGTGGTCATGGGGCTGACCTCCGGGCGAGCGTGACCATGGGCCGAGCCTAGCCCCACCGCACGTGTAGCGGCAAGCGTTGGGGGGTGGCTTCTTGCACCCATGGTCCGAGTGGGCAGCAATGGTGCCGCGCAAACGCGGCGGCAACTGTCCGATCGTGCTAAACTCCCACGGCTGGGCGGAACGACGCCGGGGGGCGCCATGGACAGACGGAGAGTGCAGATGGCCGTGCGCGTGCTGGTCGGGGCCGTGGTGAGTGCCGTGGCGCTGATGCTGTGGGGCTTCATGTTCTGGGTGGTGCTCTCTGCCCCGGGTGGTGCCACGCGCGCCTTGCCGGACGAGCCAGCCCTGATGCAGACCTTGCGCGAACACCTGCCCGCATCGGGCACCTACTACTTCCCGCTGCCGCCCTCGCCCACGCCAAGTCGGGATGATCGCGCGGCCGTGGAGGCGTTCCGCCAGCGCGAGTTGGCAGGGCCCATCGGCATGATCCACTTCCGCCGGGAGGGTGCGGACCCCCTTTCGCCCTTCGTGTACGTGGAGCGCGGCCTGCACGCCTTCGTCTCCTCTCTCATCGCCGCGTTGCTGCTGGTGGTGGCGCTGCCGGAGTTGGAGGGCTTCGTGCAGCGGACGGCGTTCGTGTTCGGCCTGGGCGTCTTCGCGGCAGTGGCCGTGCGCTTTTCCGAGCCCATATGGTGGCACCTGCCCTGGCGGCACTTCGTGCACGGCGCGATCTACGATTCCGTGTCCTGGCTCATTGCCGGCGTGGTGCTGGCGGCCATCGTCAAGCCCCCCCGGGGCGTACCGCACCTCACCGATCCCAGCAAACCCCTCTGGAAGCGCGCGCTGGAAGTCGATTAACTGCGTCCGCCCGGACAACTCTCACCTGCCCGCGAACCGCGCGGGCTCCGGCTCACTCGAACGGTGGGCGTGGCGTCGCATGGCCGGGACGGGCGCTCCGGCCTTGAGATTGGGTGACCCGTCGGCTATACCTCGTGGAAGGGCCGGCCTGGGATGGGTCGGCAAGCATCCGTGATTCCGCGGCCATCCGCGGCGCCTTTGTGGCAATCCCGCGGCGATCCTGCGGCCCCCCTCACCCATCGTTTTCCATGCACGGTCTGACGCTCGAACAGTCCAACCGCATCATCACCGCCACGTTGGCCAAGGGCCGCGAGATGGGCCTGCCGCCGCTGGGCGTAGCCGTGCTGGATCCGGGAGGCCACCTGATCGCCATGCAGCGCGAGGACGGCCTGACCTTCCTGCGCGTGCGCATCTGCCAAGCCAAGGCCTACGGCTCGCTGGCCATGGGCATGCACTCGCGGCACCTCGCGGAGCGCTACGCTGGTGGCACGACGCAGCAGGGCTTCTTCCAGGCCCTCAACGGTATGACCGGCGGGCAGGTGGTGTCCGTGCCGGGCGGTGTGCTGGTGCAGGATGCCGACGGGACCGTGCTGGGCGCCGTGGGCGTCTCCGGCGCTGCCAGTGAGGATGATGAAGCCTGCGCCGTGGCCGGCATCGAGGCCATCGGGTACACGGTCACGCTGTAATGACGGGACGCCTCGCGGCGTGCCGTCACCTTCCGAGTCGTGGGAGACCGCCATTAGGATGATGCGCGTGCTGCTCCGTCCACTCCATTGGGTTGTGTCCCGGATCCCGCCGGCCGCCCTGCTGCTGGCGGCGCTGGCCATCGGGTTGTGCGCCGAACTCTGGGTCGTCGCGCTGCCGGCCCGGGCCGCGGACGAGCCCCGCCCACTGGTGGTGATGCTGGGCAGCCAGCCCGCCACGCTGGATCCGCTGCGGGCTACGGACGCGGACGGCGTGCGCATCTCTCACCAACTCATCTTCGACACGTTCGTGCGGCTGGGGGACGACCTCACCATCCAGCCGAACCTGGCCGCCTTCAAGCGCCTTTCGCCCACGCGCTACCGCTTCTCGCTGCCCAAGGGCCGGCACTTCCACAACGGCGCACCGCTGACGGCCGCCGACGCCGTGTACACCCTGCAGCGCTTCATGGCGCCGGAGGTGGGCTCGCCCTACGGCGGCTCCCTGCGCGACGAGATTGCCAGCGTGAGGCAGACGGGCAAGCTGAGCTTCGAGGTGACGCTGAAAGCGCCCTATGCTGCATTCCTTTCGCACATGACGCTGCCGGTTCTCTCGCGCCAGCAGAACGGTGTGCCCACGCCCTGGGGCGACCTGAACGGCACCGGCCCCTTCCGCTTCGTGCGCCGCGACGTAGGCGAGATCGTGCTGGATCGCAACCCGGACTATCCGCACCCGGCGGGCGTGGCGCGGGTCGTGTTCAAGATCGTGCAGGACGAAGCGACGCGCCTGCTCAAGTTCGAGAAGGGCGATATCCAGCTCGCCATCAACGTGCTGCCGCTGGACAAGATCGCCGAGTTCGGCCGCCCGCCGCTAAGCGACCGCTACCGCGTGGTGGAATCCCCCGGGCTCTCGTACCAGTACCTGGGCTTCAACCTGCGCGATCCGATCCTGAAGCACCCGCGGGTGCGCCAGGCGATCGCACACGCCATCCACGTGAACGTGCTGATCGCGCGGCGCCAGATGAGCCACTCCGTTCCGGCCACGGGCCTCATGCCGCCCGGCAGCCCCTACAGCGATCCCTCGCTGAAGCCCTACGCGTACGATCCCGCCGAAGCCAAGCGCCTGCTGGATGCGGCGGGCTACCCAATGCAGAACGGACGGCGCTTCCGGCTGACCTACAAGACCAGCACGGACCGCTCCGCCGTGATCCAGGCGCGCGTGATCCAGAACGACCTGCGCCAGGTAGGCATCGACGTAGAGGTGCGCTCCTACGAGTGGGCCACGTTCTACAGCGACATCCGCAAGGGCAACTTCCAGCTCTACTCGCTGCGCTGGATCGGGGTGTCCGATCCGGACTTTCTCTATGCCCTGCTGGACTCCAAGAGCGTGCCGCCCCAGGGCCGCAACCGCGGCGGCTACGCGAACCCCAAGGTGGATGCGCTGCTGGAAAGAGCGCGCGTCACCGCCGATCCCAAGCGCCGCGCGGCGCTGTACCGTGAGGTACACCGCATCGCGCACGCGGCGCTGCCCTACCTCAGCCTGTGGCACAACAACAACGTCGCCGTGGTCTCGCGTGCGCTGAGCGGCTTCCGCCTCGCCCCCGCCGGGGGCTTCGAACACCTGGCGGACGTGCGCTGGGCAGTGAAGTAGGGGCGCCGCCATGACCTACCTTGTGCAGCGGGTGCTGTGGACGGTGCCCATCCTGCTGGGCGTGCTGACGCTGGTGTTCTTCCTGCTGCACCTGATTCCCGGCGATCCGGTGGACATGATGCTGGGCGAGCAGGCCCTGCCCGCCGACCGCGCCCAGATGCATGCCGCCCTGGGTCTGGATCAACCCCTGGGCGCGCAGTACCTGGGCTACCTGGAGCGCACCGTGCGGGGCGACCTGGGGCAGAGCTTCCGCCAGCATCGGCCCGTGGCGGCGCTCATTGCCGAGCGCATGCCGGCTACGGCCGAGCTGATGCTCGGGGCGATGGTGGTGGCGCTGGGGGTGGCGCTGCCGCTGGGGCTGCTGGCCGCGCTGCACCACGGCCGCTGGGTCGATCAGGTGGCCAGCGTCTTCGCTGTGCTGGGCGTAGCCACGCCCAATTTCTGGCTGGGGCCGCTGCTGATCCTGGCCTTCGCCATCAAGCTGGACTGGCTGCCGGTGAACGAGATGGGAGGGCTGAACCATCTGGTGCTGCCCTCCATCACGTTGGGCACGGCCATGGCCGCGCTGCTCTCGCGCATGATGCGCACGGCGCTGGTGGAGGTGCTGGGCGAGGACTACATCCGCACCGCCCGCGCCAAAGGCCTGCGCGAGCATTCGGTGATCCTTGTGCATGCCCTGCGCAACGCGCTGATCCCCGTGGTCACTGTAATCGGGCTGCAGGTGGGCGCGCTGCTCTCCGGCGCCATCATCACGGAAAGCATCTTCGACTGGCCCGGGCTGGGCACCCTGCTGCTGGGCGGCATCTACGGCCGCGACTACCCCCTGGTGCAGGGCTGCATCCTCGTCATCGCCCTCACGTACGTGTTCGTGAATCTCGCCACGGATCTGGCCTACGGCTGGATCGACCCCCGTATTCGCCGCCCATGAGCGCCCTCAGCCGTCCCGCGCGCCGCGTGCTGGTGCTGACGGTCCTGCTGGGCGTGTGCTTCTGTGTGCCCGCCCTGCTGGCCCCCTGGCTGGCCCCGGAAGACCCCATGGCGCTCGACCTGATGGGCTCGCTGACGCCGCCGAGCTGGACCCACCCGCTGGGACAGGACGAGCAGGGCGGCGACATCCTCAGCCGCCTTATCTATGGTGCCCGCATCTCGCTGGTGGTGGGGCTGGCCACGGTCGCCGTCTCGGCCAGCATGGGCACCGCGGTGGGACTGCTCGCCGGCTATGCGGGCGGCTGGACGGAGCAGCTCGCCATGCGCGGCGTGGACGTGCTGCTGGCCTTCCCCGGCCTGTTGCTGGCCATCGGCCTGGTGGCCGTGCTGGGGCCGGGCCTGGGCAACGTGGTGATCGCCCTCTCCGTACTGGGCTGGACGGGCTTCGCGCGATTGGTGCGCGGGCAGGTGCTCACGGTGAAGGGCCTGGACTACGTCCAGGCCGCCACCAGCCTGGGTGCGGGGCACCTGCGCCTGATGCTGCGGCACATCCTGCCCAACATGATGGCGCCCGTGCTGGTACAGGCGTCCTTCGCCATCGCCGGGGCCATCCTCTCCGAGGCTTCCCTGAGCTTCCTGGGCCTGGGCGCGCCGCCCGGCACACCCTCCTGGGGTGCCATGCTGGCCGACGGCCGCAATGTGCTGGTGGAAGCGCCCTACGTCTCCATCTTCCCCGGCTTGGCCATCATGCTGGTCGTGCTGGGCTTCAACCTGCTAGGCGACGCCCTCGCCGACTGGCTCGATCCACGCCGCCGCGACGCCTGAACGCTTGCCCGAAGGCACCACTCGCGCGGGCCGGCCGACCGGCACGGGCCCGCTTGGCACGTTGGCGCGGGCGGTGGTACGTTGGCACCGCGGGGGCGGCGCGACCGGCGCGCTCAGTGCCGCTTGGGTTCCACGATACGCGGCGAGGCGATGGAAGGGCGAGAGGAGGGGCGGGAATTTCGCGAGTTGACCCGGCAGGAACTTGACCTGCTGGCCCTCGACCTCATTCAGAAGCTCCAGCGCACCTACGAGCCGGGCCTGGACCGCGTCATCACGCAGCAGAATGTCTACCAGCCCATGCGCGATCCGGGTCGCGCGGAGTTGGAGGCGTTCATGGAGCATGTGCTGGCGCCCGGCTCCGCCGTGGAGGGTGTCGAGCACCTGGATCACTGCCTGGCTCAGCTCGAAGCCGGCCGGCACGTGCTGTTCCTGGCCGAGCACCGCGGCAACCTGGACGTACCCTCGTTCTCCGTGCTCCTCCAGCGCACCTATCCGCGCGCGCGGGAGATCCTCAAGCGGCTCATCTACATTGCCGGCCGCAAGCTGAACGAGTCGTCCGACTTCATCAAGATGTTCACGGAGAAGTACTCGCGCCTGGTGATCGTGCCCCGGCGCGACTTCCCGCCCGAGCGCCCCGATGCGACCGAGGAGGGGCGCCAAGCCCGCGAGGAATTCATCACTAACGCCGCCCGCATCAACCGCGCGGCCTTCCGCGAACTGGTGCGGCTCAAGAAGGCCGGGCACATCTTCGTGCTGTTCCCGCTGGGGGGGCGGCTCAAGCCCGATGCGGACAACCGGCCCGTCCGCGAGACGACCTCCTATCTGCACAGCTTCGACACGGCCTATCTGGTCAGCATGGATGGGAATACACTGCCGCCCGGCGAGCGCATGGAGGACGAGCGACCCATCCAGGACACCGTGGTGTTCCGCGTGGGGCCCGCGCTGCCCTGCAAGGCCTTCCTCGCCGAAGAGCGCGAGCGCTTCGACGCCGCCCGCACTGAGGGGCGGCTGCCGCCGGATGCCGACTACGAGCAGACGGTAGTGGAACACATCATGGCCATGCTGGAGCACCTGCGCCTGCACGGCAGCTACGGCCTGCCCGCCGATCACTGAGCCCCCCGGTCGGCAGACCGGGGCCCCGCACCGGCTATCGCCGCCAGGACCGACCGGGATACGCGATCCAACGCAGCACCATCCGACCCAACGCCACAGCCCGAGGAGCAACGATGACGACCGACCTGAAGGTGGAGGTGAAGAACCGTGTGGGCATCCTCACGATGAACCGCCCGGACAAGCTCAACGCGCTCACCACCGAGATGAACGACGCCGCCGTGCAGGCCCTGGAGGCGTTCGCCGCGAATGGCGACGTGGGTTGTGTCGTGCTCACCGGCGAAGGCCGCGGCTTCTGCGCAGGCGGCGACGTCTCCGCCATGCACGCGGGCGTGGAGATCGGCGGCAAGGGCGCGAGCCTGGAAACGAAGGTGGACGCGCTGCGGCGCCGCCACGCCTTCCCCTGGCTGCTGCACCGGCTCGGCAAGCCCACCATCGCCGTCGTCAACGGGCCCGCTGCGGGCGCGGGGCTGGGCTTGGCGCTCTCCTGCGATCTGCGCCTGGCCAGCGACCAAGCCCGGCTCGGCACCGCCTATGCCCGCATCGCATACGGCGGTGACTACGGCACGACGTGGCAGCTCACCCGACTGGTGGGCCCTGCGAAGGCCAAGGAGATGTTCTTTCTGCCCGATCTGGTGGATGCCGCCGAGGCCGTGCGCCTGGGGCTGGTCAACCGCGTGTTCCCGCACGAGCAGTTGTGGGAGGAGGCCATGGCCATCGCCGAGCGCATCGCACGCGGCCCTGCCGTGAGCTATCGCTACATGAAGGCCAACGTCAACGCAGCCGTCACATCCGACTTCCGCACCCTGCTCGATCGGGAGGCGGAAACCCACATCCGCTGCGGCGAGACGGCCGACCATGCCGAGGGCGTGGCCGCCTTCATGGAGAAGCGGGAGCCCCACTTCCAGGGCCGTTAGGCCCCGCCGGGGCGGCCATTGCGGAAAATCAGCGCTTCCAGAACGGGTTGCCGCCGGTCACGCGGGCGGTGATCTCCGCCACCTGGGGCAGGTAGTCCCTGGCCGAAGACACGTAGTGCCCGTTGAGGCGCTCGCGATAGCGGTCCGCCCCCCAGATCGCCGCGATGGCGGACAGCGGCTGCAGCCCCGCGGCGGCACCCTCCTGGTAGCCCTGCCAGTTGCGCGCATGCTCTTCCGACCGGAAGAGATTCATCTGGCTTCAGGCAAATGCGAGATCCTGCGCCCATTCCTTCGGGGGCAGGCTCACGTAGCCGACCATCGTCTCCGGCTCCGCAGCGAGCACCTCGCCGTCACGCATGGTCAGCCGCAGCGGCTCGCCGCAATCCAGGCAGGGCGCCTCCACCACCACGGTCTTGCCAGGGAATATCCAGCACATGGCAGCCGCCTCGAAGCCGCACTGCGCGTACCACTTCCGCTCGCCGTCCACGCTGACGCAGTAATGCGTGGGCAGGTTGTTGAAGGGCGCGAAGGAGGCGATCAGTTCGGTGGAGGGGTGCAGCCATGCAGGGATGCCCGCCGCCATCAGGTCGTGCAGCAGCGTGCGCCCGGCCTCCGGCGCCAAGCCGAAGTCCCGCGCCAGTTCCGTGTAGTGCGGCGCCGAGCCCCGCTCGATGAACGTCAGCAGCACCCGGTGAAAGGCGCGGTCCAGCAGGTCGCGATCGGCCATGGCGTGCCCTTGGTATGCGGGGCCGGCACGGCGCGCGTCTTTTCTCGGCACGCGGGCATCCGGCGTCGTGAGTGGGATGCCTGCATCCTGCCACACGGCACCGCCATCGCAATCGTTTTTCGCCGGCAACGTAGCCAATGCCTCCACACCATCGCCATTCATTTCCCTGCTTTTCTCTGCCCGCTCTTCATCTTTGGCTACGGCCGGGTGCTGCATAATGGTTTCGGTAAGCTCCGGTGACGATCCTCCTGCGGATTGCGCTTCAAGGTAGGACCTCGGTAGCCGGGCGTGACCTGAATTGTCGCTTGGCATATGGTGGGAATAATTGGCATCCGATGGTAATCGCTGCGACACGCAATTGTGCCCTGAAGCCAGTTCCCACCGGTTGCTTTGCGTCGCCGCAGCCATCACCCACGTTGCCATCAAAAGGGGACGCCAACATGTTCCGTGAGGTGCTTGGGCCGACCAAGCGCGAAATCGCCAATCAGCTCAATCGCGAGAATGGCCTGACCCTGGCCGTCCTCGCCGAGCGCCTCGGCATCAGTCGCGAGGCCGTGCGCATCCAGATCAACGAGATGATTCACGACGGCTGGGTCGCGCGCAGCACCCAGCTACGGCGCGGCGGTAAGGCGGGCCGCCCTGCCACGCTCTATCAGCTCACCCCCGCGGGGCAGCACCTGTTTCCCAAGCAATACGACAAACTAGCGCAACTGCTGTTGCAGGTGCTGTTTGAGGTGGAGGGCCTGGATTGCGAGCACCAAATTCTCTCCGACCTGACCGAGCAGCGTCTGGCCCCGTGGCGCGAGCGGCTGGCAGGGCTCTCCCTGGACGAGAAGCTGCAGGCGCTCAAGGAGCTCTATGCGGCCGGCGACCGCTTCACCGAGCTGGAGCGTCTCGATGACGGCTGGCGGCTGGTGGAGTTCAACTGCCCCTTCCTCAACGTGGCCCTGCGCTATCCGTCTCTGTGCAGCACCAGCGTCAACCTGCTCACGCGCCTACTGGGCGTGCGGGTGGTGCGCGAGGAGCGCTTCCAGGACGGTGCCAACCGCTGCACGTTCCGCATCCTGCCCGATCAACCGTGCGAGCCGCCGGGCTTCGAGCTGGAGCCTGAGCCGCAGCGGGTTTGAGCCGCGACGACCGTCGGGCGGCACCTGGCTCCCGTTCCCATCCGCGCTCCGATGCGCTATCGGCTAGGGAAGACCGCTCGAATGCGGCCCCCATCCACCCGAGCGCAGAGGATGCCTTTCCATGACGCAACGCGGCTACGCCAAGGGTCTCACCAACTACGGTGACCCGGGATTCTCCAAGTTCCTGCGTGGGGCCTTCCTGCGCCAGATGGGCTTTGACCGGGAGGACTTCGAGAAGCCCATCATCGGCATCATCAACACGTACTCGGAGCTGAACCCGTGCCACCGCGGGTTCATCGAGCTGGCGCCCGCCGTGCGGCGGGGCGTGCTGGAGGCCGGCGGCCTGCCCGTGGAGTTGCCCACCATCTCGCTGGGCGAGACGTTCCTGCACCCCACCTCCATGCTCTTCCGCAACCTGATGGCCATCGACACGGAAGAGATGATGCGGGCGCATCCGCTGGATGCCGTGGTGCTGATGGGCGGCTGCGACAAGACCACGCCAGCGCAGCTCATGGGCGCTGCAAGCGCGAACATCCCCGCCGTGTTCCTGGCGGCGGGCTCCATGCTCACCGGGGACTGGCAGGGCGAACGGCTGGGCGCCTGCACGGACTGCCGCCGCCTGTGGGGCGAGTACCGCGGCGGGCGCGTCAGCGACCAGGACATCGAGACCATCCAGGGTCAGCTCATGCCTACGGCCGGCACCTGCATGGTGATGGGCACCGCCTCCACCATGGCCTGCGTCACCGAGGCGCTGGGGATGATGGTGCCCGGTGGGGCTTCGCCTCCCGCAGCCTATGCGGATCGCCTGCGCATCGGCGTGGAGACGGGTCGCACGGCCGTGCGCCTCACCGAGAGCGGCCTCACACCGGACCGCATCATGACGCCCGAGGCCTTCGAGAATGCGATCCGCGTGCTGCTGGCCATCGGCGGCTCCACCAATGGCGTGGTGCACCTGACGGCCATGGCCGGGCGGCAGGGCATCGTGATCGAGCCGGACGCCTTCGACCGCCTGAGCGAAGACACGCCCATGATCGTCAACCTCAAGCCCTCCGGGAAGTACTACATGGAGGACTTCCACAAGGCCGGCGGCATGCGCGTGGTGCTGCACGCGCTAAAGGACAAGCTGCACCTGGACTGCCTTACCGTGACGGGCCGCACGCTTGGCGAGTTGCTGAACGAGCCCTTCACGCACCCCGACTGGCAGGACGTGATCTATCCCGCCAGTGCGCCCCTGCAGGAAAAGGGCGGCATGGCCATCCTGCGCGGCAACCTGGCCCCCGATGGCGCCGTGATCAAGCGCTCCGCGGCCAATCCGGAGCTGATGCAGCACACCGGGCGCGCCGTCGTGTTCGACTCGCTGGAGGATCTCTCCGCCCGCATTGACGACCCGGCGCTGGATGTGACCGCTGAGGACGTGCTGGTGCTGCGCAACGCGGGCCCCATCGGCGCACCGGGCATGCCCGAGTCCGGCTACATCCCCATTCCGAAGAAGCTCGCCCAGCAGGGCGTGAAGGACATGGTGCGCATCTCCGACGCCCGCATGAGCGGCACGGCCTATGGCACCATCGTGCTGCACATTGCGCCCGAGGCCGCCGTGGGTGGCGGACTGGCCCTCGTGCAGTCGGGCGACCGCATCGAGCTGGATGTGGCCAAGCGCCGGCTCAATGTGCTGGTGGACGATGCGGAACTGGTGGCCCGCCGCACCCGCTGGCAGCCCCCGGTGCTGGATACGGCGCGCGGCTACCTCAAGCTGCACCGCGAGCAGGTGCAGCAGGCCCACCTGGGCTGCGACCTGGCTTTCCTGCGCCCGCCGGAGCGGCATCGCATCCGGTAGGCGGTTGGCACTCCTCGACGATTCTTGGGGAGGGGTTTTCGCTACTCCGCGGCCGAGGCCACCTCGGGCGGCTCCTCCGCATCCGACACGTCGATGGCGCAGCCCAGCGTCTCCTGCAAAAGGCGCATACCGATGGAGCGGGGATTGTCCACCACCACGTGGCCGTCGATATTCAGCACCACATTGTGCTTTAGCGCACGGAAGTAGGAATCGCGCATGGCGGCATCGTGGCGCAAGAGCTGCGGGTCGAACTTGGTAATGAAGATCAGCACCAGCCGCGGCACGCCCTCGTAGAGCCCATCCTTCTCGTGCAGCAGCGCCAAGCCATCCTTAAGGGGCATCGTGGGCGGCAACACCAGATAGTCGAACTGCCCGCGCCCCGCCACGCTGGCCATGTTGCGGATCGTGGCCAGGATCTCCTTGGGACCCTGGTTCGAGAGCGTGGGCAACTGCACACGCTCCGCGCCCGCCAAGCGGTGCCGCTGGAAGTTGTGCGTCAGTGCGCGCAGCAGAAGGCGCAGCGCCGGCGCCACGTTGCGCGTGGGATAGTGCATGTCGCTGTTGGGGTCGGCCGCGTAAGCCCCGCCGCGCATGAACTGGCGGCTGTAGAAGCGCCGGAAGATGGCGTGATCCAGATAGCGGGCCTGCAGCGACTCGGTGGGCAGCCCCAGCAGCTCCGTCACGAACGCCTGCGCCTTGCCGAAGTGCGCGGCGGTGTGCTCCGACTCGGGGATGAACACGTCCATCAGAAGCTGCTTGCGCGCCGGCATAAACAACTGGCGCACCCGCTGCGGCAGGTCGGCCAGTTCTTCGTCCATCAGCGTCTGCCGCTCGGCCAGGCTCTGGGCCGCCTCCCGCAGGCGCACCTTGCGCGTCATCAGCTTGACCAGTCGGTCGTGGCGCGTATCAAAGCGGCGGAACTCCAGCGCTTGGCCGCGCACGGCCTGAATGGCCGCCTGGATGCCCTCGCCTCCGCCATTCAACGGTTCGCGCGCCTGGGCCAATGCCTCGCCATGGGACTGCCACGTGTGCTGCAGCCGCTGCACGTCCTCCTCCGTGGGTAGCTTGCCGCCGGGCGCCTGCACCTTGGGCAACACCGGCTCCGTACGATCTTCCACGGCACGGATCACGGCCATTTCCGCCCGCAGCTGATAGAGCTGCTGCAGGTGGCGCTGCTTGCGCACCCGCACCTTGTCCAGCCCCTCCTGCATCGCCTCCACGCGCCCGGCCAGCGCCTCCGCATTGGTAGCGATGTTGTTCAACAGCTTGCGCAGCGCCTCGGATTGGGCCATCACCTTCTCCGCCGCCCCGCCCGGCTCCAGCTCGCGCAGGGAGGCAAGCCGCCCGTCGGCGCTCTGCACGTAGGCATGCAAGGTGTTGGCGGCACGCTGGTTCTTAAGTAGCTGCTCACTCAGCCGCGCGTTGATCTGCGTCAGCTCGCCCTGGTAGTTGCGGAGCTGGGTCTGCACGCGGCGCGTATGCTGGTCTCGCTCGATGGCCTGCATGCGCCGCAGTTGCTCCATGCGCCCACGCACCTGCCCCTGCCACTGCTCCCGCAGCGTCGCAGTCTGGCGGGCCTCGTGGGCGTTCTGCCACGCCTGGTTGTGCTGCAGGTAGCGCCGCAGCGCCGCCACGAACGCCTCCAGCTTGCCACGCCAAGTGTCAATTTCCCGCAAAAGGCCGTTGAAGACCTCCTGCAGCAGCTCGTTCAGGCGCACCTGCGTGCGGCTGGCGGCACCCAACAGCCGCTGCTCCAGCAATTCGGGATGCCCGGGCGTATCTCGGAAGAAGTCAGCTTCACCGTATTCGCCGAGGTCCAACTGGCCCTTCAGCGATCCTACCAGCGCCTCCACGCGCTGGTTCGTCTCGCCCAACTCGGCTTCCACGCGCTTGCGGTCGGTCAGGAACTGCTCGTAGCGCTCGTGGTAGGCCTGCTCCTCCTGTTTGAGCATCTGCTGGTAGATCGGCGAACTCTCGTCGTCGATGGCCTCCAGCATGGTGTGCAGCTCTCGCTGCTGCTCGTGCTGCTCCTCGATCTTGGCCGTGAAGTAGTCAGCGAAGTCCTGCGCCGTGGGATTGAGCACTCCCTCCTCGCGGGCGAAGTGCACCGCCAGCGCCATCTGCTCTTCCAGGAACACGCTGAAGTCGTAGTCGAAGCCCCGGAACAGGCCCTTGGCGATGGGCTTGTTGAACAATTCCGAGCAGGCCAGGCTGGGGAAGTGGTAGAGAGAATCGTTCTCCTTCTTGTCCTCGTCCGTGGCGAAGAACAGCACATCCGGGTACTGGTCTTGTGGCATCGGCTGCCCGTAGGCGCCACGCTTGAACTCCGCGAGCCACTTGGCCAGCAGGCTGGCTTCCGAGCAGGTCTGCATCTTTGCGAAGAACGTCAGATCCTGTTGGTCGATATCGAAGTTGCGGCGGAACTCGTGGGCAATGAAGTCCGACAACAGCTTCATCTCGTGGTAGACCGCCTCTAGCTCCTGCGTCGTCACCTTGTCCAGTGAGGCCAGCCCGGCATCCACCCATTCGGTGCTGAGGGGCATGTTGTAGGCAATGTCCGCGATACGCACCCGATCGCTGGGCTGGCCTACGGCCACCTCGCGCATCGTCTCCACCAGGTTGGAGAAATGCTGCTCGTAGCGCTGGGCCGTGTTGCGGTAGTACGGCACCTCCTCCGGTGTGTCGCACAGATAATAGAAGCTCTCCGGGTCGATCAGCCGCTCCAGCCCGAAGCGCCGCAGCAGCTTGAGCGTCTGCCCGGCCAGCGGGCCCACCGCCGCCGCCCGCAGGCGCTGCGCGTAGTTCTCCCGCTTGCGGGTGTGCTCCACCGCCTCGCCGATCAGCTTGTGGTAGAAGTGCGCCCGCACAGCCTCCTGCATGGGGTCCTGATGCGCCGAGTGGCTGCTCGGCTGGATGAAGTGCTCAAAGAAGACCTCCTGCTCTTCTTCCCCGTCTCCTCCCTTGCCATTGCCCCCGCGCTCCTGGTCGGCGCGACGTGCTTTGCGGAAATAGATCGCACTGGCCTGCTCCACGGCGACCTTTTCTTCAATTTCCTTCATCAGGAAGGACACTTCGCCGGTCAGCGTGTTGATGCGGAGCTTGCCCACCTTGGACATATCGATCTCTTCCTGCCCGCCCGTGGGACTGCGGCGCAGGAACTTCTCCACCGCGTGCATGGGCACCCAGCGAAACTCCAGCCGCTCGTCGCCGAAGTGGCGCGACTGGATCACCTGCCCGCCGATGACCACGCCGAGAAAATCCAGCCCGCGATCCTGCCGGAAACGGAAATCGTGGATGAGCGGCAGCGGCAGATCCACCACGATCATGCGCTCGCGGCGTCCCTTGCCAACCTCCACCTCCTCCGCTGGTCCGTGCCCGAATACCGATTGCAGCTTGCGTAGCGTGAGCAGATTGAACCCGATCGGCTTGCCACTCCGGTCCAGCCGCAGGCGAATATCGGTGAAGAACGGCAGGGAGTAGGTCACCACCTGCTGCTGGGTGGTGATCATGCGCTCGAAGGCCTCGGCGCTGTGGATTTCCACCACGCGCTCGCCGCCGTTGTACTCCAGCACCAGCGTGGCGCCGCCCTCCGCCAGCACCTGTTGCAGCTTGGCGCGAAGATCCGGGATGGTGCCGCTCAGGTACACGGCCAACTCCGGATACTGCATGCGCAGGCGCGGCAGGTAGTCCAGGAAGCTGGAGAAGGCGCGGAACTCGGACTGCAGCTCGATGACGATCAGGTAGAGCCGCTCGTCCGACTCGATGATGTGCTGGTAGATACGCTCGGCCGGCAGGTGGGTGGATCCCTCCTGGGCCGGCATCATGATGCGCCGCAGGCGCGGCCGCAGTTCGTCGGGGACCTGATGGAGAGTCTGGACGAGATCGGGATTGAGCAGCACAAGCCGCCCGTTGAGCGACCGATCCGGCGCAGGAATCTCGCCCTGCTGCACCCGCCGCGCCACCTCGTCCCGGACGAACTGCTCGTCCTCCGGACTCATGGGTACCAGGGAATAATCGATCTCGAGCATGCGATTCCCGGGTGTCCGGGTGGCGGCCGCCAACCGCCCCTGTCCGTTCGGATGGCCGAAATCCTAACGTAAGGACAAGAGCCGCCCCTGGTACGGGCGCAGCCCACTCACCGTAAGCGCAACACCTGTTGCCGGTCAATCCAAATCATCCTGAAAACCCGACTTTCAGGACTTCCCGCAGCGTTCGCCTCCGTGGCCACCGGCCAAGGCCTGGCGCTCCGTTGGCATTGGAGCTATCACGACACCCGGTGGTTCGTGTCCCGTACGTGGTGCGTGCGCTTTGCGTCATTCGATGATGGCCGGGCGGGCCTGACACGCCCCCCAATGGCCGCGGCGAGCCGGGGCGCCTGCTCCGTGCGGACCAGAGAAGGCCTAGCGCAGTCGGACCCGGTCGACGTTGACAATGCTCTGCATTCCCCTCCATCTAGGAGCGATGGTGCGCCGATCCCACTGCGGGGTAGGCGCCATGACCGCGCAGTATCCCGGGCCGCATGGCCCCGACCGGCAAGGACTGCCCGTTGATTTTCATCGTCAAAGTCTTCCTCAGTGTGGCGATGGTGTGCTTCGCCGTGGGCTATGCGTCCCGCCGGCGGGCCAACCCCCTGCACCGCCAGCTCATGGCGGCAGGCGTGCTCGTGGCCTGGACGGCCGTGGTCGTACTGCTGCTGGGGCGGTTCGGGCTGGGCCTGCCGCTGCGACCAGCCTTCTGGCTGGTGGAACTGACCGGCAGCGCTCGGGCGGCAGATATTATTGCGCTGGTGCAGCAATCGCTGGGACTGCTGGCCCTGCTGGTGCTCAGCGCCCAGGCCCTGCTGGGCCGCCTGCGCCATCCTCTGCACCGCCCCGTGGCCTGGGGTGCCATCCCGCTGTGGCTGCTGGTCTGGGTCACGGCCATGTTCGGCTACGTATAGGCCCCTCGACGGCGCTCCCTGCGCGGATGCCACGCCGCCGGCCACGGTTTGCATTCGCCTTCCGGCGCGATAGACTGGGCTCCGATTTAACTCCTGGCCAAGCCCCGGTGTGACGGGCTCTGCGCCCGCACCGTATTCGATTCGAAAAAGGACCCGACCGCATGCGAGACCACCAGTATCCTGGCCGTTCCGTGGTGATGAGCACCCACGGCATGATCTCCACCAGCCAACCCATGGCCACGCAGGTGGGCCTGGACGTGCTCAAGAGCGGCGGCAACGCCATGGATGCAGCCATCGCCGCCAGCGCCACGCTCTGCGTCACCGAGGCTCAGTCCACCGGGATCGGGGGCGACTGCTTCATCCTTTATCACGAGGCCAAGACCGGGAAGCTGCACGGACTCAACGGCAGCGGGCGCGCCCCTGCCAGAGCTACGCTGGAGGAGTACCGACGCCGCGGGCTGAGCGAGGTACCCGAGCGCGGGCTGCTCTCCGTCTCCGTGCCCGGCGCCATCCACGGGTGGGAAGCCGCCCTGCAGCGCTTCGGCACGCGGTCGCTGGGCGACGCCCTGCAGCCGGCCATCGCCTTCGCGGAGGAAGGCTACGCGGTATCGCCGGTGGTGGCCTGGGCCTGGAAGCGCAACGAGGCCGTGCTGCGCCAGACAGAGACGAGCGCACGCGTGTTTCTGAAGGACGGCCAGACGCCGCCCGCAGGCAGCCTGCACCGTCAGCCGGATCTGGCGCGCTCCCTGCGCCTGATCGCCAAGGATGGGGCCCGCGCCTTCTATGAAGGGCCCATCGCCAAAGGCATCGCGGACTACATGCGCGCCCACGACGGCCTGCTGGACGAGGCGGACCTGGCCGCGCACACCTCGGAGTGGGTGGAGCCGATCGGTACGGACTATCGCGGCCTGCGCATGTACGAGATTCCACCCAACGGCCAGGGCATCACCGCGCTGATTGCGCTGAACATCCTGGAGAACACGCGCCTGGGCGAAATGGAGCACCTCAGCCCGGACTACCTGCACACGTTCACCGAGGCCTTCAAGCTGGCCATGGCCGAGCGGGACACCTGGGTGGCGGACATGCACTACGCCGACGTGCCGGTGGAGGCGTTGCTCAACAAGGACTATGCTCGCCAGCAGTTCGGCCGCATCGACTCGGCGCACGCCATGCCGCACCCGGTGACGACTGGGCTCAACGGCGGCGCACCGCACCGCGACACGATCTACCTCACCGTGGTGGACAAGGACCGAAACTGCTGCTCGTTCATTAACAGCCTCTACCACAACTTCGGCAGCGGCGTGATCGCGGGCGATACGGGCGTGATGCTGCAGAACCGCGGCTCGGGCTTCGTGCTGCAGGAGGGCCATCCCAACTGCATCGCGCCGGGCAAGCGCCCCATGCACACCATCATCCCGGCCATGGTCTACCGCGGTCAGGAGCCCATCCTCTGCTTCGGCGTGATGGGCGGACACTACCAGGCCATGGGCCATAGCTACGTGCTCACCAACTGGCTGGACTTCGGCATGGACCTGCAGGAGGCGCTGGACGCCCCGCGCTTTCTGCCGCAGAACGGCGTGCTGAGCGTGGAGCGCCCCATTCCTGAGTCCACCCGCGAGGTGCTGCGCCAGCGCGGCCACACCGTGGTCGAGACCGAGACGCCCCACGGCGGCGGCCAGATGATCTACATCGACGCCGAGGCCGGCGTGCTGCAGGCCGGCTCCGATCCTCGCAAGGACGGCTGCGCGATGGGTTATTGACGTAGGGCATGGCGTCCATCCCGCGGCATCGGGGGCGCCGCAGGAGATCCGCACGCCGCGGGTGGTCTTTTGGGCCCCAAGGCGTTAGGTAAACACAAAGGCGTCCCGCCGCTCCGCGGGACTGCCACCACTTACACTTCTTCCCCGACCGTCGCCCAGGCAGGCGCGCCGCGCTTTGCCCCTGGCCACGCCGGGAGGGGGGCTTGGCATGGGCCTGGACACCTGGATCGTTGACCACTACGTGGACGGCACGCTGCCGGTGCCAGGCCTTGCGATGCAGTTCGTCCTGCACGCGTACCTGGACATCTGGCTGCGGCTGGAAGCGCTGGTAGGAAGGGCCACCGACGCACCTCAGGCAACCGAGGAGATCGCCGCGCGCAGCCGCGAGCTGATGGAGGTGCACTACAACCTCCCGCTGCCCATGTTCAGCAGCTTCCTCGGCAACAGCATGAAGTACTCCATGGGCCTGTGGGAAACCGGCGCACGCACGCTGGACGAAGCCCAGGAGGCCATGCTGGCGGACGTCTGCGCCAAGGCGGAGATTCAGGACGGCCAGCGCATCCTGGATATCGGCTGCGGCTTCGGCAGCTTCGCCGCGCACGTTCTGCGCCACTATCCCAACGCACACGTCTGCGGCCTCACCCTGAGCCGTACCCAGGCCAACTACATGCGCGAGCGGCAGGCGGAAGCCGGACACCCGCTCAGTACGAATCGCTTTTCCCTGGTCGAGGGCGACTTCAATGACGCGTCCTTCGAGGAGTCCTTTGACCGCATGGTTAGCCTGGGAGTGTTCGAGCACATCAGCAACCTGGATCGGGCGTTGGAGAAGATCCGCGGCTTCCTCACGCCGGAGGGCCGCTGCTTTCTGCACTACATCGCGTTCCAGCCCCGCGGCAGCGACACCGATGCGCCTCGCCAGGATCCCTTCATGGACCGCTACGTGTTCCCCGGCGGGCGTGTGTGGGCCATGAGCGAGTTGGCCAAGCACCAACAGCACTTCCACATCGAGCGCGAGTGGTATCTGAGCGGCACCAACTACAAGCGCACGCTGCAGGCTTGGCTGGCCAACTTCCAGCGCAACCAGGGGCACATCCGCGAGGACAGCGGTCTCTCCATGCGTCAGCTCCGGCTGTGGGAGTTCTACCTGCGCGCCTGCATCGCCACCTTCGCCCTGCGCGGCGGACGCCATATCGGCAATGGTCAATACCTGCTGCGCCCCATCTGAGGTTCCCACCCTACCGCCGACACCCCGCCAATCCGCTTGTCACCTCTCTTAGCCGATTGTCCTAGCCGATCCACGCGATACACGTTGCATCGCGTAGCATTTGCAGGCATTCCTGGGCCCCGAAGATCCCGTTGTCTGGATTCTCGCCGGATTGTACCATTGCGTTATGGGACCCCGGCCATTACGGTGAGGCTTGACGGCTTGGCCCAACGGCGCCACTGAAGGTGCAATGCACGGGATTTGGCTGAGCCCGATGCGCGAGAATCTTGTCCCAGGCCAAACACCGCACGGTGCGGGCATGGCCAGCACGCACACCGAGCTGGGGAGCAACCGGGAGCGGATGGCACACGGATACGATCTGTACGCGGGCACGGACGACGACGCGGCGCTGGCTCTGCTGGCCGCGGCGGAGCACGGACACCTGACCGTTTGGGACGGCGAGGCACGCCGCCCGTCCACCATCTTCATGCACTACGTGACGCGCGTCGCGGAGCGCGAGATCTGGGGCCACCTGGCCAACACGAACCCCGTGCTGCGCCGGCTGGAGACCGACCCCCACGCCACGTTCACCGTGTCCGGGCCTTCCGCCTACGTGCCGTCATACTTCAGCGGCGAGGAGCGCGGTGTGCCCACCAGCTACTATAGCTGGGGCCAGTTCCAGGTGGAGGTGGCTTTGGTGCGCGACCATGCGGATCTGCTGACGATCCTGGAGGCCATGCTGGCGCGCTTCCAGCCCGAGGGCCGCCACCCGCCCATGGACCCCGCGGACCGCTACTGGCAGGGCATGCTGAACGCCATCACGGGCGTGCGCATGCACATCCGCACCGCCGCCAGCCGCGCCAAGTACGGCCAGAACAAGCCGACGCGCACGCGGCACCTCATCGTGGAGGCGCTGCGCCAACGCGGGCTGGCGCAGGACGCCGCCGCAGCCGACCAGGTGCTGGCGCACCTGCCGCCGGAAGACCCATCGGACGCCCCGACCCGCTGACGCGCCATGGAACCGCTCAACGGCCTTGCCGGATTCGCGCTGGACCGCACACAGCCGCTCACGGATCAGATCGTGACGCGGCTGATGGGCTCCATCGGCTCGGGCGCGCTGCCCCCGGGCACGCGTCTGCCCTCCATCCGGGCCCTGGCCGTGCAACTGGGCGTGAACCGCAACACGGTGGCCCACGCCTTCCGCGAGCTGGCCGAGAAGGGCTACGTGGAAACGCGCTTCGGCGGCGGCAGCATCGCCACCCGACCGGCACCGGCCCTGCCCCCCGAACGCCAACCCCCGGCCCAGGCCGTCGCTGCGCCACTGACCGCGCGGGATTGGGAGCAGCGCTTCGCGCGGCACGTCGGCGCATACCTTTCCGCCGCGTCGCCGCCGCTGTTTCCCGCGGGCCGCACGCGGCCCATCAACCTGTTCCAGATGCGGCCCGATTCGGGGCTGTTTCCACTGGAGCGCTTCCGGCGCTGCCTGAACACGGTGCTGCGGCGCGGTGGGCGGCGGCTGCTGGACTACGGCAGTCCGGCGGGCTACCTGCCCCTGCGCGAGCAGATCGCGCGACGCCTGCGCCAAGCGAACGTGGGGGCGGACCCCAGCCAGGTGCTCATCGTCACCGGCAGCCAGCAGGGCATCGATCTACTGGCCAGAGCCTTCGTAGACCCCGGGGATCGCGTGGTGGTGGAGTCGCCCATGTACTCCATCGCGCTGAAGATGCTCACCGTGAACGGCGCCCGGCTGCACCCCTACCTGGTGGGGCCGCAGGGC